>ENA-UOOI01003545-UOOI01003545.1-fermentation-metagenome-genome-assembly--contig:-NODE-3545-length-11574-cov-15.435628_pt1 | contig 11574 bp, 12 predicted proteins | sample MGYA00245779_ERZ724027 | MGnify/ENA primary metagenome ERZ724027 (study PRJEB28704, sample SAMN03018318) | fermentation metagenome | biome: anthropogenic terrestrial biome; feature: soil... | reverse complement strand
CAGACCTGTTTGGAAAATGAAGCGACGCCGTATAGGGAAACCTGTACGGCATTTTTTATCGCTCTGGCTCCTGATGCCGATCTCTGGACTTCTCCGACCGGGCAAGCTCGTCGGCGGTCTTGCGGATTTTCTCCACGGCCTGAATATCCGTGCGCATGGATTTCATTTGCTGATATAAGGCGCTGTTATGGGCGGAAAGATGCTCTGCTTCGGCCTGCCATGCCTTAGGCGTAATCTTTTCGCCGGACACTTTCAGTTCGTTCAGATACCGCACGGCAGCGTCATACAAGGCAAGTTCCGCGCTGTGTGCATCCTGAAACTTTTCCCGCGCTCGCGGTTTCAAAGCGGTAAGGCGCTGGCGAACCGGATTGTTGTCGGAATACTGCTTCCACATGGAAAGCCGCTTGTTCAATCCGTCGATCTGGCGGGCAGCGGCGGCAATCTCGCTGCGCAGAGTGTAATACTGCGTCTGCATGGCGGTGACTTTTGCGTGAAGCTCCGGCATGGAGGAAATTCCGTTTTTCTGCAAAAAGTTGAACAGGGCAGCGTTCTCTTTTAGCGCCTTTACCTTGCCGTAACGGGTTGTCGGTTTGGCTGCGGCCTGCGCCTGTTGAAGCTGTTCCCAAACGCTCCGCTTTTCTTCGGGTTGGGCGGCCTGCTTCTTTGTCCAGTTGTAAAGCCGGGTGATCCGGGCTTTGATCTCTTTGAGCAATTTATTCTGCGCGGCGATCTCCCGGTTGACCGCGCCCTTCTCGGTGGGGAAGCCCCGGTGCTCCATCTGCGTAGCCACAACGCCCATGTGAACAGTGGGCACCTTCTCGATGCCCTGCCGGGCGTAACTGCGGTGGTCGATACGCTGCGGCAATTCTTTTTGCTTCAACGCTCGATTCGTATACTCGGCCCACGCCGCCCGCCATGCTTCGGCCTTGCCCGGATCGTTCCAGTCGGTTGTATTGACCCGGTGGCTTTTGAAACCGCCGCCGGGGAGCCGGATGCGCCGGCCGTGCCCGTCGAGGTCGTATTCCTTTCGGCATTTCGCGCCCCATTCGCCGTTCTCTTTCAGCGGGCGGAGAGTGAGCATGATATGGGCGTGCGGGTTCCCGTCGCCCTTGTCGTGGATGGAAAAATCCGCGCACATGCCGGAAGACACAAAGGTGTCCCGGACATAGGCGCGGACAAGCCGAATTTGTTCCCGCCGGTCAAGCTGGGCGTCGCGGCTTTTCTCGATTTTCTCCACACTGTTCCAGAGGGCGGAGCGGTCGGAAAAGCTCGGCGGTGCATGGGCCTGGAGAAGGATTTCCGAATGAACCACGCCGCCTTTTTTCGTGTAATCGTGGGTAACGCCGTCCCATTCGTTTATGAACTTTTGACCGCTGCGGTAAGCGGCGGCGGCCACGGCGCTCCGGCCCTGACTGCGTTTGATGATTTTGATGCTGCAATGGTAGATCGCCGTATTTCCTTCGCCCTCCTTTCGGCAGAATGATGCGAGCATAAAAAACCTCATGCCGGGGCGGATTCTCCGCAGATAATTCGACGCGGCATGAGGTCCCGCAAAGAGTTTGGGGAGCGCAGCTCCCCATCGCGCCCGTCAGGGCGCAACAGCCTCGCAGAGCGCACGGCACCGCGAAGCGGTGTATAAGTGTGCCATTCGGATAATTACAGCTATGGAAAAGGCCGCGGATTCAACGCTTTTGCTCTAAAAATGCTTTGACCTGCTCACCCGCCATGGGGACGGTTTCGGGAAAGACGGATTCCAGAATGGCCCCGCGTTCAATAAGTCTATGTGTCCGCGCTTTGCGTTCCGCGTCGGCTTTCCGGTTCAGTAGAATTTTCCGTCGGTTTTCAAGCTGGCGGATTTTCTCCCGAACGACTTCCGGCTCCTGCTTTGATGTTGGCATAATTTTTATCACTCCATCCACTTTTTCTTATCAAAATAGCGCCGGAGATTTTTCACACCTTTCCTCACGGAATCGCAAACGCCGCTGCTATTTACGCCCTCGGCGCGGGCAATGTCCACTTTCTTCATGCCGAGAATGTAATGCGCATAGACCCGCCGTGCCTGAATGGGTGGCAGATGGTCAAGGGCTTCATAAAGCTGTTGCAGCAAAACTTTCTGCATGAGAATTTCTTCGGGCGACGGCTCCGTGTGAAGGATGCTGTTTTCTATGCCATCGCCGCAATCCAGAGAGTAGTAGGCTTTGTGATACCATGTTCGATGGTTGTAATTATCCTCCTGCCTCTTTGCCAACAAAAACGCCTCGGCAACTTCGTCGCTGACCTCGACGAAACGATCTTCCGTGAGAAACGGATAATATTTGCGCAAGTTGATAGTAGGCACAGGTAAAACCTCCAGACGGTAAGAAGGACAGACATCATAAAACTGCCTGTCCTTCTTACCTATGTGATAGGGTAAAAGGCCCTTCACACGATTAGCCTGAAAATGGTGTTTCGCTCATCCTGTTTACAAAGCGCGTTTCACCTTTTTTCTTACCGCTTCGATGCTTCTCAGAACAGCGGATTTTGAGCAGCCGCAGAGGTTGCCGATCTGGGAGCAACTCAATCCCTCCAGAGCAAAAAGCAGGAATCGTTCGCGCTGCTTTTCCGTGCAGCTTGCCAGTGCCTCCGTGATTTCCTGCAAGGTTTCCTTGCGACAAAGCCATTGCTCTGGCGTTTCATAATAGCTTCGGCTGCACTCATGGACGACGATGATTTCGTCGAATCCGCGCCCGTCCCAATGACGGCGCTGTTCGTGAAACAGGTTTTCGGTTTTGTGATCCGCGCGGTCAAGATATGTACCGACTTCAATGGACACTCCGACAGATACGGCCTGCCCGTTCGTTTTGATTGTGACCTCCATGTTTGTCCGTCCTTTCTGAAAAATTTGAAATTTCAGAGAGGACGGCAGGAGGTGAACGGCAACGAGGTAAGGGGCCGACTGAAAACAAAAAAATGCCCGATGGGATAGCATCCCAAAGGGTAAATGAACGCTGAAAGTTATGGTTGTGATTCTCTGCTATTTCCGAAAAAAGGCCGGAATTGTCCGAGGAAAATTTCAGACTTTTTTTGAGACGTCAGCGCCTGTGAAGTAAAGTCTGCTGTCCGCCTGTCACGCCCGGCCGCTGTTCAGCAGCGGCCGCCTGAAATCTAAGGCAGATTGAACGCGCATAGAAAAGCCCTCCAAACCCGCAAGTCTGGAGGGATGCAATACCGTTTATTCAGACATGGAAACAAACCCGCCAAACTCACGATTTTTTTTGTTGGGCGGGTGCCGCTTTTTTGTATTTGCTGATCTAGTTGATTAACTTTCTTTCAATGCTATTTGCTCAGCAAATGTTTATAACATACAAGTGACAGCACTAATAATCTGTTCCTTACTAAAGCCGAGTAATTCCATTTTATACAAATAATTTTTCATGGTATTCTTTGCTGATAACTGCCGTTGCTGTTGGATTTTCTCAGTATCAGTCGTCACCGAATAGCCTTTCCCTTTGCGCTTTTCCAGTAAGTCATCTCGTTTTAGAAAAGCCATTGAATGTTGCACGGTGCTGATATTTACCTGCGCTTCGTTTGCAGTTTTTCGTATAGAAGGGAATCGCATACCAGAATGCAATTTACCTGAAAGTATTTGACATCGGAAGGAATCATATAATTGCAGATAGATAGGAATATCCCTGTTGAATTTCATACTTTTTCCCACTGGAAATATAAAACCGATTAATTTGGATATACGCTTTTTATTGCTTCCGGCAAATTTTCATACTTTACTTCTTCCCAACTGATGACGCCGCGTACAGGCATAACTTCCAGTTTTAGATAGGCACCTTCCCGCAGTTCACGGCTTGTTTTGAAGGAAAGGCTTTTCATATTCCCATCAGCATCGTAAGTATCGAGATGATATTCATAACTGCCCGCGCCGCTGGAAGCTGCTGTCTGTTCTTTAACACGGTTGTTATCAACCATCGTATAATAAACGGTGCTGTGATCGCCGTTGCACAGGTACAAGAATGACGCACCCGCCACAAGTACCAACACCACAGCCAGCACGATCAATATCTTCTTTTTCACGGTTTATTTTCCTCCGTTCGTGTATCTGCTATCGTGAGTTTGACGGAGCCTTTCATATCGTCACCTGTAATTCCAAAGTAATTTCCACCTTTCAGCAACTCAACGGTGTCTGAATATTTCCCAGAGCCATCCAAAAGCACTGCGGGATCCTTGGACCCGCAGTGCCAAAATAATTTTGCCGTACCGTCTGTGACATCGAATGTGCAAGTGATCGTCACGTGTTTACCATTTTTACGTTCAATGGCAGTTCCGCCGAACAAATATTCCGTACCGGTAAAATGTTTATAATCAGCCTTGTAGGTTCCTATATAGTTGTCGGCGCCAAATTTCCGGTCGCCTTTCAGAAAAATACTTTTGGTGAGAGTGACCTTTCCTGCATTTTGAATCATGCCGTTGTAAGCATCCAGCGCCTTGTCCTTGTCAACATGATTCACCAAAGAGCAGCCTGCCGTGCCGAGAATCAGGTAGCAGGCGACCATGCTCGCAATAAATTTTATAAAGGCTTTTGTTCCATTCATCGACATAAGCTCCCTTCCAACCTACCATCCCTTTTTCAGCGTTGCTTTCGGTTTCGCTTTGCTTTTTGAGGGTTTCTTTGGTCCAATATTGTTGTGCATCGACGCGATCATAACGATGGAAATCGCCAGCATGACCGCCATGCTAAGGCAGCATAACGGAATATTCCAATGTACTTCATAGCTCCGGTAATGGATCATTCCAAGACTTGCCGTGATGGGATAGAGGTTCGCCAGCTTTATGTTGCCTGCCGCAAACATACCGCCGTAACCATAGACAAGGGCAATCACGACACCGGCCAGAAAACCATTCGCGGAACGGCTGGTCAAAATGATAATGGGCAGAACTGAAATATACAGGAAAAGGTTCAGCAGCGTGATCTGCGCAAGGCCCTGTACCGCTGCCCCCATCGAGAAGCCTGGGAACGCTACAAACAATTCCGCAAGGATGGTAAAAATCGTGCAAACGATTCCGAGAAACAGCGAAATCAGACCGCAGATCAACAGTTTTCCGGCAAGCAGCTTCTTGAAAGGCACCGGGATTGTCAGGATGTTTTTCAGAGTGTCGTCTTTCTGTTCCCGCGCAATGATATATCCCGAAATCAATGCGATGCACATGGGAAAGATTGTGGTCATATTGTTTTTGATTACCTGTTCGATCAGAACCGGGAACGTCCATACCATGCCGTCATTCGCGGTGGACGTAAACAGTGTGAGCAGCACGGAAAGCAGCATCAGGGCAACACCCGCCCATAAGATGGAATAGCGTTTGAGTTTCCAGTATTCGGTCTTTGCAATCTTCCAAATGGTCATTCCCGGTTTCTCCTTTCGTACATCTTGATAATCAGGACGACGGAGACGATTCCCATGACCGCCAGAATTGCAACCGTCTGCAGGGTGGAAGGAATCAGGTCAAGGTCAGTCATTGCCTTGATATTCAGATTTATTCCGTGCGCCACCATGTTTCCTGCGCTCCAGAACGTCGTGAGCGTACCCGGCAGTATCCATGTGACAGCTTTCGGAAGTACGTCAAAAAGCGAGGTTGCGCTTAAATTCAGCACACTGTAAAAGATACACAGCAGGACGGAAAACACATAGGTTTTGCTGAAGAATACGATCAGAATAATCAACGGCAAGGTCCCCGCCGTGATAAATACTCCCATCTCGATCGACATGGCCAGCTTATACCACAGTCCTGTGACTTCAAAAACGTGCGGCAGAAAAGCGGCGCAGAGAAGAGTCGCCCCGAGAGACGCTATGCTGAAAAGAATGCCATATAAAAAAAGTACCACAATTTTCGCAAGAATCATCTGTCGGCTTGTGATCGGGATCGTCCTCAGACTTTTGAAGGTATCACTGTCCCGCTCCATAAAGAACAGGATTGCCGCGAGGATACCGAGAATCGCGGGCAGCAAAAATTGGACGCCGTATCCAAGCACAAAGTTGAAAACGCTGTCGAAGGCCTCGGCAGGAGTGTCGCTGTGCGAAGCCATCGACGGGGTGGTCATCATGTACGTCAAAGGGATCGGAAATAAAAATGCGAACAGCAACGTGAGCGAAACAAATTTTCTGCGTTTCAGCTTCCATAATTCACATTTTACGAGCTTAAGCAATCCCCACACCCCCGGTCACCTTTTTGAAGTAATCCTCCAGTGTGTTTTCACAGACGTGGGATTCCGTCACCTCAATGCTGTTTTCAATGAAACAGCGGTTGATGGCGGCGACCGGCAGAGACGTATCGAAAAGCCGGAGATCCCGGTCGTTTTCCATATGAAAATCCTGTGTCTTGAAGTTCCGCAGCAGGAGCTGGGATGCCCGTGCGGTATCCGAAACGGTAAAGTGAACATACTTGCTGTTTTTCTGTTCCAGTTCCTTCAGGCTTTCCTCCTCCAGCAGGACGCCATGGTCGATGATTCCGATGTCGTCGGCCAGCAGAGCAATTTCGGAAAGAATATGACTGGAGATGAGGATGGTGATTCCCTTTGTATCGCAAAGTTCGCGGATAAAACTCCGGATTTCTGAAATCCCGATCGGATCAAGGCCGTTGATGGGTTCGTCCAGAATCAGCAGCTCAGGGTTGTGCATGACTGCCAGCGCGATGGCAAGGCGCTGTTTCATGCCGAGAGAGTATTGCGAGTAGAGCTTTTTATCCCGATAAGGCAGGCTGACCAGTTCCAGCGCGTCCCGGATGGCGTTTTTGCTTTTTAAGCCGCGCAGTTCCGCGAAGATCCTGAGATTTTCCGTGCCCGTGAGGTTGGGATAGAATCCTGGGGATTCGATCAGGCTTCCGACACGTGGCAGAATCTGTTTTTCATGGGTTTTGATATTTTCTCCAAAAAGTCTTGCTTCACCGGAAGTCGGATTTATGAGGTTCAGCAGCATTTTCATAGTAGTGGTCTTGCCAGCTCCGTTGCGCCCAAGCAATCCGTAAATTCTGCCCTGCCGTACATGGAGATTCAGATTGGACACACTTTTTTGTGATCCGTATTGTTTGGTCAAATTTCGTGTTTCGATAATCAAATTACTCATAAAAGAACCTCCCTTTGTGCTTTCATGTTGATTATATCGTTGCATCCTTGAGCCAGCTTGGAGGTAACCTTGAGTTTTCCTTGAGATTAAAAACGGCATGATATACAAGGTTTAGATTTTGCGTTAAAATGATTGTAATAAAAATTAAAGCATTTGCTTTTTTATTATTGTTTTATAGGAGGTGTTCCGCATGAAGGACAAGCCGATCCTTGTTGTGGACGATGAACTGGATTTATTGACCATGATCCGGTCGATTTTTGAACATGCCGGATATACGCAGATTATAACCGCTTCCTCCGGCGAGGCCGCTCTCCAACTGCTTGCGCAGAAAATGCCTGCTATGGTGATTCTGGATGTGATGATGCCAGGTATGGACGGCTTTGAACTTCTGAAGGAAATACGGGCGGTCAGCAAGATACCCGTATTGATGCTGACGGCCAAAGGCGAGGCTGAGGATAAATTCAACGGCTTTGAACTGGGGGCTGATGACTATCTGATCAAACCTTTCCTGCCAAAAGAACTAATCCTGCGCGTCCAGGCAATTTTGAAGCGTGCCTACCCGGATGGGAGCCGTGTCGTCGAACTGGCCGCTTCCTCGGTGAACCTTGACAAAGCGGAGGTGCGCCGCGGCGACACGATAGTCGCATTGACGGCGAAAGAATACGCTGTTTTTCTGAAACTCTCGGAGAATGCCGGACGGGTGGTAACGATTGGCGCTCTGTGTCAGACCGCCTGCGGCGAGATCTGGCAGGGATATGAAACCACGCTGATGACGCATATTCGGCATCTGCGTGAAAAAATTGAAGCGAATCCGTCCAAACCGGTGTCTCTTGTCACGGTGAAAGGGCTTGGCTATAAACTCATCGTGAAGGAGATAAAGAAATGACCGCCGTGCAGCACTTTTTTCGCAAGTATTTCCGTTCCACCGTGGAGATCCTTCTGCTCTTTTTTGCGGTCAATGTCGTGTTGGGATGCGTGATCGTTGTTACAGCCGCAAACAACTCCGAAGATTCGCACATGCCAGTAAAAAAATTGGCCGGAATGGTTACGGAAACGGGTGGGAAGATTACCGCCACACGGGAATTCAACGATAACTTAATAGAGAACAACGCTTGGGCCATGTTGCTAAATGACAGCGGAATAGTCGTTTGGAGCGAGCGTATGCCTGATAATTTGCCGCGAAGCTATACTGCGACGCAGATTGCGCAATTCAGCCGGTGGTATTTGCAGGACTATCCCGTTTCTGTATGGGCACATCCGGCGGGCCTGTTTGTCATTGGCTATCCAAAGGACAGTGTCGTTAAGTATTCCTTTTCAATGACCAGTGCCAAAGCGGTCACGGCGGAACTTGCCGGATGGTCTATCCTTTTTGCTGCGAATGTTCTGTTGATGCTCATTTTGTTCTGGCGCAACACCTATAAGGTAGAAAAGGCGGTAAAACCAATCCTTACAGGCATTGGTGCGATTGTGCAGGGCGAATCCGTGTCCCTTCCCGAAAAGGGAGAACTTGCGGAAGTCAACGAGGAATTAAATCACGCCGGGGCAAAGCTGCAAAAGAAAGACCTCGCCCGGACGGAATGGATCAACGGAATCTCGCACGACATCCGCACTCCACTTTCCATCATTCTTGGCTATGCCGGTGAGATTGAGGACGACAACACTTTGCCGAGTGAAACGCAAACGCAGGCGGGCATGATCCGCAGGCAGGCGGAGAAACTCCGCAGACTTGTCTCCGACCTGAACCTTGCCTCCAGATTGGAATATTCTATGCAGCCCGCTACAAAGGCACTGATCAGCCCTGTGGAACTGGCGCGGCAGGTCATGAGTGACTTTATCAACAATGGTTTGGATGAACGCTTTCATCTGGATTTGCGCGTCGATACCGGCGCCGAGAAAGTTATGATTGAAGGGGATAATGCACTGCTTACCCGGATGCTCGAAAACTTGATCCAGAACAGCATCGGTCATAATTCAGACGGCTGTAATATTTCCATCACCGTAGGAGCCGATGAAACCGCCTGCGCACTCAAAGTCGAGGATACAGGAAGCGGTATGTCCGGACCGTTATTAAAGAGACTGAATCAGGCCGAAATACCTCCGAGTACACAGGATGGCAAGGGCGAGGCGGCACACGGCATGGGCTTAAAACTGGTCAAACAAATCGTTAAGGTGCATCAGGGGAAAATTGAATTTTCAAATGCTGAGCCACACGGGCTGATCGTAAGGATTGAGCTTCCAGTTCATAATAGACTATGACCTATAATTAAAAAACGGCGGTGGAGAAACCGTCGTCTTCTTTATTATAAAATTGCGAGTGTTTTTTAGTTTAAAATGGTACATCCGTCAGTGATTTTACACTACCAATCTGCGGCTATCTTTCGATTTACTGGATGTTCCCTTGTGGATCTTGCCCATCGACGCTATGGTTGTGGGAACAAGCTCCTGTGATTTCGCTTTCGGCAGATTGCTGACGGGGATAAACACGCCTTTTTTCATATCCTCGGTGTGCAGAGCCGTTTTTCTGGCCTCAATTCCAGCCTTTTTCGCCGCCTTGACCTTATCCTCATACCGTTTCTGTGCTCCGCTAACCTTGCGCCGCAAGTAATTCCGGTGCAGCCTATCCCGGCGTTCTTCTTTTTGGCGCATTGCTTCCTGTTCCTCCGGAGTTAAATTGACTTCCCCGAAGTGGGGCGGCACATATTTGCCCACAAAATTAAAATAGATTTCCACCTCTTGCGTGGTGTCCTGACAGCCTTTGCGGTCACGCTCATGGACAACAATTTTCTCCACAAATTCATTCAGCATGGTGGTAGTCAGGGTATCAAAATTCTCGTATTTGTCGATCAGAGCGATAAATTTTTCTGCGGACTGCTGTTTGTGCTCATAGCCGGAAACAGTCTGTTCCAGTTCTTCAATTTCACCGGATAGTTCGTCCTGCTCATCGGCATACCGCGCGTCAAGGGTGGCGAAACGCGATTCCGGCAGTTTTCCGAGAATTTTATCTTCATAGATTTGGCATAACAGCTTTTCCAGTTCTTCCGAGCGTTTTCGGGCTTCTACTAACCGTTTCTTTTTCTGCGCAATGCTGCCGGACTGCTGGGCAACCTGCGCTTCCTTTACCGTCTGGACAAATTCGGTCCGGTCATTTTTGGAATACGCCGCAATGGCACGGAGCGTATCGGCAATCAGTGTCATCACCACGTCGGCGTTGATGCGGTGCTGGGTGGGGCAGAGCGTTCCGACAGGAACTTTGCTGTACCGGGAGCAGGTATACTGTGGAATGCGCTTGCCGTTGTTGGTACGATGGACGTACATCTTGCCGCCGCAGTCGGCGCAGTACATCAAGCCGGTCAATGGGTGCGCCTTACCCCAGCCGTCCGGGTAGCGCCGGACATTGCCCCGGATTCGCTGTACATTGTCAAAGGTTTCCTGATCAATGATAGCCTCATGGGTGTTCTCGAAAATCGTCCACTGGCTTTCATCGACATAGTGACTTTTCTTGTCCTTGAAGTGCTTTCGGGTCTTGAAATTAACCGTATGCCCGAGATATTCCTGTTTCTTGAGAATATTCACGATGGTGGAGGAACCCCAGCCGTAAATATTCTTGAACGTCTTGTTTTGGTTTACGCCTTCGCCGTGCCGCGCCAGATGGACGGCGGGAATCTCCACCTTGGCGGCGGTTAACTGCTGGGCAATCTGATAGGGGCCGTGACCGTCCATTGTCATGGCGAAAATGCGGCGAACCACAGCGGCGGCTTCCTCGTCAACAATCCATTTCTCCCGCTTTTCATCCGTCCATAAGTACCCGTAAATGACCGTGCCGGTCAGATGCTTGCCGGTCATGCCCTTGGCCTTGAAAACGGACTTGATTTTCCGGCTGGTATCGCGCACGAAAAATTCGTTCATGATGTTCCGGAACGGAGTAAAATCGTCATCGTCTCGGGCGCTGTCTACACCGTCGTTGACGGCAATCAGCCGAACGTTTTTCTGCCGCAGAATCTCCATGATTTGGCCGACTTTGAGATAATTGCGCCCCAACCGGCTCATGTCCTTGACGATGACAGCTTCTACATGTCCTGCTTCGACTTCTTCCATCATAGCCGTAAAGCCCGGGCGGTCGAACCGGGTTCCAGAAATACCGTCGTCGGTAAAATGGGTTGGGCGCGGAAAGCCGTTCCGCCGGGCATATTCCTCCAGCATCTGCTTCTGGTGGGATATGCTGTTGCTCTCGCCTTGCAACTCGTCATCACGGGACAGACGCTCGTATAACGGAGTAATCTTGTTCTTGACCATACCGCCGACCTCCTGTATGTAAAATGCTCTAAGCAGCTTCATTAACCATGACAAAAATCATGATAAATAAGCCTCTTAGAGCATATAACACCATATGTCTGTTCGTACTTTTTAAGCTCCAATCCCTTAAAATCACGCCTTGCAATTTAAAAGCCTGTCAAGATATTTTTTG
>ENA-UOOI01003544-UOOI01003544.1-fermentation-metagenome-genome-assembly--contig:-NODE-3544-length-11576-cov-3.641003_pt1 | contig 11576 bp, 12 predicted proteins | sample MGYA00245779_ERZ724027 | MGnify/ENA primary metagenome ERZ724027 (study PRJEB28704, sample SAMN03018318) | fermentation metagenome | biome: anthropogenic terrestrial biome; feature: soil; material... | reverse complement strand
TTTTGAATATCTCTTGCGGAATCAAACCAGATGGATTATAATGATTATAGATGCATTCGGACATGCGAATGTAAGTCTCATATTAACTAACACAAGGAGGAATCTTACTATGGCTAAAGTATCCAAAGATATGACCATCGGTGAATTAATTACATTAGATCAGAATATCCCGGCAATCTTAATGAGATCAGGGATGCATTGTATAGGCTGCCCGGCTTCTCTTGGCGAAACACTTGAAGAAGCAGCAATGGTTCACGGAATCGACGCTTCAGAACTTGAAGAACAGATCAATGACTACCTTGCAGAAACACCGGCAAATTAACTTTTTTCAAAAATATCATTAAAAAAACAGCCGCTTTTGCAGCGGCTGTTTTTGCGCCATTATAAATGAATCAGCTGTTGAAGTGCCTCTCCATTGATAATCTGGTTGTCATGTTCTCTTAAGTATGCTTCCGATATGGCAGAGAATTTTGTTACTGTTCCATATTCCGACAGCATATTGCACACCCGGTTAAAATCTTCCGGTGTACTTCCGTCCTGATGAAGTACCAACCGGAAAGTTTCCTGATCTGTATTTCTATATAGGGAATTCTCTCCGGCAAAGTATCCGTTAATCCCATGTGCCGCATCTATTACTTCATCCAGGCTGTGGAAACTAAATGCGCGGATCAAGTCAACATCCATATCTTTTTTCTCGGAATGATCACTTTCTCCATCTTGTTTCTCCTGAATATTCTTTCTTGCCTCCGTCAGCTTTTGAAAAACATCGATGATATCATCGGCACCGGTCATTTGCGGTGAATTTGCACTGCCGCTTTCATCCCCGTCCGGTGCAAATTTGGAAAAACGAGTATCTAATTCCTCCGGATCTTCGACTTTTGTAATGATCAGCACAATACTGTCCGGCGATACCGGAATTGCCTCCACCATGAGCGGTGAATTGTCAGAATCAAATCCAAACTCACTTTGTGCCTGTTGCATCATATCCTGAAACAGATTCTTGGCTTTATCTGTCCCATACGCCAATTCACTAAGTTTAATCTCTCGGTTTGCCAAATCATCGCTGGTAAGCGTACAACGAATCTGATTGTCATTAATTTTTTCAATCTTCATAAAATCACATCCTTCTTGGTCGCAACAGCGAACTATACATGGCTGCTTTTACTGCAACGATATAAATCCTATCGTTACATATAGTATATACCAAGTGGCTCAAATATGTAAAGACCTTCTATCTTTTTTAATATATTGTTTACAGTTTACCCTTGAATTCTTCGTCTCAATATATTAAAATGAGGCTTGGAGTTTGAAACGAAACTCATTTTACATATAAGGAGGAAGAAATAATGGCACGTGTAATTACAGATGAATGTGTTGCTTGTGGTACATGCGAAAGCGAATGTCCGGTTGAGGCTATTTCTGCCGGGGACGACAAATACGAGATCGATGCTGATACTTGTGTAGACTGCGGTTCATGCGAAGAAGTCTGTCCGACAGGCGCAATCAAAGCTGAATAATAAAAAGCCGGTTCATTCGGAGTATTTCCGTTAGAACCGGCTTTTATTATTGGTCTTTTTGGTCTTTCTGAGCTTTTTGATTTTCTTGATTTTTTTGTTTTGGTTTTGATTTATTCCGTTTTTTTATTTTTCCTTTTTTGCTTTGTTTCTCTTTTTTCTGATTTTCCTGTGCTGCCGCCACCTGTCTTCTGGCAACTTGGTGCTGTCGGATCGCCTTATCCACACGCTGATATCTTTCTTCCTGGCGCTTAGTTTTCTTAAGCTCCCGCATCAGTTTCTCTAATATGCGGTAAAATTCTGTTTTTCTCGCTTCATCTTCCTCTGAAAAAATATCTCCGTACATCATAGGCACAACTTTTTTTATCTGCTTAAGCTGTAACCCTTTTTTCTTGAGTTCTTGGATGCCAAATAATATCTGGATATCTTTTGTAGTAAAACAACGGTGGCCCCTTTCATTCCTGGCAATATGTAAGCAAAGCTCGTCCTCCCAGTACCTGAGTACCGAGGAACGTTCCTCTACCAGCTTCGAGGCCTCCGTCATCGTATAGATGTCCCTGGACATAAACGAAACCCCTTTTCCATAATTTGATGATACAAGAGTCAAAAGACCCTGCGTGAGCACAAAGTGCGCAACAATCCATGTATTCTCTGCATACCATTATTATAACATTATGGACATGAAACACAACAAAAACCGTTCGACAACTTTTGCTTACTTCTGCAGATTTGCAAATTTTGTGTAGTCTGGAAGCCAGACGAGATTCACGGTTCCGATCGGACCGTTTCTCTGCTTTGCGATAATGATCTCGGCAATTCCCTTATTTTCCGAGTCCTTATTATAATAGTCATCCCGGTAAATAAACATAACAACATCAGCATCCTGTTCAATTGCCCCTGACTCTCGAAGATCCGATAGCATCGGGCGGTGGTCGGGGCGTGATTCTACAGCTCTAGACAGCTGAGAAAGTGCTACAACCGGCACATCTAATTCCCTTGCAATCGCCTTTAAAGAACGAGAAATCTCAGAGATCTCCTGCTGCCTGGATTCACCGTGCCCGCTTCCATTCATCAGCTGCAGATAATCAATCATAACAATATCCAGACCATGCTCCAGCTTATATTTCCTGCATTTTGATCTCAGCTCACGAACAGTGATACCCGGCGTGTCATCGATGATCAGATTGGAATCTCCAATCACACCTGCACTCTCAATCAGCTTTGCCCAATCTTCGTCCCTCAGATTTCCATTCCTCAGGTTTTGCGAATCGACTTTGGACTCCATGGAGAGAAGGCGGTTCATCAGCTGTTCCCTGGACATCTCAAGCGAGAAGAGGGCGACGGATTTATTCTGTTTGAAAGCCATATATTGCGCCATATTTAAAACCAGAGCTGTCTTTCCCATAGACGGGCGGGCTGCTACCAAAATCAAATCCGATGACTGAAATCCCGAAGTTTTATAATCAAGATCAGTAAAACCAGTGGGAAGCCCTGTGACGTTTCCATTCACTTTGGAAGCCTTTTCTATATTCTCGAGACTATTCATGACAACCTGACGGATAGGAACAAAATCATCGGAATTTCTCTGTCCAAGCAGTTGAAACATCTTCTTCTCGGTATCTTCAAGAATTGTCTCGACCGGCTCCCTGTTCAGATAACAATCGTTTGAAATTTCATCCGTCAGTTTTATCAGCCTGCGCAGAACTGCCTTCTCACTGACAATCGATGCATAATACCTAATATTGGCAGAAGTAGGTACGGCAGAAAGTAAATCCCTTACAAACTCCATACTACTGATTTCAGGCGGCACATCTTTTTCCTTCAATCGGTTCTGCAAAGTGATCAGGTCAACCGGTTTTCCCTCGTTAAATAACTCTATGATTGCATCGAAAACGATCCCATACTGATGTTGATAGAAATCATCACTGACCAGTATCTCGGAAGCCACACTAATGGCCTCTCGCCCCATCAGCATCGAGCCAATCACTGATTGTTCTGCCTCCACAGAATGCGGCAGTATTCGCTTTATGAGCGCTTCGTCCATTGATGCCCTTCCCCCTAAGCTTCTTTTATGACAACTTTAAGTTCGGCCGTTACATCTTTGTGTAATTTAACCGGGACCAGAGTCGTCCCAAGTTCCTTGATTGGACCGGAAAGCTGCATTTTCTTTTTATCAAGATCAAATCCATGCTGTTTCTTCACCGCATCCGCGATTTCTTTTGTAGATACACTTCCAAAAGCGCGGCCGCCTTCACCGATTTTTATTTCCAGAATTACCTGAAGTGATTCTATCTTCTTTTTTAATTCAAGAGCATCCTCATAATTCTGCTGTTCGATTCTTTCTTGATTGTCTTTTTTTAATTTCAGCTCGTTCTTATTCTTCGCATTGGCCTGCACTGCCATCTTCTTTGGCAATAACATGTTTCTGGCGTATCCATCACTTACTTTTACTTCGTCGCCCTTTTTTCCAAGTGATTTTACATCTTTAAGTAATATGATTTTCATTAAATTTCTCCTCCGTCAAACATTTCTTTTAGAGTATCTTTCAAGATTTTAATGGCTTCTGGTAAATCGATTCCCTCAAGCTGGCATCCGGCCATATTTAGATGGCCACCGCCCCCCAGTCGTTCCATTATAATCTGGACATTGACTTCGTCGATCGCACGGGCACTCACGTAGATCTGATTGTTATACTCCGTGAGCACAAACGATGCTTTTACATTGATAACATCCAATAATTCATTGGCCGCCTGTGCGCCCACAATCGTAGGACTTTCCAAATCGTCCGAGGGGCATACAGAGATTGCAAATGAATCCAGATACAGCTCAGCATTCATGATTGTCTCCCCTTTTGCCTTGTAATCTTCCATATCCTCGCGGAAGAGCTTTCGGACCCTGGAGACATCCGCCCCACAGCGTCTCAGAAAAGCGGCCGCCTCAAAAGTGCGAACCCCTGTTTTCTGCATAAAATTATCGGTATCCACCATGATTCCGGCATAAATACTGTCGGCTTCTATATTGCGTATACGAACCCCGTCGGCAAAATACTGCAGAATCTCTGCAACCATCTCGCAGGCGGATGAAGCATATGGTTCTATATAAGACAGTGAAGAATTCTGAATCACTTCATTTCCCTGACGGTGATGATCCAAAACGACGATTGTCTTTGTCAGGCTGAGCAGTTTCTCACATTCTGTATAACTCGGTTTATTGACGTCAACCACGACAACCATGGTATCCTCATCTGTGATTTCCTCTGCCTCAGGGCAGGATACAAACATATCCTGTTCATACTCATCGTCCTCGAGGTAGCCCCTCATCAACGGCTTAATCGAAGATGTCGGCGTGTCAATAACAATGTATGCTTTTTTATCCAGAGTCTTTGCAGCCCGGTATATCCCGATTGCTGAGCCAAAAGCATCTACATCGATCATTCTGTGACCCATAATCACGACATTATCTTTGCTGCTCATCAGTTCCTTCAGCGCATGGGCCTTCACCCTTGCTTTAACCCTGGTGTTTTTTTCAACAGCCTGTGTTTTTCCACCGAAGTAAGAGGTTTTATCTCCCTCTTTTACCACAGCCTGATCGCCGCCTCTTCCAAGAGCAAGGTCAATGCCAATGTGGGCATATTCGGCATTTTTCGCATAAGTCCCTGTATTTGCTCCGACTCCGATACTTAAGGTCACCGCCATTTCGTTGCCGATGTTTACCTTCTTAACTTCTTCCAGTACGGAAAACCGGTCTTCTTTGATTTCATCCAGGGATTTCTGACGGATTACAAAGAAGTACTTGTCTTTCTCTAACTTCTTGACAATCCCGTCGACATCGTGAAAATATTTGTTTACTTTCCTGTCGACCAGAGCAGTCAGCAGTGAACGCCTTACTTCTTCAACACTTTCCAGTGCCTCATCATAGTTATCCAGGTAGAGATACCCCGGAACCATGGTCTCATCTTTATATTTTTTGATATACCTGTTAAGCTCCGTCTCATCAAAAAGGAAAAGCGCAACCAGATGATTATCTGTTCCGCCGGCCTTCAGCACATCCGTCTTGTCAATGAGATCGTCAATTACGATACTTTTCAAATTCACCCTGTAATTATGCTTATCATAGACAAGCAGGACTCCGCTTTCTTCGCCATTTTCAGGAAGTTTATCCTGTGTGACCTGTGGAAAAATACTGGTGATCGACTTGCGATACTTTCCGTCTCTGCCAGTGAGCTTGAGAAATTTATTATTTCCCCACATAAGACGTCCTTCTGTATCTAAGATCGCATAGGGAACAGCCAGATTCCTGATCAGCTTGTTCTGAACCTGACCATATTGTGTCGCAAATGTGATAAGATCACTCAGAATAATCGGCCTGCTGCGGTAATAAAGATCAATTGAAATCAGAATATAGACCGCCACAAAAACAGTCACCACCGCCCCTGCACGCCTGTTAATCACATAGATTGTGATATTCATGATGATCAGCAGAGCCGAAAGGATAAAAGGCCATTTTAAATAGAAACTCAATATCCCGTCAATCTTTAATTTGTTTTTATTTCCCATAATCTCTCCCGTTACAATTTTCCGGCAGCTTACATATACCGCCATTTCGCGCTCGTTTGAATACTTTCGATTATTATAACATTATTTTGCAGATAATGAAAGAACTCAGGGCCAAACAAAAAGCTGTACTGTCCGTAATAAAATCCTTGGATTTTTCCAGACAGGACAGCTTAAAAGATTATGCGTTTCATAGTTTCTCTATGGTTTCAACTGAATGGTAATTCCTCGTCGATTCCGTCAGGAATATTCATGAATCCATCCGCTGAAGCCGGTGCCTCCTTTGAAGTCTGACCGGATTTTTCGCTGTCAAATCCATCAGAACCGGATGACTGGCTTCTGTGCTGGTCGCTGACTTTCTTGCTCTCTGCGAACTCCTGTTCTTCAACGATAACATCCGTTGTATATACTTTAACTCCGTCACGATTTGTATAACTTCCTGTTTGAATTCTTCCGGTAATTACCATACGAATTCCCTGGTGAAGATACTTCTCGGCAAATTCAGCACTTCTGCCAAAGGCAACACAGTTGATAAAATCTGCCGTCTGATCTCCATCTCTCTTAAATCTTCTGTCAACAGCCAGTGTATATCTCGCCACTGCAGTAGAATTCTCTCCGGCCGAATAGCGGATATCCGGATCTCTCGTTAATCTTCCCATCAAAATGACTTTATTCATATACTTACCTCTACTTTTTACAATTCTCAATCAGTTACGTTCTTTATATATCATGGAACTTCATCATAGCATAAAATAAATGCACCGTCAATCACCCGTGCTCTTCGGTTTCAGCTTTCGGATGTTCTTTTCGACCTGCTTTCTGGGAATCATAATCTGATGACCACACCCCATACACTTTAATCTGAAATCGGCACCGACCCTTAAAATTTCCCATTCTCTGCTTCCGCAGGGATGAGGCTTCTTCAGTGTTACTATATCACCCACCTGACAATTTAAATGCTCCATATCATGACTGCTCCTTCCCTTTTTACTGTGATACCAAAATCCCCTGGACTACAAAGCGACTGGTATCGCTGCCTGTACAGGTCGTAAGCGTTACCGCCTTATCCTCTGTGGTAAATTCATGATCAATCTCCGGTATCTGTGATTCCTGTGAGGACTTATTTAGATAATCGACAAACTGCTGATCGAAAGCATCGAAGAACGTATAAGTGTCCCCACTCACCGGTGTCACATGGGCACTGAATATCTCATAACGGTATTTGTGCTGTGGTGTTAAGATCCAGAAATACCGGCTGTCCTTATATTTTTCCTGTTCTTTCATGAATTTCAGTTTTCCAAACATGGATTTATTCTTCATATTATGCCCATAGATAATGGTATGAGGATCACTGAAATCCGTTTTATTCATGTAGTCCATAAATATAGAACCTGCAAAATTCTCCTTCTTTTCAAACGTCGTATGCAGATACTGATCATTATCCTTTCCCTGAACGATCGGATAATTGATATCCAGGGCCTCCACAACCAGCCATCCGACAATATCCGGATTCTTACTCTGAAGAGAAGCGAAATCCACATCCGGCGGCATATAATCAGGCCGGCCGGCCGATCCCGTTTCAGACACTGATCCCGGGTCCGCTGCCGACCGGTCCGGATCCTTCCCGTAAGCAACCTCTTCCAGTCCCTGATACTCATCTTCTCCGGCCTTATAATCCTGATAAATCGTAAAAAGCCTGTACGCGGAAAATTCAAACACTCCGATACATACGATAATTCCAAGCGTCAGAAGAGTATTCAACACGCTGCCCTTTTTCTTCTTTTTACTGCCTTTTTTCATCTTCATACCCCTAACGGTTTTTATGCAGTGCCACAGCAGACGTCTTCTTTCTCTTGCAACTGTCTGCTTTTATTCTGAGAGATTATAGAATTATAGCGCCCTCAGGAACTGATGAGGACGCTATATGAATTGCGGGGGCAGGATTTGAACCTGCGACCTCCGGGTTATGAGCCCGACGAGCTTCCAGACTGCTCCACCCCGCGGCGACACTATTATAATACACCTAAAATATAGAAGTGTCAAGCCCTAACCCGGATTTATGCGACAGACGTAGAAGTATGCCCGGTGGCTGTCTCATGCATGCCCGGTCTATTCAACCTGGAAGGAAGTCTGAGCTGTCCCTTTTTGATCCAGCCTCTTTTTCTCATCAGCTCTGATATGACAAGTGAGATGACGGCCGGAAGTATAAACATCATCAGCAGAATTTCGATGATTACAGCTTTGGAATCCATATAGACCGTCATCGTCTGGTATGTCATAAGCGGTCCGACAAGTGCACTTGAGCCCATACCGGCTCCCGCAGCATTGCACTGCATATGTACGAGTACCGTATTCAGCGGACCTAAAATGGCACTTGCGGCAATAGTAGGCAGACAGATTTGCGGGTGTCTTACAATATTTGGCAGCTGCAGCTTTGAAGTTCCAAGACCCTGGGCAATAAGTCCGCCTGCCCCATTTTCCCTCAAGCCTGTCACCGCAAATCCAATCATGCCGCAACAGCATCCGATAACTGCAGCACCCGCTGCAACTCCATCTAAATTAAGAATTATCCCGATAGCAGCCGTACTGATCGGAAGAGACACAGCCATACCCATAATGACAGCGATCACGATTCCCATAATAAAGGGCCTCTGGGAAACACCCCAGTTTATCGTATTACAAAGCCAGGTCATCAATGTCGCAATCGGCCGTCCGGCAGCCATACCGACAAAAGAACCGCTGCAGATCGTGATCAGCGGAGTAATGATCATATCAAACTGCGTTTTCTCAGATATCAGACGGCCGATATTAATTCCAACAAAAGCCGCTGTAAAAGCGCCGAGCATTTCACCGGGAGAGACTGCCGACGTCTCCTGTGTAAGAGATACCGCCCCCTGTGAAAGTGTGGCGGCATATCCTCCGACCATACCACAGACAGCTGCCGAGGCAGTGACATAGACACTCTCACCGTACTTACTGGCTATGCCGATTCCAATTGCTGCACTTGTAAATGCCGCCGCGATTTCCCCGATCTGGCTGATATAGTTTCCCGTTGTACCGCCAAGCACCTGCCCGGCCTGCTGAAGAATAGTACCAAGAATTAATGTTACAAAAATCCCCTCAGTCATTCCGGTCAGACTGTCAATAAAGATATGATTACATACATTTTTTAAAGTTTTCATTTTTTTCCTTCGTGCCCTTCCTTTTCAGTTTCAGTCGAAATCTCGTACACCTTTTGCCACAGGCTCTATAGTTCGCTCTAAAAGTATACGGATTAGTTCGTCCCCTTTCTTTCCCTTAAATCTGCCAAACATCAGGCTGTTTTTCATTTCATCCATGACTGACGAAAGCCCTTCCAGTATCAAATCTTTTCCCGGTGTCTCGAAACATCTCATCTCGATCCTGTCATCGATAAATAGGATCTTGATCTCCCGCCGGACTGCCTCTTCCAGAAAAGCAATATCGAGTTTTAATACCGGCGTGTGATCCTCGTCGAATGCAAGTTCGCCCTTCGTGCTTATAAGGAAACTTTCCTCATGTATTTTAAGCCAGGTTTCTTCTGCCTGTTTAAATCCCACTTTTATCTGATGCCAGCTCTCTCCTTCTAAAACCATAAACCAGAATTCACCGGATTCCCGGCGAAATGCAGCCTTTCTTATTCCCTGCGTCAGATTATTTTGCATAACCTGCAAAAGAAGTGGAAAAAGGCCAGTTGACTGCGGGTCCATCAAATAGCATCTGCCGTCAATCTTTTTCAGAAACCCGGAAATATCCAGACGCTTTCTGTTGTTTTTCGTACAGTTTCCGGATTTTTTTGGCCATCCTCCCCTTCTGATACGTATGTCAGCGCCTTCACTCTCCCGGGCGCCTGCTCTTCTGATCTGACGGCTTAAGAAATACTGACCGGATACATCTTCTTTCATTTTTTTATCCTGAGAATAATCCTCCGGCCGGTAGTCCACCGGAAAATGCCTGCGAACGATATCGAGAAGACTGCAGTCCTGGAATAATTTATTACTCCCGGCACAGGTAACCAAAACCATATCGATATCCGGATAGACAATCACATTCTGTCCCAGCATTCCGTTAAACTCAAAGCTGTCCGGTCTGTTTTCCCGCCAAATCTGATAGCCATAGCCGTAAGTACCTTCGGAACTTTCCACATGTTTTCTGGTAGACTCCGTGACCCAGGTCTCAGGAATCAGCGAAACCCCGTTCCATTTTCCCTTTTTCAGATACAGCTGCCCGAGTTTAGCCATGTCCTCCGGGCAGAGGAAAAGACCCCACCCACCTTTGGTGATCCCCGAAGGACAGGTCTCCCAGAGAAAGTTTTTGATTCCCAGGGGAATGAAAAGTCTCGGTCTCAGATATTCGGTCAATGTAAGGCCTGTCCGCTCTGTCACAATCGCAGACAGCACATAGCTGTTCATGCTGTTATATTGAAATACCGTTCCCGGCTTTTCCCGTACGGAGGCATTCAGGAAACCCCCAAGCCAGTCATTTCCGGACACAATCCCAGATTCGTTGAACTGTACGCCACTCGTCATGGTAAGAAGATTCTCCACCGTGACCGCCGGCCGAAATCTCTTCCTTCGTGGTTTCATCCTCTCTTCAAATATTTTATAAATATTTTCATCCAGTGACAGCTTTCCCTCATCAATCAAAAGCCCAATTGCCATACCGGTAATGCTTTTACACATCGAGTGGGCAATATGCCAGATTTCTCCCCGATAAGGAGCCACATGACATTCACAGATCATTTTCCCATGTCGAAGAACCATCAGGTGATGAAGGTCGATCTTCTTGTCTCCGGTCAGATCCCGAATCAGGCCGGATAAACGGGCGGAGGATATACCCTGGCTTTCAGGCGATGCCCGCAGAAACGGCTGCTCATACTTTACCCCTTTTGGATACTCCCCTTTTTGCGGATGAAAGTCAACCCGGCTTACACCGTCTGTTTTTCCCTGAATCATGTTTAGTATCATTTCCACTGCCGCAAACTGTTCTCTCGCCATTCGGTACCTCCCTTACGTTTTCTGGCATGAGGCGGTCATATAGCTTCCTCGTACCTTTTTTACCTGAAACTGATAACCTTCGGGACCTGAGATCACTGTTCCGTCTCGATCCAGAACAAATGTAATCTCCTGTGGCGGAATGCAAAATCCGCATCCCTCTGCCTTTACATAGCTTTCTTTTAAGGTCCAGAATCTGTAAAATAATTCCTGTCTTTCTTTTTTGGTCAATGCAGCATCTGTGAGGATCTGCTGTTCTCTCGGATTCAATACCTTACACCAGATCTTCTCTGCGTACGGGCGGATTTTTTCCACATCCACACCTAAAGGCCTGTCGCCGACGGCACAGGCCGCACAGCCATGACTATGGCTGATACTGATATATATATCCGGATGAGAAGAGAGATAAGGCTTCCCCCGCTCATCCTTTTTGATCAGGCAAAAATCGATCCCGTACATTTCCCTCAGCATTTGCCCGATCAGATCAAGTCCCGCCT
>ENA-UOOI01003542-UOOI01003542.1-fermentation-metagenome-genome-assembly--contig:-NODE-3542-length-11580-cov-18.681909_pt1 | contig 11580 bp, 11 predicted proteins | sample MGYA00245779_ERZ724027 | MGnify/ENA primary metagenome ERZ724027 (study PRJEB28704, sample SAMN03018318) | fermentation metagenome | biome: anthropogenic terrestrial biome; feature: soil... | reverse complement strand
AGTTTCTTTTGATAAAACAAGAGGACAAAAAGGACCACAAGCAGAAAATATTACTATTCTTTAATCAGCGAGTATTTTTATCCCTTAGATATATCTAAGGGATTTTTGAATTATCAAAATAACTAACAAGGTAAGTAAATAAAAAGATTTGTAACACCCCCTTTCTTTTTTCAAATAAAGTAATAAAAAATTTTCACTAAGTTCATAAATTATAAATAACTGTAATATATTATAGGTTTATGATATGTAAAGTTGAAAAAAGTTTGGATAAATGATAATAAAATGATAATAAACGGAATTTTTATAAAAAGATATTAATATATTGACTTAATATGACATAAAATATTATACTTAGAATAGTCTAGGTGAAAAAGATGAAAATAATAAAACAAATATATAACTTTATACCAAAATATTCCATCAAACCCTTAAGCTTATGTGTGTTTTTTAATTTTACCATATATTGGGGATCTCGGTTGTTTTATAAAAATAGAGTTTTTCATAATTTAACCTCATATTATGATAATAGGATTCCAGTAATTTCAATATTTGTACTTTTTTATTTTGGAAGTTACCTTTTTTGGATTGTTAATTATATATTAATCAGTAAAATAAATAAAGAACATTGTTATCGCTTTTTAATGGCAGATTTATTAGGAAAACTAATATGTGGTATTATATACATAAATTTTCCTACAACAAATATAAGACCTGACATCGTCACATCAGATATTTTTTCGGACATACTTAAGTTTTTATATAGCATAGATTCAGCGGATAATCTTTTTCCGTCAATTCATTGTTTAGTTAGTTGGTATTGTTTTGTCGGTCTTAGAAATTGTAAAGATATTTCTATTTGGTATCGATATTTTTCTTTATTTATGGCTATAATGATATGCATCTCAACATTAACAACGAAACAGCATGTCATAATTGATGTCCTGGGAGGAATCATGTTAGCTGAGTTAACATGGAAGTTATCTTTACGTTTGCAACTTTATAAAACATTTAAACTTATTAATCAGGAGGTATAAATGAAAGTTCTTACTATAGTAATACCCTGTTACAATTCAGAAGCTTATATGGACAGAGCCATAGAATCGCTGTTAATAGGGGATGAGGATTTAGAAATTTTAATTGTAGATGATGGTTCTAGTGACAATACTCCAATAATTGCCGATGAATACGAGAAAAAGTATCCTGAAATAATACGTACAATACATAAGGAAAATGGGGGTCATGGGGATGCTATAAATACAGGACTTAAGCATTCAAAGGGCATATATTTTAAAGTTTTAGATAGTGATGATTGGTTTGACAAAAATAGCTTAAAAAAAGTACTTGATATATTAAAAAATATGATTAATAATTCCCAAACATTGGACATGCTTATTGTAAATTATGTGTATGAGAATATAAATATGCATAAATCAAAAAGTATTAATTATAGAGGTGCAATGCCGGAAGAAAAAATATTTACATGGGATGATTTAGGTCATCTCAAAAATAGTCAAAATATATTAATGCACTCGGTTATATACCTTACAGAGATTCTTAAAGAGTGTAATTTGGAGCTTCCAAAACATACATTTTATGTGGACAACATTTTTGTATATAAACCGCTGCCTTATGTGAGAACAATGTATTATGTTAATGTAGACCTTTATAGATATTTTATTGGCAGAGAAGATCAATCAGTTAATGAGAAAGTAATGATTAAGCGCATTGATCAACAAATTAAAGTGACAAAAATAATTATTGACTGTTATAATCCAATGATTATAGAATGTAAAAAGTTACGCAAATATATGATTAAATATTTAGTAATGATGATGACAGTTAGTACGGTACTATTATTAAAAGATAATACAGAAAAAAGTTTAAGTAAAAAAAAGGAACTTTGGTGTTATCTAAATTCTAAAAATAGGGATTTGTATAAAGAAATAAACAAATCCTTTCTGGGATTATTTATGCAAATTAAAGGCTTAGTAGGAAAGAATATTATATTATTAGCTTATTCATTATCAAGAAGGATATTTGGATTTAACTAATAGGGGACTATATTGTTAATAAGTATTGTTTGTGGATGCATCGAAGGTTTTATGGTTAAACTTTCAATGCATCTTACTAGATATTTTTAGATAGTTCGTTTTCTACGCACATCAAAGCCTCTGCTACAATATTTTGCATATCAAAATATCTATACATCCCAAGACGTCCTCCAAATATAACATTATTTTCTGTAGCTGCTAATGCCTTGTACTTTGCGTATAATTTGTTATTTCTATCATCATTCATTGGGTAATACGGAGCATCACCATGATGCCATATGGCGGGGTATTCCCTTGTGATTACTGTCTTAGGATTAGAAATTCCACTTTGACAACCAAATTCAAAATGCTTGTGTTCAATTATTCGGGTATATGGAACATCATATTCTGTAAAGTTAACAACTGCGTTACCTTGATAATTCTCACAATCTAAAATTTCTGTCTCAAAACGAAGAGAACGATATTCAAGTTTTCCATAGCAATGTTTGTAATATTCATCAATCATTCCGGTGAAAACAATTTTATCTGCAAGAGATGTCAGTTTATCACGCTGCATAAAAAAATCAGTCTCAAGACGAATCTGGACGCCTTCCAGCATTTTCTCAATGATCTGTGTATAACCTCCAATGGGTATTCCCTGATATCTATCATTAAAATAGTTGTTATCGTAGGTAAAACGGACTGGCAGCCTTTTTATAATGAAATTTGGCAATTCTGTTGCCCTGCGTCCCCATTGTTTCTCTGTATAACCTTTCACTAATTTCTCGTAGATATCTCTACCAACCAAACTTATTGCCTGTTCTTCAAGGTTTTTCGGTTCAATAATACCAGCTTCCTTGATCTGTTGTTGAATTTTAGCTTTTGCCTCTGATGGGGTAATTACTCCCCAAATTCTATTAAATGTATTCATATTAAAGGGCATATTATAGAGTTCAGATTTATATCTAGCAACAGGGGAGTTGGTGTATCTGTTAAATTCAGCAAACTGATTCATGTATTCCCACACTTTCTTGCTATCTGTGTGGAAAATATGTGCACCATACTGATGTACTTGAATTCCCTCTATTTGTACTGTATATATATTACCCCCAATATGAGAACGTTTATCTATCACGAGACATTTTTTACCTCTTTTATTAGCCTCATATGCAAATATTGATCCAAATAAACCAGATCCAACAATTAAATAGTCATACATTGCCAATCCTCCTTTTTGATTTGACAACTAAAAGGATACTATATTTTTAGTGCAATGGCTATCTTTTTTTATAAAGAACTTTTCACTTTATTTTTTATAATTAAATTTTTCAAAAGTTCTTAATGACTATGCATAACATATTTACACATATATCTAAATATCCATCCAATTGCCTAGAGTATTTTTTATAAAAGTGTATAAACTTTAAGTATAAGCAGTAAAAATCACTATAAAAGGAGTGTTTATTATGGCATATAATAGTAATAAATTAGTAATACCAGAAGCTAGAGAAGCTTTAAATCAATTTAAAATGGAATCAGCTAGAGAAGTGGGAGTAAATTTAAAAAATAGCTATAATGGAGATCTTACTTCTAGGGAAGCTGGTTCTATAGGTGGAAATATGGTTAAAAAAATGGTTGAAGCTTATGAACAAGGTTTAAAATAATATTTAATAAAAAAGCCTGTACCTTTAATAGGAATGCGGGCTTTATTTCAAATTTACAATGGATTAGAATGTTTAAGATTTAAATTTGTATTATCTAAATACAAATTTAATAACTGGTTAAAATAAGAACAGATGTACACAAAAAATAATATAGGTGATGATAATATGAGAAATGGATTAATTACAACGGCGTTAGGTACTGCAGTTACTGCGGGTTCAGTTGCATTAAGGGCATCGGATTTGAAAAATAGAAGAATGCATAAAAATGATATTGTTCCTATGATAGAAACAGCTGCTTTGGGATTCGGGTTAGCCCATATTGTTTTGGGAACAGTAGATTTATTGCAAAATCGAAGATAAGTCAAAAATCTCTACTCATATATTTAGAATTGAAAATATTCTTAAAATTGTGAGTTAGTAAATTGATCTACAAGTATGATGATAGTGGTATTTTAAAAAACTGCTGTAGTAAGGGCTGTCGCACTAAAAAATTTAGTTGGACAGCTTTTTACTAAAAAAAATAAATCTCCCACTCGAAAGAATGATATGCTCCCTTTGTGGTAGACAGTTAAAATAATAAAAACTGTTTGCTATAAGGAGGAGCATATTTTATGGGTAGAAAAGCTAAGATATCATTTGAAGAAAAGTGCAAAGCTATTGAGGATTATTTGAGTAACAAAAAAAGTGTAAGAGAATTGGTAACAAAATATCAGGTTACTCTGACTTCAGTACGTGACTGGATCTATAATTATCAATCAATGGGCATGGAAGGATTATTAACTGTGCGCACTAATTCTTCTTATTCGAAAGAGTTAAAATTGTCTGCTATTCAGGATTATTTATCAGGCAAAGGATCACAGGAAGAAATCTGTAAAAAATATGCAATACGTTCAAGAGTAATGTTACGGAATTGGATTTTAAAGTATAATGGTCATGAGTGTTAATGCAGAATCATTGTCTAAATTCATTAGCTTCTCCTTTTCTGTAAGTTTTTATTTATACTAATACTTAGAGTAACCTCCAAGTCAAGCAATAAATACAGAACCTACAACGAATTACTATTATAAGTCCTTTTAGAATTCTAATCAATGGAGATTACAGGCATCCTTGATAATTTAATTTTGACTCTAATCCACAAGTTCAATTGTTACTGAAAAATCACCATCCATTTTCTCCAGTTCTTCGATACCGGATAAAAGATCGCAAGATTCCCCCGGGACATATAGTGTTACATCGCTAACGGAAGGATCATAGCCTTCCGGAGCATCTTCAGTCAATAAGCGCCTGGGGGAATTGCTAACTTTTTCAGTACCGGCGTAATCGCTGAAAGTTTGCGTTAAGGGCAGCAGAGATATGAAGTCCCAAGCCGTTTAATTGTCCAGCATGGTGGCTGTAAGTACTGTTTCATTACTAGTGCCTTTGATGAATAATAGGGTATTTTTAAAGCATCTCAAGTTAATTTTCTTTTTCAAAAATTAAATCTATGATCTTATATTTTCCATAATCAGTCTTTTTATTGGTATGTATCCTACAAAACGATACCCTTGTTTGGCATATTTGTCAATAACTTTTATATGTTGTGAAAAAGTTGAAACTATAAGTTTCTGAATTAATTGAAACATATTGGTACTCAACCATACAATCTCCTCCAACCTTACTGTTTGTATAAATTATAACATCTGAAATGAGTAAAATGCCGTACTATTAAGTTTTAAAATATGATTTACTTTATATTTTATTCAAATTACATACATTAGAACGGCAGAGAGTCATCTCACATTTTAATACAATTAGGGCAAGTATCCGGTGATTATACTTCGTTACTTGCCCTACCTACTATTTCAAGAAGCTTTTTTATGTGTTACTTGTTTAAAGGTTTCTAGCAATTTGATATGCATCTGCCACTGCTTTTCTAATGTTTCCAACACCAGCTCCATCTCCTACTTCATAAGTCTCAATGCCGGTTCCCAACAAGTCTTTTGCAATAGAACTCTTAGATCTAAGACCTAGGGCAAAGATAACATTATCTGCTTCTATAACAGTCTCTACACCATTTTTATCTAAAACTACAGCACCTTCATCTGTGATTGCACTAATGCGATTTCCTGTTTTAATATTTACATTCGCTTGATCTAATAAATCAAACAACATCATTTCAACAGACTTTTGGACTTTTGGGCCAGCTGACAGAATTTGATCCATAGCTTCAACCAAAGTAACCTCTTTATTATCATATTGTGCCAACTCATAGGCAAGTTCACTACCTGTCAGCCCACCACCGACAACAACAACTTTTTTACCAAGTTTCACATTTTGCATAATTGCATCGTAACAAGATACTGCTTTTTCATGATCGTGACCGGTAATTGGTGGAATAAAATAGTCTGACCCCACTGCGAGTATGACTACATCAACCCCCATAACTTTCATACTGTCTGATGTGATTTCAGTATTTAAGAATACAGGAATATCCAATAAATTCAGCTGTTTTTGATACCACTTATTAAGTTTATCAATACCATCTTTGATTGGATGATGTCCAGCCTCGATTAAATGTCCACCTAGAACATGTGACTTTTCATAAAGCTTAACGTCATGTCCTGCCAGTTTTGCAGTTCTTGCAGCTTCCATACCAGCAACGCCACCACCAATAACAGCCACTTTTTTCTTCACTTCAGCTTTTGGAATTCCATAATCAAGCTCATTCATAGCTGCCGGATTGGTTGAACAGAAAGGTACCCCACCAGATAACGTTGTATCAATACAGTTGGTACAACGAATACATGGTCTTATTTCATCAATGCGATCTTCTGCAACCTTCTTTGAATAATGTGCATCTACCAATGATGCTCTAGCTAAGGTAACCCCATCGATAGCACCTTCTTCAATGGATTTTTCACATAGATCAGGATCATCCATTTGGCCTGCAACAAAAACAGGAATATTCACTGCTTCTTTGACTTTTTTAGCATCTTCAATATTATATCCGTAGGGCATATAGTATGGAGATACACAATAATAGAATGAATCGTAAGTTCCAGTATTTATATTTAGTAAATCAACACCATACCCTTCAAATTTCTTGGCAATTTCAATGCCTTCTTCTATCGTTCTACCCACTTCTTCTTCTTCTGTATGAGCTGTCTTGTTATAATCAGCCATACGTGTTCTTACACACATTCTTACTGATATAGGAAAATCTTTACCACAGGTTTCTTTAATACCAAGGATGATTTTTCTGATAACAGTCAATCGGCCGTCTAAGTCACCACCATATTCATCTGTTCGATGATTAGTATATGACATAGCAAATTGATCTAGCAAATATCCCCAGTGCATACCATGAATTTCAACACCGTCATATCCACAAGTTTGAGCAAATTGTGCAATATTAATCATAGCTTCAATTTTGGTTTCTATTTCTTCCTTTGTCAACTCTTCTGTTAATATACTCGGATCTTTATAACTTGGCACTGCTGAAGGTGTCTTTCCATCCCTCATCCGTCCTGGTCCCATTGAAATTTGTAGGAACATCTTGCTTCCATAAGCATGAACTCGCTCAAGCATTGTTCTTGCACTATGACCAAAATATGCTTGTGCATACATAGGATTAGGATTTCCATTAATCGGATCGAATGGATCTACTGTTAAATCGGCTACATTTGAACCTGTCACAATAAGACCAAAGTTGCCTCGCCCTCTTTCAACAAAATAATTGATTCCGTTTTGACTATATTCACCTTTTGTCCCGCTAAGAAAAAATCTTCCACCCATAGGGCCTACTGCATAACGGTTTTTTACTGTAATGTTTCCAACTTTTATTGGTTCCATTAATTTTGCGTACTTATAATTCATAAATTCCTCCAAATTATTTTAAGTATAATTGATTGTTATGACTTCCATTAAATACTTGGTAAAGAGAAGTCAATACCTCATATACTTCCTCTTTATTTGCTACTGATTGACAGTTATTTGATATACTTAGCCAATGATTTTCGATACAGATTTTCTATATCATCTCTATCAAGAACTTCCGGATTGCTAGCTAAGCGGAAATCCAATTTCATGAAATCATCGGTCCATTTTTGAATTTCTTCTTCTGAAACATCAACATCAACATCATTTTCTGTTATCAGTTTACAGAATGCTGCAAACTCATCAGCATTTTTAAATCCACACTTATTGATAATCGGTTCAACCCATGACTGATCTTTAAATCCTCTCACATATTCTCCTAGGAAAATACCACAAGCTAAGCCATGGTTTACATGCTTAACGTGAGATAATGGATAGCCTAGCCCATGAGGCAATGTTGTGCTGGATTGCATAAATGCCATACCTTGCACATAAGAAGCGAGCAACATATTTTCAAAATCTTCATCAATCAGTTCTCCCTTTACCATTCTGGCTTTAAACTCAGCAAACAGTTCAAAGCCATATTCCGCCAGTTTTCTATTTAATGGATTACTTCCTACATGTAAGTAAGTCTCTACACCATGAGCCAGAGCATCAATAACTCCTGTATGGATAAGAAAATCAGGAGAGCTTTTTATGTATCTATAATCCAAGAAAGCCGCATCACAAAATGCTACTGGATACATGCATAGTTTTGTGTCTGTATCTGAACGTGTCAACACTGCGAAGCCAGTAATTTCAGCTCCCGTTCCCGCTGTAGTCGGAACACCAAAGATTGGCATATCAACTTCTGTTTTTATACTTTTTGAAGGATGACCCAAACCATAGAAAACTTCATAAGGATCTTCAATGCCTGAATGCTTGATGAGCAATGCTGCTGCTTTACATGTATCCAGTGTTGATCCACCGCCAATAGCCACAAAAAAATCTGCGTCAAAGTCTGCCGCTTCTTTTGCTAATTTCGCTACTGTATCAATTGGAGGGTCAACTTCAACTCCATCCAATACTAAATATTCAATACCTTCTTCTTTTAATAAAGATTCCATATCCTTTAAACCAATATTCTCATATCCTTCATAGAATATACTAGTAAAAATTATAGCTCTCTTACCATATGATTTAAAAAACTCAGCATTTTCCTTGAGACAATTTTCCCCGAAAAACATTGCTGTTTGAGTATTGTATCTAAACTTTTTCATTTCTTCTCCTTTCTTGTTTCACATAGTATTTGACAACCATTTAACACTAGTTTAATGTATTCCAGACTATTTTGTACAATCTAAATTATTTATTGAATCGTTCAGTTTTTTCTATTTTACATTGTTAATAAATTGTCATATATTATTAGTGATAATATAATTTATCTAATTTATCGTTAAATTTTTAGCAAAAAATATTTTTGATGAATATCATTATCTTGATAAATTTGGGAGGAATTGATTAATGGATATTTTTAAGTTTAATACACAAACCACTTGTTATTGCGGAACTGATTGTGTTAAAGAAAATACTAACTTATTTAAAGATTATGGAAAAAAAGCTGCAATTATTACATCCGTTTTTTGTTCCGGTTGTAAAAATCATGCTTTGGAAGATGTTGAATCTGTTTTTAACGAACTGCATATAGATTATATTATTCTTAATGGTGTTGATGAAAACCCTCCCGTTGACTGTATTGTAGATCTTACAAAAGATTGTGCTGATTTTAAACCTGATTTTATTGTAGCAATTGGTGGAGGTTCATCTATTGATTCCGCAAAAGCTGTTTCACTATTAATGGCTCATCCCGGTGAAAATCCCTACGATGTCTTCTATAAAAACGGCTCCCCTTCACAAAGTAATAAAACTGAATCTGACTTACCAGTATTAGCAATCCCAACAACAGCTGGTACCGGTGCAGAAGTTACAGGGTTTGCTGTTCTAACCCGTTCTGATACAAATACCAAGTTATGCATGTACCCTGTTGTGTTTTGCGAAGTTGCATTTTTAGATTCTAAATATATTAGAGAATCACCGGATTGTCTCTTACATTCTGGCGCCATGGATGCATTGGCCCATGGTGTGGAGACATATCTTCACAATAGCAGCAATATCATTAACCGATTCATTGCCGAAATTGGATTTGGTCTCTTTGCTAAGTACAAAGACCATTTACTCTATGGTAATTTAACCGATGAAGATTTTCAGAACATGCTTATTGTTTCTTATATGATGGGGCTGGCTTTTATGCAATCCAGTACAACGATTCCCCACGGAATGAGTTATCCTCTTTCCCATGCTAAAAATGTTCACCATGGATTGGCTTGTGGATTAATATTAGGTGAATATTTAAAAAGCTTTAAAAACCAGTCATTTGTTATGCCTATTGTAAAAGCCTGTGGTTTTGAATCAACGGATGACTTTGCTCAGTATGTTGATGCCATTACAGAAAAGCATATGAAAGCTCAAATCTCTGATGATGACATTGAAGACTGGACTGATGAGTTCATGAAATTAACATTTAGAATCAACAGTAATCCAGAACCTCTTCAACGTTGTGACATTAAACAGTTATATCAGAAATCTCTAATTAAATACATTAAGTAATAATTTTTTAATCATACTGGATTGTAATAAAAACACAGAAAGATATGGTATATGGAAATAAAAAAAATATTCTTAGAGAAGTTATTTAAAGTATAGTGGAAGGAGTTTAGCAATGAAAGCTTATGAAAAGAATAAGGTTCCACACGTAGTGTTTGGTGAGGGCGTCTCAAAGCAGGCGGGTAAACGTCTTAACGCTATCGGAGCTAAAAAATGTCTTGTTGTAGCTGGTAAAGTCGTTAACAAAATTGGATTAGTTGCTCCTATACTAGAGACCTTGAAAGCTGAGGGGGTTGATTATGTAATATATGACAACGTACAGTCCGATCCTTCTGATTGGATTTGCATAGAATGTGCAGAAATGCTCAAAAAAGAAAATTGTGATGCTGTATTGGCTATTGGCGGTGGAAGTGCTATTGATATTGCTAAATCAGCTAACTTGATTGCGAACATTCCTGAAAAAATTGAAGATCTGCATAACTATAGTGCCCTTGGCGGTAAAATGAAGCCTACATTTACTAAATTCGCAACGTTTATGGTTATTCCCACCACAGCAGGTACTGGTGCAGAGGCAACTGCAAGTGGAGTGATTTCTGATACAAAAAGAAATTTAAAATATAGTTTTGCATCTGAACAGATGATGGCGGATATAAACCTTGTTGATCCATTACTGACATTGGGTATACCTCCAATGCCTACCGCACTTACGGGTGTAGATATTTTGTCTCATGTAGTTGAAGCATTGGTGGGTGTTGGGCAAAATGACTATTCAAACTTAATTTATATGGAATGCTTAAGAAAAGTTTGGAAATGGCTGCCTATTGCAATGAAGGAGCCAAATAATGTTGAAGCGCGGTCTCAATTATCATGGGCTTCCCATAACGCGCTAAGCAATGGTTCTTTGCCAAACGGACATGCTGTAGCGCATGCTATAGGTGCCGCATATCACTTAGTACATGGACATGCTTGTATTATAACATTACCGGCAGTAATTCGCCATTATGCGGAAACAGCAACTGAATCCATTAATGAGATCGCTGCTATTATGGGGATTCCAACAACTGAGAATGCAGTAACAATTGCGAGGCGTGTTGCAGAAGGCCTCGTCGATTTCTATAAGAGATTAGGACTTTCCACAATGAAGGAAACGATGAAAGAAAAGGGATACAAAGATGACAAAAAGACTTTTGTTGAAAAATGTATTCCTGGAACATTGGATGACTTTAAATCCAGGCTTTGGAATCCGCCAATTCATAGGGATGAGGATAGGGCGGCATTAATAGAAGTACTTGAAATGATTTACAACCAAAACTAGGATAGCTTCAGGCCAAAAATTTGGCGTAGTTCAAGTATGATGGAGATTTTCATTTAGAATAATATGGATGGAA
>ENA-UOOI01003540-UOOI01003540.1-fermentation-metagenome-genome-assembly--contig:-NODE-3540-length-11590-cov-2.963502_pt1 | contig 11590 bp, 14 predicted proteins | sample MGYA00245779_ERZ724027 | MGnify/ENA primary metagenome ERZ724027 (study PRJEB28704, sample SAMN03018318) | fermentation metagenome | biome: anthropogenic terrestrial biome; feature: soil; material... | reverse complement strand
TTTCCCTAGGCGGCGATGTTATTGACACCCGGCGCAGTGAATCATTCCAAGCAACCTTGCAATCGAGGGCCTCGCCGAAGAAACGGAGAGGTATTACCGTTCTATTGCCTATTATCTCCGGGGGGGCGTCTAGGGTTATTGCCTTGCCATTACGATAAGCAACCTTGTTATCGATCTGCATCCAGACCGAGTTCTCGCCATCCTTGGCCGTGATGGTGCGCTTCGCCCCATCCCAGTGCACTGCCACGTTCAAAGCGTCAGCCACAGCTCGAAAGGGAACCAGGGTACGGTTGCCTTTAATTAACGGTTGCACATCAAACTGAACTAGAAGACCGTCAATCAGTACCTGAATTTCTTGCTCTTGTGCCCTAATTGCTGGCACCAACCCGCTGGTTAGGATGACAACCAGTGCTAGCGCCGCCACAACTCTCTTCATCGGTATCCTCTCCCAACTTGACAAGCATTCTCTCTACTGCCACCCTCAATGTTCTACCATCACCAGGGCAGCTCCTGCAATAGGCCAGATATTAAGGTAGATTAATTCACAGGGGCGATGGCAACTTTTAAGCTGGTAATGCGTAGTAAGTTAGTAATTAATAAAAAGAAAGGAGAGGTTACCCTATGGAGATACAAAGCTCCTTCGCAATCATAACAGGCATAAATGGATTTGGCTGCTGCCGACGCTATTATCATTGGCTGGGCTATTGTTCGCCCTTTTACTCGGTTTCTTTCCCACTGTAAAACCAGGGTTTCACCTGAAGATCACTGTGCCAAGCGGAATGCCTAGCCTAGGTTCCATACTGCAGCTAGAGCAAATGGACACTGCAACTGCCATAACAGCGCCTAACATATTATTCGCCTTGACGAGTCTCGTGGTAGGCACATTCTTCAGTGGCGGATGGCTCGCCACGGTCTTTGCTGCCCTTAGGGGGCAAGAGTTGACCTCAAAGGAGCTTTTGGAGCAATCGCGCTACTTCTTTGGACGCCTGCTCGCGGCAAGACTGCTGACACTTTTGGTATCGCTCATTGGATTGCTCATTCTGGCCATAATTTTCTGGCCCCTTATTTTCGTGCTGGTGGTGGCAATGCTCATCTATACTTTCTTCTGGGAATTAGCCATCGTCTGCGAAGATTTGTCTGCTGCAGAGGGGTTCACTCGCGGGCACCAACTGCTGTGGGCCAATTTAGGAGAAGTGTTAGGAGCACTGCTACCTATTGCTGTGTTATGTGCTATGATCAGCGTCATCGCCAACTTCATGGCTCAGACCCCCCTGGGCTACGTGCTACTCATACCGATTTGGTCCTACCTCGGCGGTATTTTGGCCGTAATTGTCTGCGACTTTTACAGAGGGCTCACGCAACGTTCCACTCCGGCCACCTAAAGCTCCGCTGTAAATGGCCACTGGCTCTTCTCGGGGCAAGAACCAGCCCTTGAGTTCTCTATTCCTGCTTGAATATGGTAAGATAAACTCAAAAGAGCATGGCAAGGGGTTGTACAATGAAGAAAAGCTTAATTGCTATTTGCCTTTTGGCTACTATTCTAGTAACCGCTACCGCTAATTCAGTTGCAGCCGCATCAGAACCGAGTTTCTTTGCCCAAGGGGCGCCAGAGATAGGACTCTTGACAACAAATATCCTAGCCCAGGCCGAAGCTACTGAGCCCAAGGATACTCTAAGCGTTTGGGACAGGACCTGGCCTATTCTAATCGCCGTAGGCAGCTTCCTGCTATTTAGATTTCTGCGAAATAGGCCGGACAACGACGATTAACCACATATCGCTGTTAATAAATGTAAAACAGAGCGCCGCGGGGCGCTCTGTTTTACATTTTTTTGCAGGCGAAAGGTCCGTCCCCCTGTCCTGCCTACAGCTTCCTGCCGATGTACATTAGGTGCTCGGAGTGACTAAGCAGGTCTTCCCGCTCGCACACCTTCTCAGCTACATCCAGCCATTTATCGATTACTGCTCGAGACTGGGCTTTGATGTTTTCCTCGCAGGGGGCTAGGATGCTCTCCTGCCCAAGGTAATGTAGCGTCTGCAGGGAAAATTGGGACATAAATGGCAGCACATCTTTATGACGGATGAAATAGGCCTTAGTGAAACCGTCGCCCGCAAAGGGGAGATCATCGATAAAGAGCTGCACTGGTATTGCCATTTCTGATTCTAGCAGCAGTGGTGGCTCATATTTCATGGCATAGATTATGCCGGCATAGGAAGAGATGAATGACACAAAGATCGTGCCGTTCTGCTTCAGTAGACTCAGACAGGCTTCAACTGTCTGAACTCGGTCTGCCTCTTCCAGCAAATGATACAAAGGCCCCATGAGCAAAACGTGGTCAAACTCCCCGTCTACGATAGCGTCAACTTCCCTTGCATCACCCACAAAGGTCTTGATGCTGACGCCATGCTCGCTGGCCTTCTGCTTAGCCAGTTCGATGTTACCGGCAGAAAGGTCAAAAAGTGTCTCCTCGCAGCCCTTCTCCGCTAAGTAGAGCGCGTACCTGCCTGGGCCGCCCCCAACATCAAGCACCTTATCACCGGACTTAATGTAACGGTCAAGGTAACGGCAAGTCAGCTCATACTCAAACGGATGCCTCTGCAGACGCTCCCATTCAGCCTGAGCCGAACCATCATAAAAATCCCTAACTACTTTAACTGTATCCTTCATTTCGATCTCCTCCCGCCAAAATAATGGGACAGGGGGACGGAGTTTTCGCCTGCAAGTAATTTCCATTTGCCGCTTCCTATGCCCCATCCGCATCAGCTTCCTGCCTATCCCCGACCTATTCACACGCCATCGCTGTTTCGCCCGTGCTTTAAACTGGCATCGTGCAAAGATAGCGGTTTGCGCCACTACCATACTTGTTACCCAGCGGCTCTATGGAAAAGCCGACTTGCCTATAAAACCCGACCGCATCGTCGTCCGTCTCTGCAATACGCAAGGCCGGCCTAAAGGCATTTATACAGTATCGGATCAAGGTACTTCCCACACCTTGCTTCTGCAGGTTCTTCTTAACAGCGAAATCGAGGATTTCAACCCGTGCCGGATCACCCGTATCCAGAACGATAATGCCGACACAGAGACCATCCCGCTGTAGAGCATAAGCACGCGTTTTGGGGTTGCTCATATGCTTTTCCGCCCGCATTCGGAGACGTTCAGGGGTAGGATCAAAGACACTCTCTGCTAATATAGAAAGCGAATCTGAACCCAGAAGGTTTTTCTTAATATCCACAAAATAATCCATTGCTTCGCTCTCCTCCCGCTGCTTGCCGCCCTGCGGCGTCCTGCCTTACATTTTTTTGCAGGCGAAAGGTCCGTCCCCTGTCCTAAGGACGCTCAAACTGCACCTTAAGCGCGAAAACATGATCGTTAATCAGCCATGGCTCAAGCGAGCTGTTTGCTATAACAGGGCATTTATTCGCTATTTGCCGCAGGAATTCCTCCCCGCTGTTGGTGCGGGGAAAAGCCCGGTGGAGCCCCACTAGACCGAAAGCCCCCTTTGCATAGCAAAGCCCGTCCGCGTTCACACCGGAGAGGGCATTTGATATACTGAAATTATTAGATTCTGGAAAGGGGCCTGAAGATGAGTCAAAATTATATCAGCAGTATACGGCTAAAACCACCAATAGATGAGGGCTCCTATCTTTACAGCCTGCCAGCGATACGCCATCTGGCACAGATGGAAGCGCTGGTTTTTTCCAAGCCGGTGACCTTTCTGGTGGGTGAAAACGGCACAGGCAAGTCCACCTTGCTGGAGGCCATCGCCGTCGCCTATGGCTTCAACGCAGAAGGTGGTACCCGCAACTTTAGCTTCGCCACCAGTGCAACCCATTCGGATTTACACCATCATATCAGCTTTACCCGCAGCGCCTATCCTAAAGATGGCTTCTTCTTGCGCGCGGAGAGCTTCTATAATGCGGCCAGCTATATGGACGAGGTGTACGAAGACGAGTTCCGGGCACAGAAGATCACCAGCTATGGTAAGCGCTCTCTCCACGAGCAATCCCATGGAGAGAGCTTCCTCTCCCTTGTGGAAAACCGCTTTAGCGGCAACGGAATTTACCTGCTGGATGAACCGGAATCGGCCCTCTCCCCTAATCGGTTGATGACCTTGCTTGTGCACATCCACGAGCTTGTCAAGCAGAACTCCCAGTTTATCATCGCCACCCACTCCCCCATCCTGATAACTTATCCCGGGGCGGAGGTATTGGAGCTATCGGAGCAAGGGATTCGTTCGGTAGATTATCGGGAAACTGAACACTATCAACTGACTCGCCGCTTCCTGGAGAACCCGGAGCAAATGCTGCATTACCTGTTAGAGGAATAGCAGCAGCCTATGTCGCGGCGCTTGCCTTGTGCGCGCTCCGACCACCATTTCGTAGGAGGGATAGCCTTGCGCTTATTCATTGCCATCAATTTTACTGAGGAGACGAAACAGAGCATTGTCGCCGTGCAGCGGCGGCTGCGGCAATTAGGGCGGGGCAATTTTTCTCGCCCAGAGAACTGCACCTAACCCTGGCCTTTCTCGGGGAGATCGCCCCGGCGCGCGTTGGGGTGATTCGCCACCTGATGGATCAGCTGACCGTTCCGTCCATGCGCCTTATTTTTGACCATGTGGGGTGTTTCCGGCGCGACGGCGGCGATATCTGGTGGATCGGCCTTGAACCCAATAAAGAACTGCTCGCCCTGCAAAAAGAACTATACCACCGGCTGACCGACGCAGACCTCTCATTGGATAACCGCCGCTTTTCACCTCACATCACGCTGGCGCGACAGGTAGTGCTGGGCAAAGAGCTCGACAGGAACAAGCTTCTTGGGGAGCCCTTCGCCACTAATGCCGACACTGTCAGCCTCATGCTATCGGAACGAACAGGTGGCAGGCTGACCTACACCGAGCAATATGCGGTGGCTAGCAGGTAAAGAACCGCTCGCAAGCATTATCTCTATAGAATAGTAAGGTCAAGATGGTAGAATTATACTGCATGATAAGCAAACACAAAGGGAAACGCAACTGGAGGGTAAGGCAATGAACTTGACTTAACGACTAGAAACTCCGAACGATTACCGGGCGGTAGAAGAGCTAACACGGGAGGCATTTTGGGGATTTACAAGTCCAACCTGTGACGAGCATTATTTAGTGCACCTTTTACGCAGCGTACCAGCATTCGTGCCCGAACTAGATTATGTGGCTGAAACGGATGGAAAAATTGTCGGAAACGTCATGTACTCCAAAGCCAAAGTGATCAACAGCGAAGGTAGCGAACACGAGGTGCTAACGTTCGGCCCCTTGAGCGTCCTGCCCGAGTATTGGCATTGCGGCGTTGGCACGGCGTTAATGCGGCATACCATTGCAGAAGCGAAGCGCTTTGGGTATCGGGCAATTGTTATTTATGGGCATCCCGATTATTACCCGCGCTTTGGCTTTCGCAATGCCAAGGCGTTTAGCATCACAACCCCCAAGGGAACGAATTTTGACGCCCTGATGGCCATGCCATTGTATGCTGGTGCATTAGACGGTATTTCAGGGGCGTTTCACGAAGACCCAGTCTTTAACCTAGACGCTGAAAAGGCCGGGGCCTATAATCGCGGTTTCCCCCGCAAGGAGCCGGCGCATATGCTTCCGATCGACATACTGCTTGACAGGTTGGAGCCATCAGCACGCCAGGCGTTTGCCGATCGCGATATCAAGACGCTAGCTTGGCTTAATCGGTTAAGTGGGCGGGAAATGCTCACCTGGAACGGCATTGACGAGCATGCTATGGAGATCATTAATAGCACACTGAAAGAATATGGTTATGCAGAGAAACTGCTGCCCTCTTCCGATATTCTTAAGCGTGCCGAGTTAGGCGGGGGACGCTAATGCTTATAACTGATTTTACCATGACCACATTGAAGCAGCACTTGACTTTAACCCTGCGGCCTACGGCTTCTGGCTAGGGTATTTCCAAGCCAATACCCATAGTGTTGTACGTAGGATTGGCGAAAGGGTACTCTAGGGGGCTGAAAATTTTCCGCAAACAACTCAATGCTTATACCATCTATCTAATGATGCAAGGTTTATCAAGTTTTTTCTACTCAACCGTTTGGACACTGGCCACTATCTATCGGACTCAAGTAGCAGGCCTTAATCCGTTTCAGCTGATTCTTGTTGGAACCTGCTTAGAGATTTTTGCATTTCTATTTGAAATTCCAACCGGCATCGTTGCTGATCTTTATAGCCGTAAATTATCAATGATTATTGGCTTTTTCGTAATCGGCATAGGATTTATCGTAGAAGGCACTCTACCTTACTTTGCTGCTATTCTGCTAGCACAAGCCCTCTGGGGTATCGGCTATACATTCACTAGCGGTGCGGATGCTGCGTGGATCGCGGATGAAGTAGGCGAGGAGAAGGTGACTGCCGTTTTTCTGCACGGCTCACAAGTCAGCCAAATCGGTGTACTGGCTGGCATTGGCGTCAGTGTATTACTGGCAAACATCGGACTCGGGTTACCCATCGTCTTCGGCGGAGCCGCCTTCGTTGCTCTGTCAGTCTTTTTAGCACTTGCCATGCCGGAGACCGGGTTCCAACCGACCCCCAAACAAGATAGAAACTCGTGGCAAGCTATGGCTGATACATTTAAAGCCGGCGTCCAATCAGTACGCCAACAGCCGGCCCTGCTAATGCTCCTAGGCGTCGGTTTCTTCTATGGCTTGTCTAGTGAAGGCATTGATCGGCTCTGGGAAGTACATGTGCTCAGCTTCCAGTTGCCCGCAGTGCCCGCTCTTTCTATCGCCACCTGGTTCGGTTTGATCAGCGGAGTTACCTCCGTTATGAGCATCTTGGTATCCCAGTTACTCACTAAAAAAGCTAACTTACATCATTCATCAGTAGTTGGCGGATTGCTAGTAGCTATAAATAGCGCCCTAATACTGAGCGTCACTGCCTTTGCTCTAGCTGGCAACTTTAACGCTGCAGTTGGCTGTTACTTGGCCACATCTCTGCTCCGACGCACTAATGATCCATTGCGTAGTGCCTGGGTTAACCGTAACATTCCATCGTCAGAGGTTAGAGCTACCATACTTTCGATGGCAGCTCAGCTGGATGCTCTGGGGCAAGTGATTGGTGGCCCAATCATCGGCCTTGTGGCCGTGCGTGGCAATGTATCCCTGGCCATTCTTGCGTCAGGGGTGGCCTTACTACCCGTTCCTGCACTGTATGCTTTAGCCTCAAGACAACGGGGCGGGGCTTTTACCCGCAAAAGAACCTATCATGATCGCTATTAGCTTTAACTAGCTTTTTCGCAGTTTCTCCATTAGCCAATCTATTCTTTCATACTAACGCTGCTACAAACAAGGGCGGGGGCCATGTTCATACTGGCACCCGCCCTTTAGATCATGATTAGTTGATTTCTGCCACATCCACTTCGCAGAAGAGGCAGTCCCCCTTCTCTACAAAGCCGGCCTTATGATAACACGTGCGGGCAGAATCATTGTCAGCGCCTACATATAGCCTGACGCGCCAAAGGTTAAGCCGCTTAGCTAGGTGAATAACTGTATCAAGGAGCCTACCAGCGATGCCCATTCCCCTATACTGGGGGACAGTCCAAAGCTCGTCAACATACATGATCCCCAGCCGCGGGTCCGGCTTGGGTATAACTATGGCATTGATATATCCTACGAGTTTATCATTTACTTTGGCTGCATAGATGAAGAACATCTCTGAATCTAGAACACGGTACTGCTGCACAAAATGCTGTAAGCGCTCCGTCTGATACCCGGCCGTCTCTACCTTTTCCCTGCCTGTGCGTCGCCACTCCAAAAGGGCGCTGAAAACCCCATAATCAGCTGGCCCAATTCTCACAATCTCAACCTGGTTTTGCACCTTACTCATCATTCATCCCCCCTTGCCTTGCCAGACACTTTGCCAGCAATTATCCCTGCTACTTCCGCTGGCGTTATGTCGGTAGTATCTAGCCTTAACGTATTCTGCCGCTCAAACAAGGGCAAACGGGCAATAGCATCATCTATTTGCTGAGGCGTACCTCTACCTTCCAAGCGTTCGCGTAATACACCTGGCGCACAAAGAAGTAAGAAACGGTGTAGCTCAAATTCGTGCTCCTGTCGTAACGGCGCCAGCAAGCGCTGAGCTATAGCCTCTTGGTGCATCACCCAGCAGAAGATTACATGCTAAAAACTCGAGTTGCGCAAAAAGCTCCCCAGCAAATGAACTATGTTGCCTTCTACCATCTGCTTGTTCTCTTCCGTCACTCGCCACGGGTGCATCATCCAACGGCGCTGGTTAAGACGGGCATAACTGAGCGCCCATTGCTTACATCTATTTGCAGGCGTTTGGTCCGTCCCTTGTCCTGGGTAAGAAGGTTCTGCATAATTGGTTGGTGAATATACTACTAGGACTCTAAATAAACTCTGATTGGGGGGGAATGCAGATGCAAAAGTTGCGCCGGCAGGCTTTTCTTTTAGCGTCTTGGGTCTTGGCTCTGGTCGGCTTTTACATGGCATTTCAGCTACGCAACATGAACAAGCTGTGGCCATACTTCGCCCTACTGTTAAGTGTTGCCCTGGCCTTAACCAACACGGCATCCATGCTCTCTTTAAGAAAGGGCATTACGCTCATCCTTCTGGCAGGGCTGCCAATCATGGGGGCCTTATCTTTTTTTACAGCCCCCGCGGTCGGGTATAGGATGCAAAATTTTGCTTTCGCCCGCAATGTAGTACTTATTGTTCTTGGCATGGCCGCCCTCGGCTTCTGGGCCATAAAACGCACGGGGGTGATAAAGCCCTCTTGGAGAAAGATGTTTGTAGCCATTCAGTTCGCTGTGCTAATCTCCCTCCTGTTGCCATATGGGAGCCATCTTGCCGGTGTAAAAAACTATGGCGTAAAAGAAGTAAAAGCCTGGGCTATACCGGTTGAAAGCAATGGCGTAACCTTCGTGGCAGTACTGGATGATTCGATCTTTGCAGTCAGTAAACGATACCTCTACTACATAGACGTACTGAACAAGCGGATTATTGCCCGTATAAAGATACCGAAGTTAAACGCAGCTGATGTCGGTTTGGGTGACGCTATGTACAGCTTTGCTGGCAAGCTGGAACCAAACCCTGTGGAAATGCAAATAGAGCCGAACAACGCATCTTGGATAACTGGCGTAGGCGAGGTCAGCGAGCAGCGAATCAGTTTCGCGGTTAGAGCTAATGTTATGAAATCAATTGCCGAGGATGAAGCTGTTGGCCTATACTTCAAGCTTCGCCTAGATTTTGATTTAGCCAGTCAGAAACTGGTTTCCTACGCAGCCTACCCCGAGTCGAATTACCAAGAGGTTGATATCCCCGGCTTTACACCGCGCCAGAACGAAGCAACGGAGGAAGGCATCGACTACTGTTGGGGCCCATACGAGATAACAGGTAATAAAATCATAGGCCCAGATATTTATGCTGAGTTCAATACTAAGAAGATGTTCTCACACTTCAATCAGGGAGTATATCCAGTTCCCGTTGGCGATAGGTTGGTGTTGATGGGATCCTTTGGCAAGGTTTATGTCGTGGAATTTCCTGACTGACGACAGTGCTGGGGCACCTAGCCTGATACTTTGCTAGCAATTATCCTCCGAGGTCTGGCTTGTGCGCTCGTTTCATGCCCACAGCGAATTTGACAAAGCCGCGTTGCTCGTAGAACGGTACTAAAGGTTCTTCGCAGAAGAACTGGACGTGCAACTTGCTCTGCTGGCAACGTTGTACTAACTGTTCAGTCATGCTGGTGCCGATTCCCCGATTGCGATATGCTTGATCTACCCCTAGACCACAAAGATAGGCGTTAATCACTCCGTCTGAAACTACTCGGCCGGTGCCAATGAGTCTATCCCCATCATAGACATAGAGCACGTACCAGCTTCCTTCCATGGCCTTAGCTAGCTGTTCCGCATTAAGCTGTAAGAATTCCGCCCAGCCTAGCCGCTGATAAAGTCCATATATATCTAGCGGTGATTTCAATTCCTCTGTGTATTTCATGGCCGTGCTCACCAGCGATAGTCGTAGCCGATGCAGATCAAGGGCTTTTCTAACTCATCTTCGCGGATGCGGTACTTGCCTTTCAGAGCGGGTAGATGGTCTATAGGACAGGTACCGAAGGCTATTTGCAGGCCGAACTTGTCCTGTTCGCGCATGCCTTGATTTACATCCTGCGGAAGGCGAGTGTAAAACTGCCAGTGCCGCTCCATCTCTTGCATCCCTAAGTGCTCATAGTAAGCTTGAGCCTGCTCGTCCATTGACCAGAATTCCATACGACGAATACTTCTGGCGCTAAGCCACTCCTCGGCTGCCGCAATCAGGCGCTTAGCAATGCCCTCGCCTTGGTGGTCTGGGCGCACCCCGAATTCCCAAATGAACCCGCAGCAGCTATCCTTTCCGTAGCCTAGTTCACCCGGCTCTGACTCTATCTCCACATCCATAAAGCCGACAATCTCACCATTATACTCAGCCACTAACTCCAGTGATTCCCGCTTGTAAGTTGGCTTACCATGATGCAGAACAACCCAAGCGCGCGAAGTAACAGCCACTTGCGCCCAAGTGGCCAGCCAAGCTTCCTCGTCGGCCGGCTGGTAAGGGCGGAGAACTAAGTCGCCAAAGGAGGGATAGGCAATAGCGGCATCCCAGCTCTGGTTCCATGTGTCGCGAAAAGTAAGCTCAGATAGCGGCTTACGGGGGCGGCGCTTCTCCTCCGCTGGATAACCCAGCGGCATAAGGTAGTAGCAGCGGACATCATTGGGAAGCTGCAGAATGTCGCTGACCTGCGCAATGTTCAAAAAGCCAACCCAGCAGCTACCGATACCGTGGGCCGCCGCCGCTAACTGAATGTATGCTCCCGGAATTAGTGGGGTTGAATTCATGAACAACAGCGCCATATGGTGAGGATCGGGACTACTCCTAAACCAGTCGTATGCTTCCCCTCCCCAGCGCAGCCTGTTGACTTCCTGGCTAAACTCGCTTTCCTCTTCCGGCTTGTAGAGCCTAGCACAACACGCGATTACTACCGGTGCCTCAGCAATCCACATTTGCCCGCCTGCCGCTTGGGCCAAGGCCCGCTTAGTATTTTCGTCAGTGACAATGCCGAAAACATGGGCTTGTCCGTTGCCGCCACTGGGGGCCCAGCGGGCAGCTTCCATAATGCGATGCAGCACCTCTGGCGCAATCGGGTCCGGTTTGAAATGTCTCACTGAACGGCGGTTATATAAAGCTGTAAACAGATGCTCAGTCTTCTTCATCGGCTTTTCCTCCTTGCCATCGCAGTTCACCAGACCTATTATCCCTAGGTTCGGGGCTAGGGGCTAGGGTAAGCTCGCTTGCGAGGGGAATATTCTCTTAAAAGTGCTCGCGAAAAAAGGCTATGGCAGAAGGAATTAGGGGGTAGAAAATAGAACTGGTAGTTTGAAAACCACCCGGCAGGAAGGGGGACGAGATAAATGATTGAGATACCTGAGGCGTATGTTCTAGCTAGGCAAGTCGAGGACAAGCTTGCTGGCAAACGGGTCAAGTCCGTTCTGGCCAATCACTCACCCCATAAGTTTGCTTGGTATCATGATGATCCGGCAAAC
>ENA-UOOI01003539-UOOI01003539.1-fermentation-metagenome-genome-assembly--contig:-NODE-3539-length-11597-cov-3.022007_pt1 | contig 11597 bp, 17 predicted proteins | sample MGYA00245779_ERZ724027 | MGnify/ENA primary metagenome ERZ724027 (study PRJEB28704, sample SAMN03018318) | fermentation metagenome | biome: anthropogenic terrestrial biome; feature: soil; material... | reverse complement strand
CACAGCCCTTGTGGGATAAGAACTCTATCAATAAAAATTAGGAGGATGAAGAAATGGCAAGAACAAGAATTAAAAATCAGCCTACGCTTAAGAGCTGGGCTGAAGTGGATGCAGCACTACAGGAAATAGCTGAAAAGGAACTTTTGATTGAGGAAATTGAGGGAGAAATGAATAAGCAAATTAACGGTATCAAGATATCCTCAGACCTTGAGGCTAAGCCCCATCAAGACAGGATTGCAAAGCTGGGAAAGGATGTGAAGGACTTTGTTACTGAGCACAAAGACGAACTTGACGGAAAGACAAAGGTTTTGAATTTTGGAAAGACAGGCTTCAGACTGAGCACTTCCGTTATTATACCAAGGGCAAAGGATAAGGTAGCATCTATCATCAAGAGCCTTAAGCTTCGCAAGATGACCGACTGTATTGTTGTTGAGGAAAAGGTCAATAAGGAGGTTCTTAAGAAGTACAGCGAGGATGACATAATCAAGGTCGGTGCTAAGCTGAAGAAAGAGGATGTATTTTGGTATGAGACAGCTCGTGAGAAGCTCAGAGAGACAAGATAATAAAGGAGGGCTGTATCATGGCTTATAGTAGCAGGGGGCGTTCCTACGCTCCCAATTTCTCTATAAAAACAATATGGGGGCTGGCTAAAGCTCCGGAGCTCCTCCTGAGTGATGAAGACCTGTACTCTATCATATATCGTGAAACTGGCAAGGACAGCATGAGAAAGCTTAATCAAAAGGAAATCGGAAAGGTCTGCTCTGTTCTCTCTGAGATGAAGGACTCTGCAAAGGGTTCTAAAACTCGAACAGACTCAGGAGGTAACAATTTAACCAAGGAACAACGAAGAAAAATCTATAAACTTACCGAAGAGCTTGGCTGGAACAATAACAATGCAAGAATAAACGGTTTTGTCAAAAAGATGTTTAATGTTGAGAGGTTGGAATGGCTGAATAGTTATCAATGTAGCAGACTCATAGAAATGCTTAAAAATATGGTTGAAAGGGGGAAAAAGGATGTATCCGAAGACACTAACCAAAGAACAGACCAATAGCATAGTCAACCTTTTTAAGAGGCTTATTAAGGCGATAAAAAGGGCTATCCAATGCTTTATAGAGCATGTACGAAAATCTATCTTAAAAGCGAGTATTTACGAGCTTGAGGCTATGTCAGAAGGTCGGAGCGAAGGTCAGAGCTTGGCTACCCTTGGAGAAGGACTCAGGAAGGCTTGTGTCATCCAAAGAGCTCACTACCCTCCTAAGCCTACTGAGATTAACAGGCTGAAGGAGTACAGCAAAGAAATAGAAAGGCTTAGGGCTATCCAAAGTCGGACACGAAAGCCAAGGGTAAAGAAAAAACTGAACAGAAGAATTAAGGCACTCTACAACAAAAGCATGAAGACAGCTGCAAGGTATTTATAATTGGTGGAAAGGAGCGTAAGGATGGCAGCTAAGAAGAAATATAAGAAGTTGACAAATGCAGAAAAGAAAGTCAATAAAGAGATACGGGAAGAACTGAGAGAAAAAGGCATCCTCCCTCCCGTCAAGCCGAAACTGAACCGAAAGAAATTCGCCGAGGAAGTCCGAGAACAATGGGAAAAGGATGGAGATATCTTTTATCTAATCAAAGGACTTAGATGGATGATACCAAGCGAAGGAAGCAAACAAAAAGTTACACCTGAACAGATTGGAGCTTTAAAGGTCATGAAGCTTGCAATGGAAATAAAGAAGTTTGAAGAAAACCTGAAAGCTAAAGGCGAAAATCAATATAATGGCATGGAGTTTTACAAAGAAATTATTGCTCCGGTGCTGGAGCTGTAAGGAGGGATAATGAGTGGAAAACACAAAAATTAAGCTTGAGTTTATAGTTGATGTAAAGGTTGTTAAAAAGGTGCTTAAAGAAAGAGGTATTGAACCGAATATCGGCAATATTAAAAAAGTTGCTAGTGTATACAAAGCAAGGCAATATTCAATAAAAGATGAAAGTTTTTTTGATGACTTCCCAAGGGATAAAGAAACATTACTGATGTATGGATTTAAAATGAAAAAGGAGGAACTAAAATGATTAATTTCAAAGAGATACTCGGATTTACCCCATTACTGATTTTGGATGACGGTCATGGAGAGGAAACAGCAGGAAAAAGAACTCCTGCTTTCCCTGATGGGACTGTTATTCGTGAAAATCATTTCAATAAGCCTGTTGTAAATTTAATAGAACAGGAAGCGAAAAGACTTGGGTTTAATACCCTACAGGTAGCCCCTGAAGACAAAGACATTCCACTTGCAACGAGAAGCAGCAGAGCAAATGAAGCTTATAACAAACTCAAGGCAGAGCTGAAGGCTAAGGGGATAAATATAGATAACAAGGTTATCGCTGTATTTGTTAGTATCCACTTTAACGCCCATCTTGGCACTTGGGAAAGCAAAGCTGAAGGAGTAGAAACCCACCACTATCCGAATAGTTCTTCAGGAAAGAAATTAGCTGAGAACATTCAAAAGTATTTAAAGAAGGGAACTCCTCAGATTGACAGAGGGGTTAGGGCATCAAACTTCCATGTACTTAGAGAAACCTTAATGCCTGCTGCATTGGTTGAGGGAGGGTTCATGGACAACAAGAGAGAGGCTTCCTTAATGCTTAATAAGGATTTTCAAAACGAAGTAGCCACAGAGGTACTTATGGGAGTTTGCGACTTCTACGGGGTAAAATATACTGAAGGAAAGCCAAACACAACCACAGAAGGACTCTACAGGGTAAGAAAAACATGGAGTGATGCAAAGTCTCAGGTCGGAGCTTACAAGGTTCTTGAGAACGCAATTGCTGAGTGCAAGAAACATTCAGGATACAAAGTATATGATGAAACAGGAAAAGAAGTATATCCCCTCTCCCCTCCTGCTGAAAAGCCAAAGGAAGAGGCAGGAACTCTGATAATGGGAAAAACTGAGGCGACTGCTGCTCAAATGGTATCCTACGCCTTGAGGGGCAATTCTAAACCTCTTCTCCCTAACTGCTCCATTGAGGAACTGGCAAAGATATTCATTGAAGAAGGACAAGCTGAAGGCGTAAGAGCTGATATAGCATGGGCTCAATCTCTTAAGGAAACAGGATACTTCAAATATGGGGGCATTGTTCTTCCTGAACAGAACAATTATTCAGGAATTGGAGCTCTCAACAATAACTCCAAGGGAGATGCAGCTATCTTTGATAGTCCGAGGATTGGTGCAAGAGCACAGATGCAACATTTGAAAGCCTATGCAAGCACAGCAGCTCTTAAGAATGAATGTGTAGACCCAAGGTTTAGCTTGGTAAAGAGGGGGTCTGCTAAATATGTTGAGTGGCTAGGATATGAAGACAATCCAAACGGTGCAGGATGGGCGTATCCGGGCATAGGATATGGCAAAGACATTATTAAGATACTTGACAACCTCCTTCAAGAACCAAAGGAAAGCAAGAAGGATGATGGAGTTCCTGAATGGCAAAAGGAAGCCTTCAGGAAGTTGGTTGAAAAAAAGGTCATCAACACTCCTGAAGCATGGGAAAACAGGCTCAGCGAAACGATAACCGTTGGAGAGGTTATAGGGATGCTGGCGAACATGCTATAAGAAAGAATTAACCTAAAGGGGGTGGACAACATAGATGGATATGTAAATGAGCTTACACCGGACATGATACCTGAAGGCATATACAAGGATATAGCTGAGGAGATTGGGGTTGTAAATTTTATCAAATTGGCTGAGCTGGTAGGCGGTTCTACATTCTACATCCCGAAAGCAGACTCTTTCTTGAGACCTGTCAGAGATAGTCGCATTAAGCAGGAGTTTAATGGCTATAATCACACCGAACTTGCTAAGAAATACAACTTGAGTGAACGCTGGATAAGAGAAATATGCGGAGAGGGTCATTGTGAGGGACAGTTTAATCTCTTTGACTATATTGAGACCAAGGAAGAGGCGGGATAATAGAACCAACTCTTAGAAGTGCTTGGAATATAATGTTTCAAAAATGCTTGATACAATAAACCTAAGAACAAAGTTCTTAGGTTTATTTTTATTCAAAATCAATCAAAAGGAGGCGAAGTCATGGAGACAGCACAAAGCGTATTAAACCAAGTTATCATTGATGTTGCAATGGCAATGATTGCCCTCTTAGCTGCTTATGGTGTCAATGCCATTAGAAAGCTGACAGAGAAAGCAAAACTTGAAACGGAGTCAATCCAAAACGAAGAACAAAGGAAGTTGCTCACAGATGCACTAAAAGACCTTGAGAACCTGACTACAAACACAGTAGCACAGATTGAGCAGACGACAGCCAAGGCTTTAAGAGAAGCTGTTAAAAATGGAGTTAAAAACAGAGAAGAGCTTGAGGCGTTAGCAAATAAAGCTTACAACGAAATTGCCGAAGCGTTAAAGCCTGAAAGCTCTAATTGACAAGAATTTTGGTAGTTTCTCAAAATACTTGACAAACGCTATTGAAGCCAAAGTTCTTGAGCTCAAAAGCGGTGGTTATTAAGGGGAGTAATTTATGGAATTAAGCTGGGTGTTACAAACAATTACTACTCTAGCCATTGGGCTGATAGCATTTTTTCTCAAAAGCTCAATGTCGGATATCAAAGAAGGCATAAAAAAGAATGACCTTAAAATTAAGGAAACCGAGGTAAAGCTCACAAAGGATATTGAAGATATCAAGGATGAACTTCACGACCTGAAGAGTGACTTGCCTTTTGTCTATGTACTAAGGGAGGACTTCATCCGTTCCCTTAACAATGTGGATACGAAGATGGGCAACATAGACAATAAAATTGATAAATTACTACAGTTCAAGAGTAAGGGGGAATGATGATGGATGAACGCATGGAGCAGGAAATCAAACAAAACAAAGCGATAAGAGGTTACATCATCCGTTCTTTAGTCAAGGGACACCAAAACTCTTTGTTACTTAGACAGATTACTAACTCGCTTGTAGCAGATGGCATGATTGTTTCTCCTGACATTTCAAAGCACCTAGATTATTTGTTAGAGGCTGGGTATATCTGCTTTACCGACAAGACTGTAAACGCCTATAACGCTTACAGAAAAGATGCGGTAATCAAACTGACAAAGGATGGTGTTGACCTAGTCGAAGGAACGACTGATGACCCGGGAGTTGATATCTGATGGCAAGGGAAAGAACGAGAACGAGAGTAAACTCCAAGGTTGACTCTCTTCCGGAAGATATCAGAGCTCGTGTTGACGAGATGATAATTGACACGAGTAACACTTATCAGGAGATAGCAGATTGGGTCAAGGAACAGGGCTACGAAGTAAGCAAAAGTAGTGTCGGCAGATACGCAATGAGAACTACTGGGGCAACTCAAAGGCTCATAGAGGCACAGAAACAGACAGAAGCTCTTGTAAATGTCATTAAGAAAAATCCTGATGTAGATTATACGGATGCAGGACTCATGATGCTCATGGATGGTCTCGTAAAGAAATTGACTGTCGCTGAAGAGGAGTTTGACAAGATGCCTCTTGATAAAGCTGGAAGGCTTATCACAGCAATCAGCAGAACAAAAGTCTATAAAGACAGAGTTAAGCATGACATGAAAAAGAAAGTTGAGCTTGCGTTTCAGGGCATGGAAACTGAGCTGATGTCGGTTATTAAATCAGACCCAGCTCTTGCAAAGGAATTAAAAGCGGTGCTTGAAAAAGCAAAGGAAAAGATGATGCAAGATGATTAAATTAGATGACTATATTAACCAATTAGCTGAAGAAGACCTTGAGCAATTAGAAAATGCCGAATATCAAAAAAAGCTCTTTGAAAGCTATGTAATGAGAAATAATCAGCACATTGAAATTAGAGAGCAGCTCCTGAAGGAATATCAATCAGGAGCAGACCTGACAGGTAAAAGCGGACTGAGAAAAAAGCTTGCTGCCATAGACCTTGGGTATTTTGGAAGAGCTTATCTTTCTCATTACTTCATTCGTGAGTCCCCTGTCTTTCATGAGAAGTTAGATGATATTTGGACTCAGGGAGTCATGAAGGGCAAAAACCCAATTACTCAGCATAAGGAAATCTCAAGAGATAAAGGTTGTCGAAGGGGTATAGCTGCTCCTCGTGGACACGCAAAGTCAACAAACTTTACTTTCAAGGACACGCTACACGCTATCGTTTATCAGTACAAACATTATCCGATAATCCTCTCCGACAGCTCAGACCAAGCGGAAGGGTTCTTGACAGATATTAAGACGGAGCTTGAAGAGAATAGAAACATCATTGAGGACTTTGGAGTTCTAAAGGGTAAGGTTTGGAAAACCGGAGTCATATTGACCTCAACGGATATTAAGGTTGAAGCCATAGGCTCAGGGAAGAAAATAAGAGGTCGAAGGCACAGGAACTGGAGACCTGACCTTATAGTCCTTGATGATATCGAAAATGACGAGAATGTAAATACTCCCGACCAGCGAAAGAAACTTGAGAATTGGTTTTATAAGGCAGTCAGTAAGGCTGGGGATACCTATACAGACATTGTCTACATAGGAACTATCCTCCACTATGACTCTCTACTCTCAAAGGTTCTTAAAAACCCCGAGTACCATTGTGTTAAGTACCGAGGAGTTATCAGCTTCTCTGACAATCACAAGTTATGGAACGCTTGGGAAACGATATACACCAACCTTGAAAATGAAAACAGACAGGAAGATGCACAGGAGTTCTTTGAGGCGAACCGAGAGGAAATGCTGGAAGGAACTGAGGTATTATGGGAAGCTAAACTCTCTTATTATGACTTGATGATTATCAAGATATCTGAAGGAGAGGCATCCTTTAACAGCGAAATTCAGAACGACCCCATTGACCCTGACAGTTGTACTTTCAATGAAGAATGGTTCGACTTCTATGATGAAAACTCGACTGATTTTTCTTCTCCTGAATTTGTGATTGTCGGCTCGAATGACCCGTCACTCGGGAAAAACAAAAAGAGTGATACCTCTTCTATTATTGCATTAGCCAAGAACTTAAAAACAGGCTATATGTACATTGTTGAGGCATCTATCGAAAAAAGAAAGCCGGACACAATCATTGAGGATGCAATCGAAATGTCAAAGCGGATGAAAAGAGACTTAAAGAAACCGTTCCATACATTTGGAGTTGAGACAGTTCAATTCCAATATTATTTCAAGGATGTTATGGCAAAGAAAAGCGTTGAGGCTGGAGAATATCTGCCCATTGAGGAGATTAACAGTACTCAAAATAAAAATGTAAGGATTGAGTCTTTACAACCATTCATTAAAAACAAATATTTAAAGTTTAACGCCAAGCATAAGACACTACTTCAACAGTTCAAGGAGTATCCAATGGGCAAAAATGATGACGGTCCTGACGGAGTGGAAATGGCGGTAAGGATTGCACTTGCCATCAAAGGCAATACAAAGGTTGACTATAAGTCAGTTATAGGAAGAATGATGAAATTTAGAAAAGGAGCTTACTAAGGAGGCGAGAAGTATTGGCGAAAAAGAAACAGCGTAATAAACAGAGTAATACCCCGAGTAAAAGACCTGAGCTCCTTGAGATAGCAGTTGCTCAGGTACAAGATAAATATTCGACCTATCCCTCTAACGGTTTGACTCCTGTAAGACTTGCACAAATATTCAGAGAGGCAGACTCCGGGGATGTCCTAAGACAGATGGAGCTCTTCGAGGAGATGGAAGAAAAAGACCCACACTTATTCTCCCAGCTCCAAACGAGGAAAAATGCTGTAACTGGGCTTGACTATGAAGTAATTCCCTTCTCTGATGACGAAAGAGACAAAGAAATTGCAGAGTTTGTGAAGAATGAAATTGAAAGCTTGGAAAACCTTGAAGACAACCTGATGGACTTGTTGGATGCTATTGGAAAAGGAATTGCCATGAGTGAGATAATTTGGACTTATGACAATGACAGAGTAACAATCGAAGACATCAAGTGGAGGCATCAAAAGAAATTCTTTTGGGATGAAAATGACATCCTGAAGGTTACTACAAAAGAGTTTCCTGCCGGGACTGAAATACCTGAGAACAAATTCATTATTCATAGGTACAAGGCAAGGTCAGGACACCCTTCAAGAGCTGGAGTTCTAAGGGTAATCGCTTGGATGTACCTCTTTAAGAACTATGATATTAAAGACTGGGTTAGTTTCTGCGAAGTGTTTGGGATGCCTTTAAGACTTGGAAAGTACAACCCTTCAGCAAGTGAAGAGGATAAAATGGCTCTTATGAGGGCGTTGGTACAAATAGGCACAGATGCAGCCGGAATTATCCCTGAAGGAACTGAAATAGAGTTCAAGGAGAGTACCAAGACAACATCCATAAATGTATATGAGTCTCTCGCCCGTTTTTGTGACGAACAAATATCAAAAGCGGTCTTGGGACAGACATTGACCTCAGACTCAGGGAGTGGCTCTTAAGCTCAGTCAAAGACTCACAATGATGTAAGGCATGACTTGACGATTGCAGACTGTAAAGCTCTTGCAGCAACTCTCAGAAGAGATTTAATAAGACCATTGGTACTCTTTAATTTTGGAGAGGACAAAAGAATTCCTTATCTGAGGTTTGACTGCGAAGAAGCTGAGGACTTAAAAGAAACCGTTGAGATATATGAGAAGCTTATTTGCAACATAGGTCTTAAAATACCAACAAGTCATCTATACAAGAAATTCAGCGTTCCAAAGCCTGAAGAAAGCGAAGAGGTCGCAACTCCCCCGAAAGCATCAATGATGCCATTCAAGGAAGATATATCGGTTCAAGTGAATAAAGGTAAGACTGATGAAGAGCTTCAGGAGATAAAAGTTGACAAGGAACTTCAAAGGGAAATTGACAAGCTCGCTGACAAGGCAACTGCTCACAGTTCCAAAATATTTGTCAAAATCTTTGAACCGATTAAGGAGCTGCTGGACACTTCTGAAAGCCTTGAGGATATAAGAGAAAAGTTTAAGGATGAAAAGTTCGTTGACCTGATATACAAAAAAATGGATGTAAAAGACCTTGATAGCTTACTTCAAAAGGCGATATTTTACGCTGATATCCTCGGAAGGATGAAAGAAAATGAAAGACCTGATTAAGTTACTAACGGAAAAAGAGATTGTCTTTGAAGAGGCTGCGGACTACTTCAAGGGAAAAATACCTTTAAAGCCTTATGAGTTTTATGAGCTGGCTGATGAATACAGGCATCTTGCATTTACGGTTTCAGGATATACAAAGGCTCAGATACTGAATAAGTTTTATGACGAGCTCTTGAGGGCGATAGAAGAAGGAACGACCATGAGGGAATTTAAAAACAACATGAATGAGTTTCTTGCAAATGAGGGTTACGAAGGAATAACCAATTTCCAAGCTGACAACATCTTTAGGACTAATATTCAAACAGCTTATCAGGTTGGACATTACAAGCAAATGACTTCCCCTGAAGTTATGAAGTATAGACCGTATTGGCAGTATGATGCAGTAAACGACTCCCATACAAGACCGTCACATCTTGCAATGGATGGCAAAGTCTTCAGAGCTGATGACCCTATTTGGGATACTTGGTATCCTCCCAATGGTTTTAGATGCAGATGCAGCGTAAAAACACTATCTGAGAGGCAAGTCAAAGAAAGAGGTCTTGTAGTAGAGAATGAAGTTCCAAGAGTGGGCGAAGTAAACGGAAGGTTTACACACATATTGCCTGACAAGGACTTCTCCAGCAATCCTGCGAAAAAGGAGTTTAAACCGGACATGAAAGACTATCCTGAAATCATAAGAAAGGCATTTGAGAAAAGGGAAAAGTCAAAAAGTAAGTAGAACGAATTTAAAGGCGGTATTTAAGATAATTTAGGTTTAGTAAGGCAATTACACCTAATCAAAAACAAACAAGCGTTATAACGCGTGATAACGCCCTTTAAATTGATATTAAATTAAAGAGTGGTGGTGCATATTGAGAAATTTAATTTTAAGCTTGAGCTCTTCTGAAATAAAAGGCATCCCTGAAGTGATAAAACTATTACCACTCGGATTAGTAAAATCACAAAAGGGAGACTTCATTGTTGATGAAGAGAGCTTCCAAAGCATAAAGAACACATTTCACAAAAGAGGCATTGATATTGTAATCGACTATGAACATCAAACACTAGAGGATATTCAAGCTCCGGCTGGAGGATGGATAAAAGACATATTTGTTCAAGATGGGGCGATTGCAGCTAAAGTGGAATGGACTCCTAAAGCTCAGGAGTACCTACAAAATAAAGAGTACAAGTACCTCTCTCCTGTTGTTTTAGTCAGAAAGAGCGACAAGAAGGCGGTTGTCTTGCACTCGGCAGCACTAACAAACACGCCTGCCATTGATGGCATGTTTGCGATAATTAACTCAATAAATATTGATGAATTTGAAGAAGGAGGAAACAAAATGGATTTAAAACAATTGGCAGCTCTTCTCGGTCTTCCTGAAGATACCTCAGAGGAGCAAATATTGCAGGCAATCAAGACGGTTCTTGGAGAACATAAAAAGCTCAAGGAAGAGTCTGAAAACAAGGACAATGACGAGGAAAAAGAAACTGTTGCAAACAAGGTAATCTGCGGACTTCTTGGGGTTGACAGTAAAAACGCAAAGACTGAGGATGTGGCAGCTGCTATCATGGCTCTGAAAAACCCAGCTAACTTCGTTCCTGTTTCTGAGTTCAAGGCACTCAAGGACAGATTAGACAAGAAAGATGGAGAGGAACTCGTTACAAAGGCACTTAAGGCAGGTAAAATCTCAGCAGCTCAAAAAGAGTGGGCTGAAGAGTATTCCCTGAAAGACCCTGAAGGGTTCAAGAAGTTCGTTGAAAAAGCTCCCCAAGCAGTACCAATGGGAGAAATAGATATCGAAGACCCTAAGAGTGACAATGGAAAGCTTTCAGATACTACAATGGCAGTTTGCAAGATGCTGGGAGTATCCAAAGAAGACATTGAGCAATACGGAAAGGAAGTGAAATAAGATGGCATTAACAGCAGGAAGAAATACTGTTGAAATCAGAGACGGAAGAACGCTTGTGTTACCTGTAAAGTCTAATACAAAAATATTTGAAGGCTCTCTAATTGCCTTAGATGAAACAGGTCACGCCATCCCCGGAAAAAAGGCAGCTGGACTATTAGCAGCCGGAAGAGCTGAGGAGTTTGTCGATAATACTGGTACTGGTGGCTCAAATGGAGCTAAAACGGTCAAGGTAAGACGAGGAGTTTTTAAGTTCAACAATGATGATGCTGAGCCTGTAACAGCTCAAGACTTGTTAAAAGACTGTTATATCTCAGATGATGAGACGGTAACAATGCTTACAACAGGCACATCAAAGGCAGGGAAAATAATCGGATTAGAAGGCAGCGAGGTTCTCGTTGAAATTCTTTAATTCATAAGGAGGATGAAAGCACTATGATAGTTAATCAACAAGCAATACATGGAATTACAACAGGTTTTAAGACCATATTCAACAAGGTATTTAATGAAACAAAAACACTATGGGACAGGGTAGCGACTAAAGTTCCATCCGAAACCGGAGAAGAGAGTTACAAATGGCTTGGCATGATACCGAGGATGAGAGAATGGATTGGAGACAGGGAAATTCAGAACTTGACAGC
>ENA-UOOI01003536-UOOI01003536.1-fermentation-metagenome-genome-assembly--contig:-NODE-3536-length-11623-cov-2.527663_pt1 | contig 11623 bp, 11 predicted proteins | sample MGYA00245779_ERZ724027 | MGnify/ENA primary metagenome ERZ724027 (study PRJEB28704, sample SAMN03018318) | fermentation metagenome | biome: anthropogenic terrestrial biome; feature: soil; material... | reverse complement strand
GAGAGCATTCTCTAGAAAGCATACAAACGTATATGAGCAGGAGCCTCTAAACCCTTATAAATAAAGGGACAGAAGCTCCTGCTTTTTACATAATACAAAAGGAAGAAGCTAATAATAATTATGGTCAAAATGTGGGACAAATGGTATGATAATAATCGAGATGGCGTAATACCATGATAAACATAGAAATGGAGGGCCTATGAAGAACAAGAGAGTATTTGGATATTTTGAAGTCATTTTTGATCTTGCATATCTTTGTGCTGTATGTGCCATAGGGATATGGATTCTTTACCATGCCGATTCAACACCGCAGATACTGGCAGGCACCATGGCACTGATACTGGCGGGCGGCGACGCGTTTCACCTGATACCCCGCATCAATGTCGTGCTGACAGGCAAAGAGGCGAGATTTCAGAAGGCCTTAGGGTTTGGTAAGTTCATCACCTCAATATCAATGACGGTATTTTACGTATTGCTGTGGCATGTGGGCAAGCTGTTATGTTTTCCGGAGGCTGGTATGATATGGACTATAATTGTGTATCTGCTTGCCGCATTGCGTATCATCCTCTGCTTCTTTCCGCAGAATAAATGGTTTGAAAGGAAACAGCCGGAGAATTGGGGTATCTACCGTAATATTCCGTTTTTTCTATTGGGGGTTATGGAAATTATATTCTTTGGCGCATACCGAACAGGCCTCGCGGCGTTTGAGTGGCTTTGGCTGGCCATCCTGCTCAGCTTTCTGTTTTACCTGCCGGTGGTGCTTTGGGTCAATAAATCCTCAAAGCTGGGTATGCTTATGTTTCCCAAGACTCTTGCTTATATATGGATCGTAGTTATGTTTTTATCGGTTTGAAGCACCATTCCTGCATCAATTATCTTCACATATTTGCATTGTAGTTATGCTTTCGCCTGTTTAAAACTAAACGAGGTACGGGCCCCACTGGGACGATTTCAGTGATTGATTAAACGATAAAGGTAAGTTATAATGATTGTATACAAAAGAAAATCACTAATTGAGGTTAGCATGTATTATCGAAAGTATAATTCACGCAGTAAATTTGCGCTGGCACTGATCCTCAGGTATTGATGAAAGGCACAGAAATTATTATGGAACAGCAAATGAAAAAGACCGGAATTTTATATAGGGTAAATACCAGGCCGATTGTCTGCCTCTTAATCGGGCTGGCCTTTTTTTCACTGATTCTTATACTCACAATGGGCGAAGCGGCTAAGGGAAGCTCCGGAGTGAAAAATACAGGGAGGCTTAACACCCTGCTTGGAAATAATCAGAACGGCGATACCGGCGCATTAAATGTCAATGAAAATCAAATGCTGGCGGTCGTAACAAAGGTTGATGAGATTGAAAAGCAGATCAGCCTGTTTGATACGGACAGCCAGGAAATCCTGCAGCTGCCATATTCCGGCGCAACGAGTGTGACCGATAAGTATGGACAGCAGATTTCAATGAGCCAGGCCACATTAGGAACAATGGTTGATGCGGAATATGATAAGGCCTCCGGGAAGCTTGTAAAGCTTCAGATATCTCCCGAGGCGTGGGAATACATAGGAGTAAATAATCTGTCGGTTGATAACTCATCCAATATCATGAAGATAGCCGGTAAAAAATATAAGTATACAGACCAAATCGTTATTTTTGACGATGACACCCAGGTTCCTGTTAACAATCTCGCCGAACAGGATGAATTGACCGTCTGGGGTTATAATGAGACAATCTGGTCCATAATCGTGACGAGAGGCCACGGAACTGTGCGGCTTGAGGATTACGAACCGTTTATCGGAGACAACATTACCATCGGTTATGAGGCAATGCAGCAGATTACCGATGATATGGTAATCAAGGTACGCGAGGGCAATTTCAATCTGACGGTCGAGAACGGTTCCTACAGTGCCACGAAGAATATAACCGTATATCGGAATAAGGAAACAATTGTTTCTTTGAGTGATATGGGCCCTGCCGCGCAAAAGACAGGTCTAGTGGAATTTGAGATCAATCCCTTCGGGGCGGATTTATATATTGATGGGGAGCTGAGACCGTATGCGAGCCCGATTAAGCTTACCTATGGAAAGCATACGATTCTTGTAGCGCTCGGAGGCTTTACGACCTATCGGGGAACTCTTAATGTCCAGGAGGCGGGAAAGACAATTAAGATCTCACTTCCGAAGGAAGGAACCGGCGGACAAGCGGTCGTTACGGAAGACAAGGATAATACGGGCATCAATACAGGCACCTCCGGCAATGGATCGGGAACCGCAACAAGCAGTAACGGAGCAACGAATACAAATTCGGGAACCTCCGGGAATACCGGAACTTCTTCCAATGGTAATACCTCGGGCGGTGATAACGCTTCTGATGGCAACACCTCCGGCGGCTATAATCCTTCCGATGGCGGCGATACCTCCGGCAGCTATAATCCCTCTGAAGGAGATAATGACTCTACCGGATCGGAGGATACAGTTGATAAGAATCATTCAATTATTGTTTCCGCTCCTGTCGGCGCGTCGGTATATTTAAACGGAGAGTTTAAAGGCATTGCTCCGGTGAAATTCGAGAAGGTCATCGGTACCCATGTCCTTACCTTTATTAAGGAAGGCTATGAAACAAAAAGCTATACGGTAGAGGTCGAGGATAATAAACTTGATATATATTTCACGATGGAGAATCTTGAGAAGACCCGGTAAAGGAGAAATTATTCGATGAATTTGAGCTTATAAATAGTCATAAAAAATTATATGACGCGGATTTGTGTCGTATGTGATGGAATTACTTAAAATTGAATAAAATTTTGGAGCATCAATAGGATTTGTGTCTATCAATTTCTTACTCCTCTCTCTTTTCAAGAAGCCTGTTTTACGCTATAATAAGTGTAAAATTATGGAAAAGAGAGGGGATTTTTATAATGCAGTATCTATATGAGCAAAACGTATTTATCTACGCATTTATCGGCTTATGTGGTATAGGATTAGTGGTCCGGCTGATCATTGATCTGGTATATAACAGACTGGTAAAGGAATCGGATAATCCGGGAGCATCTAACAATAAGCAGCTAAAGCATATGAAAATGAAGTTTGAGACCTGCTATCGGCTGAAAATAGGTGTTAATAATGTGGATACATTTGTGGATAAGACTGTATTAAAGCATCGTTTCTGTGGGATTTTATTATCCACATGGGAAGTATTCAGTGGACAAATCCTGTATTTAAGCCTGCTGTTAGTCCCAATCAGCGCCCTTTTCGGCGTAGTTTATAATTGTGGGCAAGACCTGATCTTATTGACAGGCTCTGTGGGTATATCGACCAGTTCAATTTTAATCCTTGTGGATAGAGGGCTCAATCTGCCGGATAAGAAGAAAATGATGAAAATGAATCTGCTGGACTATCTTGAAAATTTTTGCAAGGTCAGGCTTGAGCAGGAAGCTGCCCATCCGGAGCTGATAGAGCAGTATAAGCAGGAATACCTTGTACAGAACACGGCAGTATCCCAGGGCAAGGGCACCTCCTCAAAAGCCGGGGAAGAACCGAAGAATGAGCTGGATCGCAGAAGGGAAGCAAGGCTTAAGAAGGAAGAGGATAGAAAAGCGCTGGCCTTAAAGAGGGAAGCAGAGCAAAAGAAGATCGAAGAGCTTCGCAAGGAGGAAGAGAGAAGGAAGATCGAAGAAAGAAAGAGAATGGCAGCAAAGCGCAGGGAAGAAGAGCTTCAAAAGCTTGAGGAGGAGCGGCTGGCGTTAGAGGCAAAGCGTATGGAAGCGAAGAAGAAGGCGGAGGAAAAGCAGCAGGCTTTGGAACTGAGGCAGAAACAGGCGGAGCAGGTAAAGCAGCTTCAAACAGCTGAAAAGGACAAGCTGTTGCAAAGTGTGGAAGCGGAACTGAAAGCGCCGGAAAAGAAAACAGATATAGCGGCGGTAATGCATGGAGTAGAAGAAATTGCGGCTGAAAAGGAGCGTCCGGAGAAGGTTTCCCGCCTGAAAGCGGTAGAAGCACCCCAGAAAAACAAGCCTTCCAATATCCAGGAGGACAAATTAATCGAAGATATCTTAAAAGAATTTTTTGCGTAGAAAAAGGATTTACGTTGGAAAATCATTGAATAAACAGGCCAACTTTGATAAAATAGAAACAAAAAAAGACAAAGGAGTAGTTGAATATGGCAAAAAAGGTATCTTTTGATTTTTCCACTGCAAAAAAGTTTGTCTCAGTATCAGAGATTGATATGATAAAGACAGCTGCCCAAGCAGCGAAGACCCAGATGCTTGATAAAACAGGCGCGGGTAATGATTTTTTAGGATGGATTGACCTGCCGGTTGACTATGATAAGGAGGAATTTGCCCGTATCATAAAGGCGGCCGATAGGATTAAGAAGGATTCTGACGTGCTGCTTGTTATCGGCATCGGTGGTTCCTATCTGGGAGCAAGAGCTGCCATCGAATTCTTAAGACACAGCTTTTACAACAATGTTGCTCCTAAGATCAGGAAGACACCTGAAATCTATTATGTGGGAAATAATATCAGCAGCACCTATATCAATCATTTGCTGGAGGTAGTAGGAGACAGGGATTTCTCAATTAATATGATCAGCAAGTCCGGTACTACCACGGAGCCGGCCATTGCTTTCCGTGTGTTTAAAAAGCTTCTTATTGAAAAATACGGCAAGACGGAAGCGGCGAAGAGAATCTATTGCACAACGGATAAGGAAAAGGGAGCTTTAAAGCATCTGGCGACCGAAGAGGGTTACGAAACCTTCGTGGTGCCGGATGATGTTGGCGGCCGTTACTCCGTACTGACCGCAGTGGGACTCCTTCCGATTGCAGTCAGCGGCGCGGATATCACGAAGTTGATGGAAGGCGCGGCAAGCATGAGAAAGGATTGTCTGGACGAGGCTTATGAGAATAACGATTCTATGAGATATGCCGCGGTTCGCAATATTCTTCACCGCAAGGGCAAGAGCGTCGAAATCCTGGTTAACTACGAGCCGTCGCTTCATTATGTATCCGAATGGTGGAAGCAGTTGTTCGGCGAAAGCGAAGGAAAGGATAATAAGGGGATATACCCGGCATCTGTCGATTTTACGACGGATCTGCATTCCATGGGGCAGTTTATTCAGGACGGTTCCAGGGTTATGTTTGAAACGGTTGTGAATGTGGAGAAGTCCTCCTCCGAGATTATCCTGGAAAAGGAAGATGTAGATCTGGACGGACTGAATTATCTTGCCGGCAAGAGTGTTGATTTTGTCAATAAGAGTGCGATGAAGGGTACGCTGCTTGCGCATACCGACGGTAATGTACCGAACCTTATGGTTAACGTACCGGAGAAAACGGAATTCTATCTTGGACAATTGTTCTATTTCTTCGAATTTGCCTGTGGTATCAGCGGATATTTATCCGGTGTGAATCCATTTGACCAGCCTGGTGTTGAAAGCTATAAGAAGAATATGTTTGCGCTTCTTGGCAAGCCGGGCTATGAGGCTCAGAGAGAGGAATTGTTAAAAAGATTATAATTAAGATAAGCAGCCAAAGGAATGTTTACTAAACCAAATCAAAGAGACAGGTATGTCAGTGTACTGCCTTATTCATCTTTAGCCGGATAATACTTTTTAACTGATTATGAGTAAGGAGTACACTAAGGTTAGATGCAGTAACATATAGATAGCATGAGAGTATAATATAGTGATAAATAATTTGGTAACACGGCAGTACTATCGGGATAGGGTACATATCTTTGATAATACGCAACCGAATCCCTTTTACCTCATGTTGAGTGTGAACAGATTACTGCCATGATACCTTACCAGAACTATTCGGCTGCTTAACATAGATATGCGGTCCGCCCCTCGGTTTTTGAGGGGCGGATTTTGTTGGTGCGCCGTGTGTCCAGAGAAGCTGGACACACGGCAGTCGGTGTAAATTCGACCAAGGTATCACAAGTGAGCCGTATAGCTAAATCCGGGCATTGCAGTAATTCGAAAATTATGGGATGGCGTATTATTACAAAACAAAAATGGATGCGAAATATATGCATACACTGTACGGGTATGTTTCTTCCTTTTAAAAAAGGACATAACCAGAACACGGTATCTGGTATCGCAGTGTATGCCATCCTCGGCAGGCCGATTGGTGAAAAGCTGCTGTTCTATATCACTGAAATAGAGGGGTGGAGCCACGGGAAAAGGGGAAAAAAGATAGGTGTGTTTCTGCCGATAATATACTCAAACTGACAATACATCGTCGGTAAAATAGATTGCCAATTGAGTAGAAGGCTAGCCCCGCTTCCTACTCAATTGGTGATTTATTATTTCATAGGTGCAATGTAAATATACATCATCACGAAGTGGCAGATACTGCCTCCCATGACGAAGAGGTGAAATATCTCATGGGAGCCGAAATACTTATGCTTTCCGTTAAAAATGGGAAGCTTTAATGCATATATGATACCGCCGACGGTGTAAATGACACCTCCGGCTAAAAGCCATGCAAAGCCCGCGGCAGACAGAGAATTAAGGATTCGGGTGAAGGCGAGGACGCAAGCCCAGCCCATGGCAATATAGACAGCGGAGGAAAACCATTTCGGACAGGTAATCCAGAATGCGTTAACCAGGATGCCAATGACCGCGAGGGACCATATTAATATCAAAAGAGAGATTCCGAGCCTGCCGCCAAGTGCGATCAGGCAGATCGGTGTATAGGTTCCGGCAATCAGCACATAAATCATCATATGATCTAATTTTCGGAGCCTTCTGTTAACCGTAACCGAAATGTTGAACGTATGATAGATGGTGCTTGCGCTGTACAATAAAATCATGCTTAAGATAAATATTGTAAGAGAAATCATGTGTACGGCAGATGGATTGGACGCTGCCTTCATTAATAGCGGCAGTGCCGCGAATACGGCCATCAGAGTACCGATAAAATGGGTTATCGCGCTGCCGGGATCTTTCACTCTGACATTTTTTACTGTCATAAAATCAACTCCTTTATTAATTTAATATGATAGGTTAAGCATTTACCATATGTGTATGCATTATACATTGTGTGGATTAAATAATGCATGATGTAGTAATTAAGACTACATTATCTATATACATATACTACAACATGCATTATAAAAAAGCAAGAGGTAATTTTAAAAAGTTAATGATGTAAATACTTCAAGAAATTTTTTATATAAAGTTTCGTCAAAATATGGTATACTTAAAATTATCCTGAATGGGAACCGAAAATAATCTGCGGGAACGGATTTTTCCTTCATATTATTAGTATTATCTTGATTGGGAGGTTTCGGAATGGATTTTAGTGTCGGAGATATCGTCAAATTAAAGAAGCAGCACCCCTGTGGCAGCAGCGAGTGGGAAGTCTTGCGTGTAGGCATGGACTTTCGCCTCAAATGTCTGGGTTGCGGGCATCAGATCATGATTCCCAGAAAACAGGTGGAGAAAAATACAAAGCAGATCAGGAAGCCTTAAAAGGTGGGAAGTAATACAAAGCACTCAGGAAGCCTTAAAAGATGGGAAGTAACAGAAGGATGGCGGACCTGTTCACTTTTTGAACAGGTCATCTAAAAGTGAAAGGCACGGGTATAGGGATGAATTTTGTATCATGGAATGTTAATGGATTCAGGTCATGTCTGAATAAAGGCTTTAAAGATTTTTTTCAAGAAATAGACGCGGATGTGTTTTGCCTTCAGGAAACGAAGCTTCAACCGGAGCAGGTGGATGTTTCCTTTGAAGGCTATCATCAGTATTTTAATTCTGCCAAGAAAAAGGGGTATTCCGGAACGGCGGTATTCTCAAAAAAGGAGCCGCTCAGTGTCTGCTATGATTTATGTCTGGACAGGCATAATGATGAAGGAAGGGTGATAACCCTGGAATTTGAGGATTTCTATCTGGTAACGGTTTATACTCCGAATTCCCAGAGGGAGCTGGCAAGGCTGGATTACCGGATGCAGTGGGAGGAGGATTTTCGGGCCTATCTGCTGCAGCTTGATGTGAAAAAGCCGGTCATCATCTGTGGTGATATGAATGTCGCCCATCGGGAGATTGATCTTAAGAATCCGAAATCAAATCAAAAAAATGCCGGTTTTACGGTGGAGGAACGGGACAAGATGACGAAGCTTTTAGATAGCGGCTTTATTGATAGCTTCCGCTATAAATATCCGGTACTGGAAGGAGCCTACACCTGGTGGTCCTACATGTTTAATGCCAGGGAGAAGAACGTGGGCTGGCGTATCGACTATTTCCTGACCTCGGACAGACTTAAGGACCGGATCGAAGACAGCATAATTCATGCGGATGTCTTCGGCAGCGACCATTGTCCGGTTGAGCTGATTATAAATTAAGGATCCATTTTGCCACAGGAACATAAGGTGAATATAGAATTTTACCTTTCAGAATCGATATGGTGAATCCGGACTTGTAATATTTAACAGAAAAAGGTATACTCAAAGGAAAGATAGCCGAATTGTTTTAACAATTCACACATGGAAGCTTGACATCCGGTGATCAAAATATATCAGTATGTTTAGCTCAATTATTGGAGTGTATGTTTATAATGATAAATAAAGGGGTGATTTGTGTTGGAGTCTATGAGAATCAGGACGGACCAGGCAGAAGCGGGGATGATTGTCGCTGCGGATATTTATACGACAAGTGACCAACTGATTTTAACAAAGGGTACTATTCTTGATGACAGGATGATTACCAGGCTGAGGTTTTACAATATCTACGGGCTTTCTATCAGGAAAAAAACAGATGAGGATGAGCTGCCCAGGGAAGAATCATACATAGAGGCATTACGCAGTACCCCTGAGTTTAAGAAATTTAACCGGACCTATGTTAACACTGTCAGAAATGTGGAAGGCGGTTTCCGGGATATTTTGAACAACGAGGCTGACTTTAATATTGATGCTTTGCTTGCGGATACGGACAGGATATTAAAGGAGGGCCGCAATGGAGCGCATACCATGGAAATGCTGCACGGTATCAGGGATTATGATGATATGACCTATGTTCACAGCCTTAACGTATCGCTGATCTGCAATATTTTTGCCGGCTGGTTAAAGCTTTCCCATGAGGATGCCCGTGTCCTGACTGTCGCGGGACTGCTCCATGATATTGGCAAGATGTTGATTCCGAAAGAAATCATCGCTAAGAACGGAAGATTATCTGACAGTGAGTTTGAAATAATGAAATCCCATACGCTAAAGGGTTATCAGGTGTTAAAAAACCAGCCGATCGATATTCGCATCAAATATGCCGCATTAATGCATCATGAAAGATGCGATGGCTCCGGTTATCCAAATGGGTTTAAGTCGGAACAGATTGATGATTTTGCGAAAATCATCGCAATTGCTGACGTATATGATGCGATGACCTCAAACCGCCGTTACAGGAAAGCCATTTGTCCGTTCGATGTTGTCGAGAATTTTGAGCGGGACGGCTTCTTAAAATATGATCCCAAGTATCTGATGACATTCATGGAGCGGATCGTACAATCCTATATGCATAATATCGTCCGGTTAAGTGACGGGCGGGAAGGCGAGGTCGTGATGATTAACCGCCTTGCACTGTCAAAGCCGGTCGTACGTGTCGGCTCCGATTTCGTTGATCTGTCGAAGGAACGCAATCTGGTTATTGATACCATTATATAATACAAGATAACAGAAACATGTCTTGCGTTTCTGTAATACAAGAGCTGATAAAAGAATCTAAAAGTCTTTTATCAGCTTTTTCTGATATTAGAGCTGATAGAAATGTCGAAAGCCACTATCTCTGATTTCCGATAATTTACCCAAATGCATAATTCATTCTATATTAATATTACGATGTCTGTTGTATAATGAAAGAGCCTTTAAAATAGCGACTTTGAGGCTGTTTTGTGGTACTATGGATACAAGATGTTAATCATTTTTTTATATTAAAGTTTAGAGGTCAAAAAAATATAGCTGTTTTTGACCTTTTTTCTGTTCTTTTTCCCGAAGTAGTCAATAATCAGTACGATAAATATCATCAGGGGCAAAGCATATCAAGTAATTCTTGTATATAATCTAGCTTAAATAAACTTACGTGCATGAAAGAAGGATGATGACATGGCATATGCAATGCGAATCAATTATGTGGATGTTGTTGTTGACAATAGCTTAAAAAGTTTGTATGTGAACGGAAATAAAAGCGGATGTCAGTTTCAGATTCGGCTGAGCTATTATAGAGGCCATTTTCTCTCGGTTATTGATGAATTCGGAATAAAAATAGACGGAGAGGAAATCCCGAAAGAAGAGATCAGCTTCTGTCTGAATGGAAAAGAATTTGGGGTCAGCCAGCTTCACGATCTGGTATCCGAATATTGGACGATTCTTGAACCGGCGACTGTCAAAGTACTCCATAAGGGAGGATTTGAGCCGGGTGAACATTTGATTGATGTAAAATTGATGTTTCATTCACCGTATATGCCAATCAGCGAGACGGAATATATGCCGATTGACGGTTGCGGAAGCAAGACACTTATACTAAAGGAATATTAGGGGAGGACGTCATGAGCGATATTAAGATTGGCATTACCTTATATTGTTTTACAAAGGAATACTGCTGCGGAGAGATGTCTCTTGAGGACTGCATCCGGGCAGCGAAAGAAATAGGATCGGAAGGATATGAAATTGTAGCGGCACAGATGATCCCTTCTTATCCATATGTCAGTGACAGGTTTTTGGGGGAAATCCGGGCTATGTCGGAATACTACGACATAGAGCCGATCTGCTATTCGGCCAACATGGACCGTGGTCTTAGAGGCGACCGCAACCTCACCGAGGATGAAATGCTTGAGAGAGCGATTCTTGATGTAAAGAGCGCTCATCGAATGGGCTGCAGAGTGATGAGGGAACAATATCTGATGAGCCCGAAAGCAATGGCAAGACTTGCACCGTATGCGGAGGCCTATAATGTAAAGGTTGGAATTGAGATACATAATCCGGAGACCCCATATACGCCCATCATGCGTGAATATTATGAGACTTTCAGGAAGACAGGATCCGCCTATCTGGGTTTCGTACCTGATTTCGGAATGTTTGCAACAAAACCCAATAAGCCCCATTGGGATACCGCGCTTGCGGAGGGTGGTTCACTAAAGCTGCTGGAAATGGCGAGAGACTTAAAATATCAGGAGGTACCGCAGGAGGAGGCTATGACAAAGCTAAAGGAAGCGGGGGCAACGACTCCGGTGCTGGTAGCCGCTCAGGGAATGTATAATTTTGTACAATTTAAAAAGAGCTGTAAAAGAGAACTGGAAGGGTTGAAGGAGATCATGCCATATTGCTTCCACATGCATGGAAAGTTTCATTATCTGGGTGAGGATCTGAAGGAGGCGAGCATTCCCTATGATGAGATTCTTCCGGTCGTAAGGGATTCTGACTATCAGGGCTTTATCGTCTCTGAATATGAGGATCATGAATCAGGACGGGCCCTTGAAATGACAACACGGCATATGAACATGATGAAGCAATTTTTTGGGAAATAAAATTGGAGTGAGTAACAATGTAGTTGATATAAATATTTATGAAAAAAAGGAGAAGGTAATATGAAAAAAAGAGTTTTAAGTGTGATTTTAGCTATTGGATTGGTTGCGTC
>ENA-UOOI01003534-UOOI01003534.1-fermentation-metagenome-genome-assembly--contig:-NODE-3534-length-11628-cov-4.032230_pt1 | contig 11628 bp, 18 predicted proteins | sample MGYA00245779_ERZ724027 | MGnify/ENA primary metagenome ERZ724027 (study PRJEB28704, sample SAMN03018318) | fermentation metagenome | biome: anthropogenic terrestrial biome; feature: soil; material... | reverse complement strand
ACCGTGCGGGGCCGACAGAAAGGAGCCGCATGGAAAACTACATCAATCACATTTTTAACATGGACTGCATCGCCGGAATGGCCATGTACCCGGACAAAAGCATTGATATGATTCTGTCCGATTTGCCTTATGGCGTTTCTGATTGCCGGTGGGACAGCCTTTTACCATTTGACCAATTGTGGGCACAGTACTTACGGATTATCAAAGATAACGGCGCTATTGTCCTGACATCCGTGCAGCCGTTTACGACCAGGCTGATTTCCAGCCAGCCGAGGCTATTCCGGTATTGCTGGTATTGGTATAAAAATATGCCGACCGGTTTTACGTTTGCAAAATTCCAGCCGCTGCGCTGTATTGAGGAAGTCTGTGTATTCTACAAGCAGACGCCAACATACAACCCGCAGGGAGTCATAGTCCTTGACAAGCCGATTAAAAACAAAGGCAAGCACCAGACGACGCGCGGAGACTGTATTTATCCCATGGACAGTCTGGGGAAAGATACGGAAACCTGCATTACCCATTACCCGCGCCAATTATTAGAGATCAAGTGCGAGCGCGGTTTGCACCCTACGCAGAAGCCGGTTGCACTGTTTGAATACATGATCCGAACGTACACAAATTCGGGTGAGCTGGTTCTGGATAGCTGCATGGGGAGCGGGACCACGGCGGTCGCATGCATCCGGAGCGGGAGGAAGTACACGGGGTTTGAGATGGACCCGCAGTATTACCAGACAGCGACGGAGAGAATTGGAAAATTCTGTTGACTTTTCTCTATAAAATAATTATTATGGGGAAAAGGAGTGAATGAAATGTCAGTATATTGTTTTTGGAATAACAAAGGCGGTACAGGGAAAACAACTCTTTCTTTTGAAGCTATTACAAAATATGCTTCTGTAAATCCAAATGAAAAGATTCTTATTATAGATATGTGCCCGCAGGCTAATCTTTCGGAATTACTTTTAGGTGGTTTGGTTGGAAATGGGGCAAAAAATCTCAATGACTTATATAAAACCGATAAGAGAAAATCGGTTGGGGGTTACTTTCAGGAAAGAATTCGGTCTCCATATAAGATGCCTAGCATAAATTATCATGATTTCATATGTGTGCCTTATGAAAAAAATACGCATATACCTCGAAATATTGACCTTTTTGCTGGGGATTCTTTAGTCGAATTACAAGCCAGCTCTATTTCCACACAAGCCAGCAATAACTTAGCAGGTGTTGATTCATGGATATCAGTTATCGCTTGGATTAAGGACTTTTTAATATTGACAGAAAACCAATATGATATGATCTTTATTGATTCAAATCCTAGTTTTTCTATTTATACGCAAATCGCAATAGCTGCTTCGGAATATCTAATAGTACCAATTATGCCAGACGATTCTTCACGTAGAGCCTTGCAAAATGTCTTTGCCCTTGTATATGGGCTGAATATTCACGGCCCCGGATATGAAAATGTAACCTTTTCTGCCAGTATGAAAAAAAATAACTGTGTGTTGCCTAAGATTAAGTTGATAGTAAAGAACAGGTTAACACAGTATATGGTAGGCGCGGCAACCGCATATGCATCGGTTTTTAGGGACATTGATGTATTGGTGAAAAAAATAATGCAAACAAATCCTGAAATTTTTGATTTTTCTGATTTAGCCTCGGGCATAGTTGAAGTACGAGATTTTGGCACCACAGGAGTAATATCTTTTGCTTTCGGAACTCCATTTTTTGACTTGCGTTCTGGCGGATACGAACTTGGTAGTAAAACAACAACTTTAACAAAAACATATATCAATAAATGTAGAGATGACACAAAGAAAGTTGCAGATCACTTAAATTGAGCTGTTTATTAATTTCCGGACGACCTTCGGGCCGTCCTTTTTTATGCCTATTTTTAGGAGGCGACAGAATATGAAGCACATTAATGCCGCAACTGTTATAGCTTTAATATTGTCGGCTGGCGCGCTTGTGCTTGTGATTTTTAAAATCGCGCTGAATGGGTCGATGCCATTAGCTTGCAGAATATTCAGTTCGACTATTTTGATTCCATGCGAAGGAATTTTGACATTTATTTTCGGTGATGAGCTGATAAACGAATTACGTTAGCCGGCTCTGGCTGAAAAGTCAGGGCTTTTGTTATGTCATGAAACGAGGTGATACTGTGCCGCATCGTTTGGCCCGTCCCTGCCGCGCCTTTATGTGCCCCAACACAACGACCAATGCAAACGGCTATTGCGATGAGCACCAGGCGTTGGCGCGGGAACGCAGAGGCAGTGCAAGAAAGCGCGGGTATGATCGGCGATGGGAGAAGTTCCGGGCGCGGTATCTGCGGGAGCATCCGCTGTGTGTGGACTGCTTTGCGGAACATAGGCTGACACCGGCGACTGAGATTCACCACATCCGAAAACTGCGGGATTACCCACAGCTCAAGTATGCGGAGAGCAACCTCATAGCGCTGTGCCGCCAGTGCCACAGCAAACGGACAGCGAAAGGAGAATGACAATGAAAAAAGTATTGCTTGCTATTCTTTTCATAATTGGCATTGGCGCTGTTTTCATTTTTGGCTTTTGGATTCGGATTCAGCTTATTAAATTCGGGCTTCGAATTTTTCAGTAACCCCCAGGGGGAGTAAAAATCTCTGCGTAAAGGCCAAGGGGGACCGCAGCCAGGCTCCGCGTGAAACTTTTTCCCAAAACTAATAAAATCCGGAAATGGAGGTGTCCAGAACATGGCACGGCCATCAAAACCGGCGCTTACCGTTCAGGGGCACCGCACAAAAGACGAGCTTGCCGCCCGGCGAAATGCTGAGGCGGCAATGCTGACTCATGTCCCTATGGAAATACAGTTCAAGAAAAAAGGCCATAAAATCGCAGCAAAAGAATTTGACCGGGTCAAAAAGCTGCTCGCCTCCATCGGCAAGGATGATGCTCTTTACGAGCAGATCATTAACACCCACTGCCTGCTTGTGGAAGAGTGTGAGCAGGTCGAGAATGTCCGGAAATTCCGAAGAAACCGGAGCAAAAGAGAAAAACGGGTACGGCCGCATTTATGGAGCATAGAGCGGGTGGAGGTTAATGTTCGATGAAAAGAAAGCCAACGAGCCAGTAGATTTCATAGAGTATCAGCACCTTACGGATGATTTTTATGGTCAACCGTTTATCTTGCAACCGTGGGAAAAAGAGATTATCCGAGATGTATATGGGACGCTGAATGATCGCGGATACCGGCAATACAGTTACGCTTATCTGGAAATCCCGAAGAAAAACGGGAAAACGACCCTGATTGCCGGACTTGGTCTCTATCACCTGGTCTGTGACGGACCGGGTGGACAGATTTACTGTTGCGCGGCCGACCGGGATCAGGCATCGCTTGCTTACAATGCCATGCTGCAGATGATCGACCAGGACGAAACGCTTCAGGAAATCTTACAAATCACGGACAGTAAAAAGATGATTCGCAATCGCCAAACCGGCACATTTCTCCGGGTTTTGTCCGCCGAAGCATACACAAAACACGGTCTGAACCCGACGGTCGTTATTTTCGATGAACTCCATGCTCAGCCGAACCGCGATCTGTGGGATGTTATGACTTTCGGTGCCGGCGCAGCCAGAAAAGAAACGCTGTACTGGATTATCACGACGGCCGGTGACGACCCGGACCGAAAATCCATTGGTTGGGAAAAGCACGAATACGCCCGCCGGGTGCGCGACGGTGAAATTGATGATCCGTATTGGTATGTAAAAATCTATGGCGCGCTGGCGGATACGGATATCTTTGACGAAAAGACTTGGTTTTCCTGCAACCCGTCGCTCGGTGTAAGCATTGACATCGACAAGGTCCGGCAGGAAGCCACGGCCGCCCGGAATGACCCGGCGGCCGAACGGCTCTTTCGGTGGCTGCGTCTCAATCAATGGAACAAAAATAAAAAGCGCGGATGGTTACCTCTTACGTCATGGGATGCGACGACCGGTGGCTGGACGCGGGAAGACCTTCACGGCTGTTATTGTTATGGCGGGCTGGACTTGGCGACCACTTGGGATATGAACGGATTCTCCCTGATTTTTCCGCCACAAAAGGGTTGGAAGGATTACCGGGTGATATTTGACGCATGGATTCCGGAAGAAAACATGAAAGAGCGCGTCCGGCGTGACCATGTGCCCTATGACGAATGGGCGCAGAACGGGTATTTGCAGGTGACCGACGGTAACGTTACCGATTATTCCGCCGTCCGGGCGCGCATCTTGGAATACAAGAAGAAGTACCGGATCCGCGAAATTGGATTTGACCGGTACAACGCGACGGAAACAACGCTGATGCTGACAGCCGCGGGTGTGAAAATGGTTGAGGTTCCGCAGAGTATTCTCGGTATGTCGCCGTCGATGAAGGAGCTGGAAGTCATGTTTAAAACAAGCGAAACCCTCGTAAAAGAGAAAAGGCCTCCGCTAATTACCCACGAAGCGAACCCGGCGGCACGTTGGTGCTTCGGTAACGTCAACATAAGCATGGACGGCAAGGAAAATTATATGCCGATCAAGGACAGCAAAACGGAGCGTATTGATATTTTTGTGGCAATGGTGGACGCGATGGCACGCCTGCTGCCGCATATGGCGCGGCGGAACGCTTACGCGGAACATGGGGTGATTGCAATTTGAAATTTCTCAATCGGGTAAAGACCTTTTTCAAGAATCTTTCGACGCTGGCCAGACCAAGTCCGGAGTTGCGGTCGGCACTGGGAGCAATCCTCTCCAAAGTCGGCATCCATATCAATGCTAAAAATGCTCTGCAGACAACGGCTGTGTTCGCGTGCGTCCGGCTTTTATCGGAAAGTATCGCGTCCCTGCCGCTGTTTTTGTACCGGAAAACGGAGACCGGAAAAGAAAAGGCGACGGATCTGCCGCTTTACGGCGTGCTTCACGATGTACCGAACCCGGAGACAGACAGCTTTCAGTTTTGGCAGGCTTTTATCGCAAACATGCTGATTTATGGCCGCGGGTATGCCGAAGCGGTGCGGAATAATGCCGGGCAGATCGTCCAGATGTGGAATATTACGACACCTTACGTCCGGGTGCGGCGGAATTCAGAGACGCAGGAGCTGGAATACGTTGTCACGCCGTCCGGAAAAGAGCAGTTTATTCTTCGAAAAGATCAGATTTTCCGGGTAGACTGGTTCTCAATGGACGCATTAAACGCTTTCCGGCCGTTGGAACTGGCGCAGAATGCAATCGGATTGGGTGAAGCCGCAGAGGAATTTGCATCGGATTATTTCAAAAATGGTGCGAATGTCGGCGGAATTATCGAATATCCAGACGTCATGGAAGGTGACCAGCTCGAGCAATATAAAAAAGATACCAAAAAAGAATATTCCGGCCTTTCGAATGCGGCACGCCTACTGTTTTTAGAGCAAGGGTCAAAATTTCAGAAAGTTACTGACAGCCCGCAGGAAAGCCAAATGCTTGAAACCCGAAAATTTCAGGTTGAGGAAATTGCCCGGTTTTACAACGTGCCGCTGCACATGATCGGCGACCTCGACCATGCAACGTTTTCAAACATCGAGCAGATGAGCTTGAACTATGTGATCTATACGCTGCGTCCATATCTCGTGCGCATTGAGCGTGCTATTACAGCACAGCTTTTGATGCCGCAGGAGCAGACATTGTATTTTCCAAAGTTTTCAGTTGAAGGCCTGCTGCGTGGCGATTATAAGTCACGCATGGATGGCTACGCTGTCGCCCGTCAAAATGGCTGGATGTCGGCAAACGATATCCGTGAGCTTGAAGATATGGACCGCATCCCACCGGAGCAGGGCGGCGACGCTTATCTCGCAAACGGTAATCTGCGAAGTCTCGAGAAGCTGATGACTGCTTCGGCGGAATCCACGAAGAATGGGGGTGATAAAAATGGCAGTTGAAATTAAAGGCTATATCGTACCGGATGATGACCAGCAGATTTATAGTTGGTTTGGTATCGGCACGACGGCGCCACAGAATATTCGGCAGGCAATCGCAGAGGCAAATGGGGCACCGCTGGATGTGGAAATCTCCACCTGCTACGGTGGTGACGTGTTTTCCGGGTCAACGATTTATTCGGCGCTCCGCAGTTATGCTGGGGGCGTGCGCATCCACATTACGGGTCTTGCGGCATCTGCCGCGTCGGTTATTGCGATGGCCGGGCCGTCCGATATGTCGCCGACCGCCCAATTAATGGTGCATCGGGTATCGTCGATGGCGCAGGGCAATTACCATGCAATGGACACCAGTTCGGCCAGTCTGCAAGAAGCAGATAAATCAATAGCCGCAGCTTATGTGGCAAAGTCCGGCATGTCCGAAAAAGATGCCTTGAAACTGATGGACAACGAGACGTGGATTACCGCGGCCCATGCGGTCGAGCTCGGACTTGTAGACCAAATCTCGGATGCCGCTCCGCAGCTTGTCAATGTGGCCTATGGCCTGCCTCTTCCCCGCGCGGTGATTGAGAAAACCCGTGCGATGCTGGCAGAAAAGAAAGCGGGCGCCGGAGAGAAGCCGAAACCGGTAGAGCCACAGCCCGCTGCACCACCTGAACCCAATACACAGGCGCTTGCGATTGCCCATGCAAAGCTGGACCTAATTGAAAAATCCCTAAACTTTTAGAAAGAAGGAATTTATATGACCCTGATTGAGAAAAAACAAAAGCTGGCCGCCCTCGTCAAAGATGCCCGTGTAAAGCTCGACGCCGGAGACCTGGATGCCTACAACAAGATCGACGCTGATATCGATAAACTGGACGCAGAGATTAAGGCTGGGGAAAAGCAACAGGCCCGCGAGGACGCGCTGAAACAGATCCCGGAACCGGCAAAAGCAAAGGCGGAGCCGAAAGACGGCGGCAAACCGCAGAAAATCACTGCGACCGCCGAATACAAGGACGCGTTCTATGGCGCAGTGCGCCACGGAAAAAATTTTCTGACCGGAGAGCAGCAAAAGCTCCTGACCAACGTTATGTCTACCAGCGCTGATAGTGGCGGAATGCTTGTCATGCCGGCGGAACTTGAAACTTCCATTCGGGAACTGCTCGACAAGACCGTTGTTATGCGCCGGTTAGCAACCATAATTACCTTGACCGCCGACCGCAAAATTACCCTTGCAAATTCTTACGGCGCGGCGGGCTGGATCGACGAAAATGGTGAATATCCCGAATCTGACGATACATTCGGAAATGTGACAATCGGCTCTCATAAGCTTGGCCGGATTATCCGCGTATCCGAAGAACTGCTCAATGATGCTGAATTTGATCTTCAGGCTCACATTGCCCGGAGCTTTTCTCAGGCGTTTATTGCGGCAGAGGAACCGGCTTATCTGTCCGGTGCGACAGCCGATGCCACCAAGAAGCCTACGGGCGTCCTCACTGATGCGCAGATTGGCGTTACCACGGCCACAGCAGGCGTAATTATTGCCGACGAGCTGCTTGACCTCTATTTCTCTCTTAAGGCCGCTTATCGTGCAAATTCCACTTTTTTGATGGGACTTGACACAGAAAAGGCGATTCGAAAGCTCAAGAACGCGACGACAGGAGATTACATGTGGCAGCCGGGCCTCACCGCTGGTCAATCCAACACACTTCTCGGACGCCCCGTGGAGATTTCGGACTATATGCCGACTTTCACCGCCGGGAACAAGATCATCGCGTTCGGCGATTTCAAACAGTACACGATTAAGGACACCATGGGAATGCAGATGCAGGTTTTGAATGAGCTTTATGCCAAAAACGGTCAAGTCGGATTCCAAGGAAACGAACGGACTGACGGCAAGTTGGTTCTCCCCGAAGCTATCCAGACGATGGTCCTTAAGGCCGGAGCCTGATGGTGACGACGGATGAAAATTAAAATTTTGATGAGTTGCGCAAGCCCAAAATTTTCCTTTGCCGTGGGCGAGGTCGTTGAAACGGACGATGCGACCGCGAAAGACCTGATTCGGGCCGGCTACGCAAAAGCAGTCGACGGGAAGCAAAATTCGCAGCCTGCGGACCCGGTGAAGGAGGTAAAGCCGAGTGGTAAAGGTGATAACGCCGCCGGCGGCGGAACCGGTAAACCTGGATGATTTCAAAGGCTGGATGCAAGGCTTGCCGATCAGCACAGATCAAGAGCCTATGGTGAATTCCCTACTGAAAGCGGGACGTGAGGAAGCGGAAGCGCATCAAAATGTTGCATACTGCGAACAAACTTTGCAGCTTACTGTTGAGCCGGAGTCCCCGCAGCCTGATGCTCCGCTTGCTATCACACTTCCCCGGCCGCCGTTCCGCGAGCTGCAAAGCATTGTGGTTGAACTGCCGGACGGCACACAGCAAGATGTGACGGCACAGTTTGACGTCCACGATGACGGCGGCCCGGCGGAGCTTGTATTGAAACCAGACGGCAATGTTCCGGTTTCCAGCCGGTTGCAAATTATCTATACCGCCGGATATGATACGGTGCCGGAAAAGGTCAAGCAGGCAATTTTGCTATATGCAACCTGGGCATGGATGCACCGGGGCGGAGATATATCCGTTCCGGCAGCGTTTTATGCTCTGCTCTCAAAAGGCCGGGTGATCCCCGTATGATTAAGGACCCGGGTGAAATGACAGCGCGAATCCGCATCCAGCGGAATATCCCAACGGGCTCCGGCATCCATAAGCAAGATCACTGGGTGGATATCGGAAATAAGTCTGAATCGGATCCGCCGATCTGGACATGGGCAAAATGGGAAAACGTCCACGGCAGTGAAGCATGGGTGGCAAGCAGTACACAGGCCACGGCCCCGGCGACGGTCAGCGTGTGGTACGATGCCCGGATTACCCGGATGTGCCGCATTGTGGACGATGCTGGGGTTATCTATCGGATCACCAGCTTTGACGATATCCGCCGGGAACACCGGCAAATTGAAATGAAAGTGCGGGCGAGCATGAATGGGTAGGCCCTACGGAAAATCGGCACTGTCCGTGTCGGTTACTCTGCCGAAGTTGGACAAATACCTTGAGAAGATTGAAGCGGCCGGAAATAACATTGACGACGCCTGCAAGGATGCCGTGAACGCCGCCCTGCCGATTGTGGAGAAGTCTATGAAAGCAGGCGCACACAGACATCGTAAAACCGGCGCGGTGGAAGATGCAATAGAAGTTACTCCGGCAAAGCAGAACGGCAATTACATCTACGGAACCGTCGGCATTGATATGGAAAAGCACCCGGAAGCAAAACATGGCGTTTACCAGGAATATGGAGACGGGCACTCGCCTGAATTTCCAGACCCGTTTGTGCGTCCCGCAGTAGACGATAATAAAAAAGAAATCCGTGCCGCTGAGCGCGCTGTGCTGAAAAAGAAAGGGGTGCCGGGCAATTGAGCAAGTGGATGGACACCGCCGAATCGGTGCTGACACAGTTTCAAGCAGATACCGGGATCCCCTATGATTTTGAGCGGTGGCAGACGGATCCAAATCAGCCGGCCGCGCCGCAGCTTCCCAACCAATTTATCGTCTATTTTCTGGTGAATGATGAGGGCAAGACGTGGGCCGACGGGCAGGAAACAAGTCACGAGCCGCGGGTGCAGATTAGTTTTTATACTCGGAAAAAATCAAATATGCTGACCGCCCCCGATGAAATCGAGCAGGCATTTGTAAATGCCGGGTTTACTCGCGGTCCGGTCGGCCATATCCCCTATCAGCCCGACACCGGTCATTATGGCTGGCGGCGGGATTTCTATTTCTATGAAAGAAGGTAAAGCGGAATGAGCCAAGACGAAAATGTTGTTGGTGAAATTTGTGGCTGCGATAACTTCTATGCCGCAAAGATTTTGGAGGATACAAAGAACGCTTTCAGAACGGAAGCGCCCTTCTACCTTGCCGCATTAGGCGAAGCTAAGTACGATCCAAAAGTATCGTCCGACAGCAATTATTACGACAACAAAAAGATGTTTACTTATTACTCCGGCGCTCCTGAAGTTACGTTGACAGTGTCAGGTGTGGCGGAGCGAAAAAAGGCAGAACTTTCCGGGCAGCCTTTTGACCCGACGACAGGGCGGGCCTATGATACCGGGGAATACGACCAGACGCCGTATTATGCGGTCGGCTTCCGGGTGTCGCTTGGAAATGGTGATTACCTTTACCGCTGGTTTTATAAAGGCACTTTCAGCCTTGGGCCGGTTGACGCAAAATCCAAAACGGACAAAGTCAGCGCGAATGGATATGAGTTGTCTTTTTCGCCGCTGGTTACCGTGCATCAATGGAATGTGCCGAATCCGCAGGATGCGTCAAAAACAATGTTGAAATCGCTGTCCGGCACAAGTGCGGACACGACGGAAGCAGCGTTCACCGGGGCGGCAGATTGGTTTAATCAGGTGCAGACACCGAAGGCAAGTGCAATCGAAGCCCTCACGGTTGCAGCTGTACCGGCGGACAATGCGACCGGAGTAGCGGCGGACATAAAACCGGTTTTGACGTTTAACAATGCAATCGCGGACTATTCAGGCGTGATGCTTTTAGGTAATTCAGGGATTGCAGCGGCAACGGTAACGGCCGATGCGTCCGGGAAAGTGCTGACGGTGACACCGGCCGCCGCTCTGACGGCAGGCGCTACATACAGCATCGTGCTGTCTGGGGTAACCGACATTTACGGCCAGAAACTCGCGAATCAGACGGTCACGTTTACTGTGGCCGCGGCATAAGGAGGACATGACTATGGATATTGCGGAAGCAGCGCGTAAAGGGAAGTACATCAAGCGCAAGGGATGGCCAGACGATTGGGCTATCCAGCCGACCAACAGCGAACTTTGCTGCACATCAATGTCGAATGGAAAGCTTCTGCCTCGGTGGGAGCCGCAGCGGAAAGACCTTGTTGCGGACGACTGGGAGCCGGTCAGGGAGCGTTGAAAAATTTGCGAAAGAGCAGCAAAACAGGGCCGGTTTTCCCGGCCCTTATATGCGTAATCCGGGTGCATGAACCCGGAGAACGGAAATTTAATTTTGGAGGAATTATAAATGAATGCACATATCACCGGGAGCAATCTGAAAGATGCTCAGGGTAAGGCAATCACTCTGGCAGACGGAAAAACCTATCATCTTGTTTTTGACATGAACGCCATGTGTGCGATGGAGGACCGCTACGGCAGCCTGGAAAGCGCGATGGACGCCATCACGGGAACCGGAACGGAAGAAAAGGGCCCGGATGAAAAGCCAAAGCCAGAAAAGGACCTGAACGGAAAACCAAAGCCAGAAAAAGTCATGAAAGATATCCGGTTTATGCTCTGGGCAGCCTTGCAGCATGACAATGAAAAATTAACAGAATATGAAGCAGGACGGCTGATTACCCTTTCCAATATGAATCAGGTTATGGATGCACTGAACGCTGCTATGCAGGTATCGGTTCCGGAGGCGGACGAAAAAAACGTGAAAAACCCACAGGAGACGTGACTCTCCCGTGGGCATCTTATTATACCATCGCAATCGCGATATTTCACTGGCCGGAAAAACGCTTCTGGCGGTCTACCATGCGGACGATTGACACGCTGTGGAATGAGTATCTCAGGCTGACCGGGCAGGGCGGCGAACCCGAAGACGATGATATCGTTTACCGGGATGGAAAGGCATATCGGAAAGTTGACCCGGCAAAGGCAAAGTGGCTGAGGAATTAAA
>ENA-UOOI01003527-UOOI01003527.1-fermentation-metagenome-genome-assembly--contig:-NODE-3527-length-11662-cov-6.625140_pt1 | contig 11662 bp, 6 predicted proteins | sample MGYA00245779_ERZ724027 | MGnify/ENA primary metagenome ERZ724027 (study PRJEB28704, sample SAMN03018318) | fermentation metagenome | biome: anthropogenic terrestrial biome; feature: soil; material... | reverse complement strand
ATAATCATCCTTACATCAGTAATTACATTCATGCAGATTTAAGGAAACTGACTGAGGAAATCAAAAAGCAATACGACATCAATACAGATAGCTCAGCATTGGTCTACATCGCTGAAACGGAAGATAAGGGTCATGGTTTTGAACTCGAATCCCCTTCAGGTGTGATCACACGCGAACATCTTGCAAAACAGATCGATTCAATTCTCGAAAAAATACAATGTATTAGAAACAGGAATGAAATCCTGAAGAAGCAAGATTCCGACATCAGGTTCAGGATGGTAGATGATTCTTTCTCCGGCTTATTTTTGGAAGAAGAGAGTAAAGAATATGGCAGGAAAGACGCTGACGCAAATTTTAACAGTGCTGCATTCAAGGTCCCGGGAGATCTCATGGAAAAAATCAACGAGTTAAAAGAAGCAGGATACCTGTCGAAACTTATTGAATTCCTTGAAGAGCTACAAAAAACAACCCATAAACTGAGTCGTTTGAGAATCACACAAGATAACAAGATCTACCTGATGGACTATGAAATGAAAGAGGTGAAGATGAGTCCATTGCCGAAAGCCCTCTACCTGTTGTTCCTGAAACACCCGGAAGGCATCCTTTTTAAAGAGTTGCCCTCCTACCGGGCAGAGCTGATGAACCTATACAAAAACATCACACTTCGGGAGAGTCCGGATAAAGCCAGAGAAAGCATCATACGGGTGACCGATCCGTACGACAACTCGATAAATGAGAAATGCTCCCAGATAAGAATCGCATTCCTGAAAGTTGTATCGGAAGAAATTGCTGAGAACTACTACATCACAGGGCGCCGGGCTGAACCCAAGAATATTACTCTTGACAGGGAGTTGGTCATCAACGAACATACATCGCGTTTACAAGGCTTGTGAAACTCCCCGCTCGGTGGTTAATAAACATACATTTGCTGCACAACATTTAAAAACAGCAAAGATATGAAAGAGAATTATTTGAAAATCATTTTCGTGATCGACGAAAGCGGATCTATGCAAGGCACTGAATCGGATGTGACAGGCGGATTCAACAATTTCATCGAACAACAGAAAACAGAGCATCAGGGAAAGATCACCGTCTCACTGTACAAGTTCAACAGTTACTGGAGTCGCATTCTGAATGATCTGCCCATTGAAGAGATACGACCATTGACAAACGGGGATTATACACCCGGTGGTCTCACAGCTTTGTATGATACCATAGGGAATGCTATCACCGATATCGAGAATCAAACCTCGTATACTAAAAGAGAATACAAGGCATCGATGGTGATGATGGTCGTCATCACCGACGGTCAGGAAAACGCGTCGAGAGAATATGATTCTCGGAAAATAAAACAGATGATTCAGGAACTCGAACAAAGTGAAAACTGGCAGTTTATCTATCTGGGAGCAGACCTGAACAATTTTGCAGATGCCGAGATACTTGGCCTCAAAAACAAAGTTTCATCGAAAAAGAAGGATATGAGAAAGAAATTTGATGTGATATCTGACCATTCGATACGGTTCAGGATGGCAGATCAGGATCAAGATCAAGACAGCATGTGGAATGATTTCATGTGTGATCTTGGATCAGATGAGGATTGAATGAATAACCAGGGAGAACTTAAAATTCAGACTTTTCATAATGCAGCTCTTCCGACAATAATAACAATAAAATAAAATTCATGGAATACTTTAAATCACTTACTCAAAATGATTTGGCAAGCCTGATCCGATCGACAGAGAGAAAGCTATTCGTTTCACTGCCGCTGTTTTACGGGGAGATCGCTGATGCGATAATGTCGATTCATCGTGACAGCGAAAAGAAAATTGGCATCCACATCCTGGTAGATTTTGATGCCCAGACATTCAGACAGGGTTACGGAGAGATCGAATCGTTCGAGCAACTTATCAAGGAAGGCATAGAGATCAAAACCCTGAATGACAACCGCATATCATTTATCATCGTTGACGACAAGGGATATTACCTGTTCATTGAATCGAGATCGCTGATTCCTGCCGATAAAGAGACCATCAACGCGATGAGAGTAGATCCAGTGAGTATCGTCAGGTTGAAACAGTTCTTTTTCGGGAAAAGTATAAAAATGAATTATCAGGATGAGCTAAAAAATGCCATCATTGATGAAGGATTGCTACTGGATAAAGCAGAGGAAATGAAGAATCTCCTTGCACCTGTTGCAACCATATCACAAGAAGAGTTACAAACAGTTTCCAATGATTTGAAAAGCAACCCGCCACTCAACCCAGACTACAAGCGAATCGTTGAATTCTACTCCAACAAATTTCAATATGTGAAATTGAAGTTCAACGGATCCAACCTACAACACCGAAAGATTGAATTACCGCCGAGAGTACTTCCAGTTGCAGATACAGAATTGAAAAAAAGGCTGGAAACCAAATTGAACCTGTTCGAACAGGAATTTATCAATGAAACATTTTCTTCCATACAAGAATTAAAGGAGCAGCTGAATGAAATCAGAGAGAAGTATCTAACCAAGGTAAAATTGCGTGAAGAGAGGTTATTGGATAAAAATAGAAAGTCGGCATTTGAACAAGCAGTGGTTGATCAAAAGGCAAAAATTGGTGACGTCAAGACAAAATGCCTGGTCAATATCGGTAAACAGATTAAAATGACTTCAGAAAGATTGATCGTCAACCTGGCAGATTTCCTGGCAGAGAATCCAAAGGTACTTTTTCCTGATCACAAACATCTGTGGGAAAATCACGAAGAGTACATCAAAGATGCCTCAAAGGAGGAAGCGATGAGTATTGTAACCAAGATTAAATGGCCAAAAGCGCATGACCTGCTTGATGAATTGAGTATTGATCTTCAATACAGCGACATCACCTATGAGGATCTGAAAAATAAAACCTTTATCAAAGAATTGCTCGAGTGCGGATTAATTGATGATGCGGACGAGAAGCAGCTGGCCTCTTTCGGAAAAGGAATTGAGACAAAAGAGGCCAGATAAGCAGATTATCGATGATGAAAATATTTAACTGTTATTTCTCACATAGGTAATTGCAAAAGCTTTGCATTTGCGGTGTTCCTGCAAGAACTCCTCAATCGAGTAGCCTTTGCGTGGCTCAAAAATATCCAAACCTCTACCCAGCATAATATCCCAGCCAGTATCGGTGGAGATTTTACGGTCGTGGATATTCTTGAATTCGTAGTTGAAGTCAATACCAATCTCCGCAACCGATTCCTTTATTTCATCGAAAGCATCTATTGAATCCGGAATATACTCATCTGCGTTCCATGTCACAAGATTCACTTTTACATCGGCATCAATTTCTTTCTGCTGCGCGATCAGACTCAAAAATTCAATCAGATTCTTGATTTGATACGGAAATCGGATGTATGCATCTTCGATGGTTATTTGCGTAGCTCCTTTGACATAATCGCCAAATAACAACTGGTATGAGATCCCGGATTGATTTTCGCGAACCGTAATATTTTTAACCTGAGGTGAGGGTTGGATTCTTGGCCGCTTTGTTTTTACCTCCTGTACAGTTTCAGTATTTTTATCTTCAATATCAGTATCGGCATCACTTTCAGCTTCAGGATTAACCGGTTGAAATAACCCCGGGCTGGCGAGCCGTTCAAGTGTTTCAACGGACACAACCACCCCATCTGGAATGACAGTATAACTGAAAAGAGCAGGTTCAGCCCGGAAAGTCTCGTCAATGATATACAGTTGATCTTTAACCCGTTTTCGCCCTTCCACTGCAAAATCAATTAACTCCAATGCTTCTTCCTTTGTGATATTCTTATCGGGATAAATGAGTTTCATCAAACCCGAGAAAGTTTTACGAATCGCGTTGTGATCACGTTCGGAAAGAGAGTTGTCAAATTTCACATATTGATTCATCAACGAAGAAAAATCCTGTTTCCGCAGCTCGTGCAACAATTCCGCCAAATAGTCTGAAATAAAACCAAACCCGTCGCTAAACCATGATTTTTTGAGTACGCGAACCTCCCACCCCGGGCTGTAATAGTGAATACGATCGAGAAAAGCCCCTTTGATAAAAGCATCGGGTATTGATTCGAAAAGATGCGTATTCTTGAGCATGTAAGGAACCGTGTGTTTGGTATTACCGATAAAAGCCATGGAAGCGGTAGCTTCGTGTGTTGCACCACCCCTGTTGAATGATTTATTGGCCAGGTAATTTTGCATGGTCTCAATCATGGTAGGGTCGATCTTCTTACCCGGCTGGTGTTCGTACTCGTCCCATGTAACTACATCCCAATAGCCGATTAAACCAAGAATTTCCTTATTCCCGGAATGTTTTACGAAAAGGCGTGCTGAGGTCACATCCCCCCCCGAAACCAACACCCCGTTAGGAGAAAGTTCCTGAAAGATGTGTGTTTTACCCGTTCCCTTAGGTCCCAGCTCCATAAAGTTGTAATTATTCTCAATATGAGGAAGCAATCGTGACAGCTGAATAAACTTGCCCCTTCTGTTCAGTATTTCAGGTTTCAAACCGATAGAATGAACCAGGAGATCGATCCATTCGTCGGTAGTGAAATGCCGGCGATTGTCAATGAACTCATCGATGTTGACGGCAGAAATCTGAATCGGCTTAATGTCTTCGATCCCCCATCTTAATTTTGCAGTGTCAGCATGGTCGTAGAGCAGAGTCAGAATGCTCCACACGCCGTTACCACTGAGAAATTTGGGATTACGTTGCACATCAGCATCGCTGATAGGAATATTTTTGATACCCAGATTTTCAAAGTCAGCCTCATACTGGTTTAGCAGTTTGTCGTTCAATTGAACTTTCACCTTGTCGATGATCCTGTAACGGCCGTGATGTCTGATACGACCTTTAATTTTCTCGGCATCGGCCCTGTGGACATAATTATTGCGAATAATATCCTTTACACTTTCAATACCATCGGCGATGAGTTGTTCATCATCCGAAGCACAATATTGAGCCAGTAAATACTCAATCACATAAGTAGGAACCGGCAAATTGCCTTTCACGATAGTAGCCAAGTCTTTCCGCACCACTTTTCCCTCGAAGTGAGAGAGAATCTTTTCTTTCAGTACCATATCAGAAATCCCTTTCAATTAAGGTGTTATTTTTCACAATTTCCTCCATCAACGGATTGAGCAGATCATCTTTGTCGTATATTTTCAATTTGAGCAACGTTTCAGCCACTTTTGTGTTGAGAGATAACGAAACGGTAAAAATACGTTCAGAGGGCAGTTCATTGGTAGAGTTGAGCAGCAATTGAACTTTGTTGGAGACAACCTCATCATTGCTGTACATCGCGATCACAACCGTTCTCTCTTTTTCCTTCGCCGACAACGGATTCTCCTGCACCAACTGGATTTTAAGGTTGTTAGAGACCACCGATAAATTACGGCTCAACAACATCGTGTTCACTTTCCGTTGAATTTTCTCCTCTTTCCGAGAGCTGACAATCACCGGCACAACCAATTCCTGCAAGCTTCCACCCCCGTGAGTAAAGCGATAGCGAGATCCGGGCTTTTTGAAACGGTTCACCGAATCGGGGATGATCACCTGGAATGCCTCCTGATATTTCGTTGTTTTGAACAATGAAATTTTATGACCCATAGATATCTCAGGATCTTCGTTGGTGATGTAATGCCTGGCACTTGCCTCGGTCATCGTGCAATCCCCCATTTGGTTCTTGTCCGCTTCATCGATATCGGAGTCATTGTAAATAAAACCATGGTCGGAAGTAACAATGACCTTGTTCACATTGAAACCGCCCTGAATATTCTTCACCATCCTGGTAAGTTCGGCAATAGCTTCCTGAGAGGCGTTGAATGTTTTCCGCTCGTTACCGCTGTGCCCTTCCTTGTCGATCGTATCATGATAGATATAGACCACCTCGGCTTTAAACAAATCCCTGTTCGACGATTTTGTTCCGTTAAGGATATTTTCAAAACTAACCGACTGATAATTTGGGGAATGTTTTTTGAGAATTTTATCCCGGTTAGTGCTGATTGTTTTTTCCCCATCTATTTTTATTTCCCCATCATAGACATAACTTTTACCCGGTAAAAGGTTTGCCATTCCGAAAGAGGTTTCGGATGGGATCGAAGCCAATTGAAACGACAGATCAGAAACATTCTTATCATCCTTGTGCAGTTCATTGACCAGTTCGTGTGCCACCTCGTAGCGCAGCGCATCGCTGATGATGACGGCTACTTTTTGTTTGAGTGGAGCAACATAATTCTGAAAGAAATCATACTGTTTCTGAGTCTTAATTTTTTTATAATCGTATTCCACAGCACGCAAACAGGCAAGCCACTCATGATTGAGCGTATAGGTAAATCGAGCGTATTGATTTTCGACCTTCTGTTTTAATATCTCCAGATCACCCTCAATGGGCGTTTCACCCATTTCCAGATTGCGAAAGAACAGCACACCCTTACGATAATAATAATCGATCAGAAAAAAATCTTCGGTATACCGTTTCAGATAATGCTCGGGTTTATCCAGGACAAAGCTTGAGACCCTGTTTATCTTGCTTAGCACCCCGATAGAATAACGTAAGAAAGCCAGTGTGTTTTTCAATACACCCTCCTCTTGAGTCAGCACAGAGATCTGTTCCAGTTTTTTCTCGGCCTCCGACCAGTTACCCGGCGGTTGAGAGAGCACTCTTTTGATCATCTCCCATTTCAGGGCATCAGTTTGATAGATATAATCGGCATCCAAACCATATAAATCGATCAGTTTAGACTCAAGAATGGGTGAACCATTCAGTTCCCAAGCCCCGGCAAAAGGAGTGCCCATTGTAGGGTGAGTAAAACCCATCTCACGGAGGCGGTTCATCGCTTCCAGCGAGTCGGCGTTGTTCACCTTCAAAGCCTTGTAAGGATCAGCCTCATTCGTAACCAGCCCCTGAACAATGGAGTTGTATTTTAGTCTTTTGACCAGATCAATTATTTCGGAAGAATCGGCAGACGAGAGCGTACAATCGAAATAGAGACGAACCTTCATGTTCAGCACATCCAGCAACCCGAGATCAGATGTTTTCTTCAAAAAGCGTTTCAACTCACTCTCCTTGTTGGGGAGCGTGTAAGAGAGCAACCGGACAAAAATGGTATCCCAGTCCTCCATTTTGCCAAAGTCGAGGAAAGCACAGAACAGCCCCTGTTGCAGATTCCTTTCGTCGAAGCCAGCAGCGTTGAGAAAGGGTTTCAATACGTTTTGAGTCTTGTGGAATTGCAATTCTTTCATGTATCGTCTTACCAGGCCCAACTGATGAGGCTGCAAGTGATACTCCTCCATAAAAGCAGCCACATCATCCATTTTCAGTTCCTTGTTTGCTTTCAGCAGACCCAACAGCGGAAAGTTTTCGAAATCCGTTTGACTTTGGGGCGAAGCCATTGGCAGGTAGAAAAACACTTTTTCATTGTCCTGCAAGGCATTCAGTTCCAGTTTGGCATTGAACCAATCCTGCTGAAAATACTTCACCCGCACTTCATCGAGCATCAACTCCTTCACCTCAGACAGGCTTGTACCGTCAGGATCAAAGAAGAAAAGGACTTTCAATTTCGGGTTGCGCTGGAAATAACTGATAATTTTATCTTGTAACATAAAAAACGCTTTGAAGATTTGAATCAATGTCGATTCTAATCGGAAATTACTGGATTGGGAAATTCAATTTCAAATTTCCATTCCATTGAATTTATTTTTTCTTTCAATCTTGTCAGTTCGCTTATTAGCTCGTTGAAAGTCGGTGGATTTGTCTCATAAATCATTTGTTCCACCATGGTCGCATAATCAGCTTTCCAAGCATCCATCACCTGTGGTGGCGGCAACATATTTATGGTCTGGGGCTGGTGCAGATTATAATTTATATGCCCAATGCGGTTGAACTTATAACGGTGATCAACAATTGTCTGGTACAATTCCCTGTTGTATAAAGTCTTTTCCGCAAAATCTTTCCTCGACAGTTTGTAAACATCGTATAGATGACGACTGAGCCTATCCACTCTCATTTTTTCGGCGGGCCGTTGAAATTCCTCATGCAGCAGAAATATTTTCTCTAAAAAAGTCCGTTCAGGATTCACCGTTGGCACATTGACCGCTTCCCGGGCAAATTCACTATCGGGATAGGATTCATCGACCAATGAAGCGATAGGCTGCATGGTAAACGGCTCACGCAGGGAGCGACATCCGATTTCCAGTTGTATCTTCGGTTGTACGTATCCCGGTGAAGGGATTACATTGGGATAGAAGATATGAATGGTACGGTCTTTATCGCTTTCAACCTCTTGCACCAGTTCCATTCTCAAGTCGGTGAAGCCGTTGGCTTCAAATGCAGACTTCAACTCATTGAAGAAAACAGTATCCACATAGATGCCAGAAGCTTTACGCAATTTCCCCCTCTCTTTCTTTGACAACTCACCATCATAGCCAAAAAAATCCCTGTCAATGGCCAGATCAATATCCTCTGAAAAACGCTCAATCAATTTCCAAGCCTTGCTCAGCGACGTTCCACCCTTGAAAACAAGGTGTTGTCCAACCTCCAACCCGAATATGACCGATAAGGTTTGCACCACCCACCAGTCTTTCTCAACGGCAAAAATCGGGATACCCGTCCTATTGCTTATTTGCCGGTAAATATCCGCCTTTTGTACAGCAGGAATAAGATTGAAAGTTTCACTCATCATCTACAATGCTTTTTTCATGATTACTTGTATCCAAACGGGCGCTAACGAAATATCATGGAGAAGGTCCTGCGAGTTTTCTTTTTTTAGTAGTTCAATTATTTTTACTTCTTCATCAGCTGTTAACCTGTTGCGTCCTATTTCTTTGAGAGCTTGAATAACAAGGCGGCTAATCGTCCCTTTTGCCAACAAATTTTTGGGAGTAGTTTTCTTGAATTTTATGGTACGCTTACCTACTTTTATTTTTCGAGGCGAGCCATCTGTGAGCAACACAATATTCATGGGCACCTGTGTACTAAGTCCGAGTGCATTGAGTGCATAAGACCCAGTGGGAAGCGTACGTGCACGATCTCTTTTTGTGATGGCAGCAGCCACCTCTTCGGCCGATGGCAAAACCTCACCAATGTATGTGCTTATTATGGGTCTTACATAAATTCCCTGTGCCACCCTCCTGATCACTCCTTTTTCTTCCAGGCGCTGCAATGCTTTGCGTATTGCCTCTGACGACCCAAATCTGCTGAAATCCTCTGGAAATAACAGCGTACCCCTTGATAGGGCCTTTATGTATCTTTCCACTTTAAATTCAACACTTTCCATGACTAGTATGAATTATTTTTGTCACAAATATATGCTAAATTTGTGACAAAAACGAAAATACTTTTTTTATCTTATTCTGACAGACCACTTGGATCGATTCGTCGAAACACCGTTATTTAATGGACACTACCACACCTGCAAATTTAGCATAGTTCACCACCACGCCATCGTCGAGGTCGAATTCGATCTGTTGGTCGGCCACGTCCTTCAGTAAAAGGTCGTAGGCACGGCATTCGTCCAGATCGGCTCTTACTTTTTCCATCCGTTTGGACTGTTCCCGATTGAGCGAAGCATTGTCAGCTTGCAGCGCGCTAAGTTGGTTTTCTAAGTTCCGGATATGGACCAGCAGGTATTTGCTACGGATTTTGTCGATGGTATATTTGTTCATGCGGTGCATGTAGGCAATCACCTGAAAAGCCCCCTTTGGAGAAGCAAAGAGCCAGTAGATGGGCCGTTTCTGGTAACGGGAGCAATGATCTTTCCAGAAGTCTTTCACCAAGAAGGTTTCCAGGTCTTTACCCAGTGCCGCTTCCATGAAGTTGATCGTTTCCACCATTTGTTTATCGTTACCCCACTGAACTTCGAGCAGGAATTTGAGGCGGATAAGCGCATTATCGGCAAAGCTGCAGGAGCTGTCCATAAGCGGGATAATGCCATCCTCGTCGATTGTCACGGTGTGATAGTTGTAGGTATAAGCACTCGTTTCTTCGGCCGTGGGATTAGGATGTGCAATGTGCAAGCCCGGCTTATCCAATCGGTAGCGCCCCATCAGGCAGCCCATCAGGTAAGAGATGAGCTGGCGCATCACCACATCCTGCTTTATGGGCAAAGTGCCGACAGGCTCGGTAGTATCACCAAAAGCTTTTGTATCCAACTCCTCCTGCAAAATGGTAATATCTTTTAGTTTTACTTCAGGTGTTAATTCGTCCTGTAAACCGTAGATATCAATAAAAATGCGGTTTAATTCAGTTTCGTTGGCATGCAGCTGATAAAACTCCTGCGTAACCTGGGTTTCCCATGCCTGATAAGACGACTGCAAGGTGGGTTGTTCGGCTTTGAGTAAGGGATGTGTTTCGAAATCCCAAGAAGTTTCACGGGAATCCCAATCTAACCTGGAAATTGAAATATTAAATTCAACCAATTTATTAATTTGCGATGTATCCTTTTCATAAATTAATGGTATATCAGCAATATCTTCATTGACAAAATTTGTAGTTGGATTATAAATATCAAGAATAGTTGAGACAACTTTTGTATTAAACAATCCCATAAGATAGTTAAAATCAAATTCATTAGGGAAAAATGTTCTACTACCATTACCAAACACAACATCTGAATCTGATATACGAACACTAAAGCTCCCACTTAGAAATAATGTCCAGTTAATTCCTTTTTTATGATAATACTTTGGATTTCTAAGTCTATAGTTATTATTAGGTAAAGATTTAATATCTGATCCTTCATTTTTAAGATTTACTATATTGTAGAGATTACCATACCATTTTCTATATTTCCCACCATTAGTAATTTTTGCCCATTTATAATTGTATTGTTTCATATCAAGATAATTCTTTGATTTATTATCAATAGAACTATAAATAACCTCATACCAATTACGAACAAACAGAGCATCTTTTCCTGTCAAGACACCAGATTTTGGATTATATTTTTTTGCAAGATTGTCATTTGAAAAAATACTCAACAATCTATCTGACACCCAAAAAGCAAATCTTTTTCTCGGAATAAGTGATATCCTATTTAATGTTTCATTGTAACGGTTGATTTTGTTAAAAAACCCATTTTCTTTATTTTGTAATTTATCTAGTTTAAAATAAACACCATTTTCAATGGAATTATCATTTTTAAATACGAACATTACTGACTGAACAACTTCTCCTGATAATTCCTCAAAAATATTATTACCTAATTGCGCAAGACTGACTACTGATATTTTTTGAAGCAATGATTTTCTTAGAATCTCATACGAAGACAAAAACATCCAATTTTGCTGATTAATTATGCTAAATATACCACCACTTAAACATTGTTCAATAACAACTTCAATAAAAACAGCAAATAAATCAGATTTGCTTTTAGGGTAATTTGAATTTATATATATTTTTAGAGAATTATTCATATTTTTATGACCCATATACGGCGGATTGGCCGCCACCGCTTCGTATTTGATTGTCAGCACTTGCAGTACTTGCAGGTAAGGTGCAAGACGTTTCCATAGGTCTTGTTGCACAAGATCAAGTTCGGAATTCGATTTCCATGAGGTAAATTGTCGGTTAATAGCATCACATGCATCATCTGAGAATGAGAATCTCATAATTGAACCCAGGTTTTGGCTTTGCTGCATCAATTCCAAAGCGTTGTAAAGCGCATCGA
>ENA-UOOI01003526-UOOI01003526.1-fermentation-metagenome-genome-assembly--contig:-NODE-3526-length-11664-cov-3.661297_pt1 | contig 11664 bp, 10 predicted proteins | sample MGYA00245779_ERZ724027 | MGnify/ENA primary metagenome ERZ724027 (study PRJEB28704, sample SAMN03018318) | fermentation metagenome | biome: anthropogenic terrestrial biome; feature: soil; material... | reverse complement strand
TTCCTTGTGCAGTTCCGTAAACAGCGGTTCCAGCCAGTTCTTAGAAGCTTTCAGAGAAGTCGGCTGCTGGTTTGAAATCCTGTCTATATTTCTATTTTTATAAAAATAACGTTAAATGAAATGATTTTATATGAAATAGTATTGACATATCATGCTAACTGAATTATAATGTGTAATGCTATAAACATTACACATAAAAAGTCAGTAAGAATGTATGTAATTAGACATATCCTAATTTGTGGTAATATTAAACGCCTCCAGCACTTTATTCACGATGTCACTGATGATTTCAAATTGTTTCGAGTTTAACTGTTCCAATCGTGAAGCGAGGGCCTGAACATTATTTTTCTTTTCCGTGTCGAAAAGAATTTCATCACTCGAAATTCTCAGCAATCTACAGATTTTTTGTAAAGCGGAAATTGAAATTCCCACTGCACCCCGCTCAATAGCTGAAATGTTTTTTGTCCCCATCCCAATCAGCTCAGCAAATTGTTCCTGCGTTAAACCGGCAGCTGTACGTGCCCGTCTGATCCGGCTTCCAATATTAATATTTAATTCTTTTTTCTCTTTCAAGCTATCACTACCTTTCACATTTAGTTTAGGTAGTGTTGGTACAAACTTAAACGTGTTGTTAACACGTTTGTATGTAATTCTACTGGCTATATTTTTAAACCGACGCATGGATGCTCGTTTGAGTAATAGAAGTGTTTTTTGTTATATATCATGAACTAGCTTTAATAATATATAATAATTAGATGAAATATATAAATATTATATTTAATATTTATCATGAGGAGTTGATAAAATGACATATCAAACAAATCAGTCATTAAAAGCAAAAAGCAAATGGAAAAAGTGGCGGGACAGCAGAACTCTGATTTTGATGAGTCTGCCAGCGGTACTTTTTTTTCTGATTTTCTGCTATCTGCCAATGCCAGGTGCTTACATCGCCTTTACAGATTTTAATTATCAAAAGGGAATTTTTAAAAGTCGTTTTGTCGGATTCGATAATTTTAGATTCTTATGGCAGTCCGGAAAGCTCTGGATGCTGACACGGAATACGGTTCTTTATAATTTGGTTTTTATATTTTTAGGAAATTTTCTTCAGGTATTCATCGCCATCTTGCTGAATGAAGTACGACTGAAATGGTTTAAAAAACTAAGCCAGTCTTTCATGTTTCTGCCATATTTTATTTCTGCGGTATTAGTTGGCTTGATATCATATGACATTTTAAATTATGACTATGGTTTTATTCCGGCGCTAGTCCGTTATCTGGGCGGAACTCCTCCAAAATTTTATTCCAATCCCAATGCTTGGCCGATTATTATTGTTCTGGTAAATTTATGGCAGACAACCGGCTATGGATCTATTGTATATTTCGCTACTATCTGCGGAATTGATCCTACCCTTATGGAAGCCTCTGAGATAGACGGTGCCAACGGTTTTCAGAGAATTAGATATATCCTGCTTCCAAGCTTAAAACCAACTGTTATTATTTTAATTCTTTTTTCTATTGGAGGCATTTTGAAAGGAAATTTCGGCCTTTTCTATAATCTGGTTGGGAGCAGCAATGCCGCATTACTTCCCGTAACCGATATAATTGAAACTTATGTATATCGAACTCTGATTAATCAGTTTAATTTTTCTTTTTCAGCTGCAGCTGGCCTTTACCAATCCGTTTTTGGATTCATCCTGGTAATGGTTGCGAATGGAATGGTTCGCAGGATTGATTCCGATTATGCATTATTTTAAGAGGTGATATAAATGGCGACAGTGAGAATACAAAAAGATACCTCGTCGAAAGTCATAGCGGTTATAGCCTATCTATTTGTCTCAATTTTTGCTGTTTTATGTTTAATTCCTTTTATTATGATGATTTCCGCCTCCTTCAGTTCGGAAACAGCGATTATGCAGGCTGGAATCGGATTATTGCCGAAAGAGCCATCGGTGGAAGCTTACCGGATAGCGTTTCTAAGTCCAAAATATCTCGCCGGGTCTTATATCGTAACAATTCTTATGACGTGTTTTGGCACCGGAATTGGTTTATTTCTTATTGGAATGACAGGATATGTACTCTATCGTAAAGACTTCTTTTTGCGAAACAAAATAGCCTTTTATATTTATTTTACCACTCTGTTTTCCGCCGGTCTTGCTCCTACTTACCTGTGGATGATCAAATATCTTGGATTGAAAAACAATTATCTGGCAGTGTTTCTTCCCTTGCTGATGAATCCCTGGCTGATTTTCCTGATGAGGAATTTTATGAAATCGATTCCGTACGAGATTACGGAATCCGGCAAGATTGACGGTGCCGGCGACTTCCGCATCTTTGTCTCATTAATTCTTCCCATGCTCAAGCCTGCTTTGGCGACAGTCGGACTGTTTTTAGCGCTTGGCTATTGGAATGAGTGGTATAACTCGATGTTGTACCTGCAGAATGTTGATTTTGTTCCCCTTCAGTATTATCTTTACAATATTGTGAATAAAGCCGCCGCACTGAATCAGTCGGTTGCTGGCGCAAACGTAACCGTTGGCCATCTTCCGACACAGACCTTGAAAATGGCAACCGCTGTTCTAACTACAGGGCCTATTATTTTCTTATATCCATTTGTTCAGAAATATTTTATTTCTGGTATCACAGTCGGCGCGGTCAAAGGCTGATCTTAAAAATCGCCGGCTTTTATATAAGTGATACGTAAAATTTTGATAAGGGAGGAAGTATTCATGAAAAATTCGTTTCAAAGAGGACTCGCTTTGTTCCTCACCACAATCATCATATTAAGCTTGGCATCCTGCGGAGGTGGTGATGCAGTTTCTAAGATTTCTTCAAAGGTTGCTGCCAAATCTTCGGAAACTGACAAAAAAATAGACACTTCGGAGCACAAAAAGATAGTCTTCCTGGTCTTAGGCGATAAGCCGACCAATGGGAGAATGGAAGCATCCATGGCCAAAGAAAATAAACTGTTAACTCAAAAAATCAACACTGAATTATCCCTGCAATTCATCGAATGGGCCGACTGGCAGGCGAAATATCAGCTTGCGTTAGCAAGCGGAGACAGCAGTATTGACCTGGTTGGAACCGCGACAGACTGGCTATATGCATGGCCACTTGTCCGAAAAGGCGCATTCCTTCCGCTTAGTGAAGACATGCTTTCTACATATGCGCCGCAGACATGGAAATCAGTTCCGAAAGAGGACTGGGAAGAGTGTACCAGTGAAGGGAAAATATGGTTTATTCCGGAAGATCAATATACTCAATGGACAAATCATGGGATGTTCTACCGGGGCGACTGGGCTAAAGAAACGAACCTATCAAATGGAAAAGTCACGAGGTTTGAAGATTTAGAAACCTATTTTGACGGAATTCTGAAAAATCACCAAGGGGTAATTCCATGGGATGTTTCTGGACCAAACAATCTTTGGGGCCTGCTTCCTGGATATTTGGAATCTCATACGCAGGATATCGTCATTTTAGGGGTCGATCCTGCGATCTTCTATTATGACAGATCTGATCCTTATAAAGTGATTTCCCCTTTTATGGATGGGCAAGAATTTGTAGATGCAGTAAAATTGATGAAAAAATGGGGAGATAAAGGATTCTGGCGTTCGGATGTACTAAATTATCAAGGGGACACCAGAAGTCTGATGTATGCTGGCAAGAGCGGTGCGGATCAGCACCATACCCAAACTTTTGTGACAACAACGCGTCCACAGATGAATGCGAAGCAGCCGGGATCGGATCTTCAGTTTTACTACTGGGGAGAGGAAAATAAAAATGTCAACCGAGATTTAATCACACACGGAGCTCTTGCAATAAGCGCGAGTTCTAGAAACCCTGAGCGCGCACTAATGGTTTATGATCTGATACGGAATGATAAGCAGATTTACATGCTCCACAATTTCGGCATTGAAGGCAAAGATTACTTGATCAACAAAGATGGGACTCTGGGTCATCCAAAGGGGTATGATGAGACAAAAGACGCTTTGGGAACCAACTTCTGGTATGGTCGAATTGATAAATTTGAACCAGACCATGACAACTGGGATAACGCGGCGAAAAAACAGATTTTCGAAGAGTTAGATAAGGTTGCCGGAAAATATGCACTGAGCAAATTTGTTTTTGATCCAACAAAAGTTTCGGCGGAAATCGCCGCATTAACTGATATATGCAACAGTCAGATGCCGTCACTTGCTTACGGCAAAGCTGGCGATCCTGTGCAGGCCGTCGCAAAATTCCGGGAAGCCTTGAAGAGTGCGGGTTACGAAAAAGTAAAAACGGAAGTGCAGGATCAGCTTAATAAATTAAAATCCTCACAATCTTAATTGTAAGCGAAAAACTGGATGAAAACCGGCACCTTTTAGATGCCGGTCTCTATTTTTTAGATGGTTAGACCTGTTATAACAATTATTATTGTTATATAATGAATTTCAGAAAGTCTGATGGCATGAAGTCAGGAGGGAAAATACAGTTGAAAGAGATAAAAAACCACCTTAAGGCACTGGCCGTCTGGAAAAGACAGCACCTTTCCATGCCCTGTCCCTACAATTTCTAAAACAAGGCTGCGGTACCATCGAAGCTTAGCACTCTCCGGGAGGATGTACAGGCGACTGTCTTTCAGCAATCTAGAAAACCAGCGGTACCAGTACCCTCTGAAAATAAAAGCTTTGTCCAGCGCCTTGATTTAGTTTTCCGCCGTAAAGGGAAGTGACTTTAGGACCGATTCCCACGTTGACGAGCTGCATCGCGGTGAGCGCTGGCTTAAATTCTGTCGGAAAGTAGTTCGGTTCCGCCCTTATTGTTTTGCAGAGAGAAACTGATGTATTTGGTGACGTTCAGCTTTATGAAACAGGCAGAGTCGTTTTTGCTACTCACGTCAACGTAAAGTGGGTTCAATTTATCACCTCCCCACAGCAGCCTCGCGGATCGGGATTATTCCCGAAGAGGGCCGGTGCGATATCCCTTGCTGTTAAAAGGGAGGCCTCGCTTTCGGCAGACAGCCGGTACATCTGCAGTTGACTTTCGGTTCAGGAGAACGGACTATTCATGAACAGCCTCAGGCTTAACAGGAAAGTTTAGAATTTGTCCCTGCCGGCCTGACAGCGTTCTGTCACGGGCATTCAAAAGCCTGTCATAAGGAACAGGTGAATCCGGCAGACATGCTAAAAATTGCCTACAAATTTTATTATAAGAGGAATGAGAGCTATGGAAGAAGTAAGATTATCAAAAATCGGAATATCAATTCATGGAGAGAAAAAAATTCTTCTCTGTGCCTCGTTATTCTATTTTCGAATTCCAAGAAGTGAATGGGAAGATCGCATAAAAAAATTAAAAGCCAGTGGATACAACTGCGTCGATGTTTATTTCCCCTGGAATTATCATGAGACCGCGCCGTCCGAGTGGGATTTCAGCGGCGAAAAGGATGTGGAAAAATTCCTCAAACTTTTGGAGATACACGGACTTTATGTGATTGCAAGACCAGGGCCCTATATCTGCTCCGAATGGGACGGCGGCGCGATTCCGGCCTGGGTGCTGACAGACCGTTCGCTTCACGTCAGACAGAATGATCCAAAATATCTCTCCGCCGTACGGCACTGGTATGAAAAAATTCTTCCCCGGATTGCGAGGCATCAGATTAGTCAGGGCGGTTCCGTGATTTTGGTTCAATTGGAAAACGAGCTGGATTTCTACAACTGCAAGGATCCGTCTGGATACATAGGTGCTTTACGCGATATGGCACGGAAAGCAGGCATTACCGTTCCGTTGTTTAGCTGCGCCGGACAGTCAGATGTCAATGCGGCGACAGGCAGGGCAGACGGAGTAGAGATTTCTTATAACTTCTACGGGGATGTCAAAGACCCAATCTATGGCGATAAATTTCATTACTATTATGAGCAGATGCGGAAAATTAACCGCCCTCTTCTGATTAGCGAGACAAACTGCGATCACTTATTTCTTCGCCGGGAATTAGCGGCGGGGGCTAAATTGCTTGGTGCCTACAATCAGGTTGGAGGGACTAATTTCGGTTTAACAGGCGGCGTGAACAACTGGGGCGGCACAAAAAAGCCGCTGTCTTTTATCACAACGCTGTATTCAGGGAAAAACAACATGATAGGTTCTGCCGGAGAACTCCAGGAGCAGTATTATGAAGGCCGTCAGCTGGCGGGCCTGATTCATGTCTTTGGGGCAGAATTGGGTGAGGCGGAATCCGTTGCGTGTGAAGATGCAGCCGTAAAGGCTGATTTCCCTTACGGCCTTCATCTTTTCCGGCTTGTTCTTCCCTGCGGCGGAACTCTCCTCTGTATTCCAAATCTCGGAGAGAAAGACGGAACCGCGCACCTTCGCCTGGACTCCGGTATTGTGAATATGAAAGTCATCGCTCACAGCGCACCGTTTTACCCATTTCATATCCCGCTTTCCCTTTTTGGGCATGCAGGAGGGACTCTTTTGAAGGCAGACGGGGAACTGGAAGATTTTAAGGAAGAAAGAGGGACGCTTACACTGACGGTCTGGACGGAAAGTGAAGCTCCTTTTGTCGAATTCTTGATAGATGGCGAGCATAAAATTCTGACGAGGAAAGAGCCAGTCTGCAAGGGAATTCAAGTCCGTTTTTATAAAAAAGAAGAACTGCGCTGCCGTCCTCTTTGCGGTGTTCAGACTCTTTCTTTCAGTCCTGCAGGAGTTGAAACGAAAGCAGTGCCTTTACGGAAAGTCCGGCTTGGCAGAATCCGGCTTTCCGATTTTCCCAGCCGTCCCGGAAATCTGCTGCCTCTTGAAAAGCTGGGGGTATACCGCGGAGGGGGAAGCTATCAGTTCCGCGTCCTGGGAAAAGGGGTACTCCTTCTCGGCGGTTCCGATATAATTTCTGTGTACCGGGACAAAGAACTCTGCGGTGCATACGCCAGCGCAGGCGGCGCGAAATATTACCCAGGGAGCGGACAATATGATATTCTGTCGTTCATCTGGGGGCACAGCAATTTCTCGGATTCCCGGCTGCCAGCCATGGAACTGGACTCTGAAAGAGGGATCACAAAAGCTGTCGACGTTCATTCCATTCGGAATATTTCCTGCTACTGGTGCCATGAAACGGCGGATTGTCCCTCGGAGACTTTAAAACAGCCAAGGCGGGATATTGAAACCATAATGCAGTTTGACTCTTGGAATACACCTCGAATCCCGGCCAAAGGCATCTATCGGAAAAAGATCAGTCTGGATTCCGGCTGCGATACTCAGATATTGGAAATGCGCGGTCTTGCAGCTGATGCCACCGTTTATGTTGACGGAAAAAATACAGGGCGTGTGAATCCACGTAATCCCTTTCTCGAAATTTCCCGCTTTACCAGGGGCAAATCTTCTGTGAAACTTGCCATTTTCCTGAACAAACGAGATTGGGCTGAACCTGCAGGGATCCCATACCTGTATTCCGGCGTTTCGATAAAAAATTGCGAATTTTCACCGTTGACAGAGAAGACATTGATACAATTCGCAAAAACGGGTTGCCAGAGTAACGGCGTTTTTCCTATCGCTTTCAAACCGGGAGAAATTTATCACATTTCCATCCCATATCAATCTGCCGGAGATTATATTCGCTTCTCAGGAGAAAATATTATTGCATTCGCGTTTTCAGGAGATCGAATCCTTGGACGAATTCTCCTCTGGAAAGACGGGCCTAAAATGGCCGCGGGGGATCCAGAATGCCTGTATGTTCCAAAATCCTGCCAAAGCAGTGATTTTCAGCTGCTGATTTTCGCGCTAGGTGAAAACGCCGGCCTTCATGCAATTATGAAATTGTGAAACATTTTTCACTGACCCAATCCCGCTTTCTGGGAAAAGAGGAATTTGGATGCCGATTCCCTCAAGGAGACAGTTTTGTTTCTCATCCGTAGGTGAAAAAACTGAGAAAATCAGAGCGATAAGATCAAAACTGCCTTTCATATAGAGCAGTGTTCTGGTTCGAAAGTATTTTATGATAACGGGACACTATGCTGCAAGGAAGATGATATTTATGAAAAAGGAATATTATTCCAGACTTTTGCCGGATCCTTTTATAAAAGAAAATGGGACCCGGCTGAAAAGACCGGAAGAATGGAAGGAGCAGAAACTGCATTTCCGCGCGCTCGCTCAGAAGTACCTGTACGGAACCTGGCCTCAAAAAGAAGGATCCCTGGACATTCAAGGGGAAAAATCGGAGCCGGCTGATGGCGGCAGGGCTGTCCGCGAGACGGTTCTTCTTGCGATCAACGGGGCTTTCCCGTTCCGCATCGAAATTGTACGCCCCTCTGTCCCCGGAAAAATCCCGGTTATCGTCTGGAACACGACGAAAGAGAATCTTCGCTGCCCTGTCGAGGAGGACGTCCTTGCGGCCGGTTATGCCGTGGCGTCTTTTGACAGAGAGCAGATCCGACCGGATCTGGAATCGGCAGATCGAAGAGGAAACCGGGGAAAAGCAGAGAAACAGAAATATCCGAATCTTCCCTGTGGGGATATTATGGCCTGGGGATGGGGCCACAGCGTAGCGGCTGATTATCTCAGAACTCGAAACTTTGCCGGACCGCTTATCGCGGCCGGGCATTCTCGCGGGGGAAAAGCGGCGTTGTGCGCCGGGATTTTTGACAGCCGCTTTCTGGTAACTGCTCCCATCGGATCCGGATGCGGCGGCCTCGGATGCGCGAGATTTCTGGGAACCGCGGACGGAAGCAGGCAGGACGAGAGAAAATGCGAGACCATCGGTTCCATCACTCATGCGTTTCCCACATGGTTCTGCCAAAAATACGCTGAATTCGGAACAGAGGAAAAGCCATACCCTCTGGGGGACGCGGTCAATTTTTTTCCCCTTGACGCGAATATTCTTCGGGCGGCCTGCGCTCCTAATGCCGTATTCAGCTCGGAAGGGATCGAAGATGACTGGTCGAATCCCTTTGGAAATCAGCTCTGCTGGCAGTCAGCGGAGGAAGTTTTTGATTTTCTCGGAATTCCGGAGCGGAACGGCTTCCATATCCGGCCCGGGAAGCACGAGTTTAACGGCCACGACTGGCTGGCACTCATCGATTTCTGCGATATCGTTTTAAAGCGGAGAAGAACCCTGCCGCACGGAGATCTCAATCAACCTTATTTTCCTATTGATCTCCGGAGTTACTGTCCTCAGAAACCTGAATTTTGACAGCGGACGCCTACAGGAAAAGAGGTAAAAAACATTCCGAATTTCAAAATCCCTGGCTTTTTGAAATTTGACAAAACTCTCTATCGAATTGAGACAGACACGGAAGTACTTTCTCTCTGGAGCCTGTTTCTGCCCTTGTTTTTCCAGCTTGTCCTCCAGAACATGCTGGGAACGGTCAATACCGTCATGCTGAGTCATTATTCCGAGGGAGCGGTAGCGGCGGTTGGGGCCGCGAGCCAGCTTACCTCGATGATTCTGAATTTTTATTCTGTTGTGAGCATGGGCGCTGGCGTTGTCATCAGTCAGTATCTTGGTGCGAACCGGAGAGAGATGGCAGAAAAGACGGCGGAAACCGCTCTGCTGATGGGTTTGGCCATGGGAATTCTCATTGGAATGGCCCTGGCGCTTTTCTCAAGGCCCCTGCTTTCCCTGATGCAGTTGAAAGGGACCGTCCTGGAACAGGCTGTTCTCTATTTCCGAATCCTGATGTCCTTTTCCGTCCTGCAGGCGGTTTTGGCCGTTTTCAATTCTATCCTCAACAGTTACGGACTTCCGAAAATCTCAGTTGGAATTTCCCTTCTGATGAACATTCTCAACCTCCTCCTGAATTTCGTTGTAATTTTCCGGCCATTCGAAACACCTCTCCGCGGCGTCAGTGGAATCGCCGTATCTGTCGTCATCAGCGAGGCTGTTTCCGTCCTTCTAATGACGCTTTTCTTTCTTCGCCTGCCAATCAAAATACGGACACCGTTCAGCGGATTCCAGAAGATATTCAAAATCTCCAGAAGCATCCTTTCTGTAGGAGTGCCGGGCGGCATTTCAAACATTTCCTACAGTCTGTCACAGGTTGTCTCCACCTCCATTATCGCGGTCATCGGCGTCGATGCCATTTCAGCCAAAGTTTATCTGACCAATATCTTTTTCTACGTTTATGTTCTGGGATTGGCATTGGGACACGCGACTTCCCTGATGATCAGCCGCTACGCCGGCGCCCACGAGTTTGAAAAAGCTTACCGCCTCAACCTTCAGAACCTTGTCATCACCGTCGCTGTCAATGTCAGCGTTTCCACGGCTATTTTCCTTTTCGGTGGCAGTATCATGCGTCTTTTTACCGAAAACCCTTCCATTCTCGAAATGTCGCGCCCCATTATGCTGATCGACATCGCCGTGGAAGCGTTCCGGGCACTGAACCATATTGAAGGGAACGCCCTCTGCAGCACGGGGGATTCCGTTTTCCCAATGGTGATTTCCATCCTTTCCTGCTGGCTTGTCAGCATCGTGTTTTCGTACGTCTTCGGGATCCGGTGTCATCTGGGCCTTGCGGGCTGCTGGATTGCGTTCGGCATGGATGAGGCTTTCCGCGGGACTGCCTGTGTTATCCGCTGGAATTCAAAAAAGTGGACAACGAAAACTGTGACCTGACGCGGTTCGGATTTTTGAGAAGACCGGTTGGAACATTACCGAAATAACAGGCAAAACAGTATTCCCTTCTGATTCGCAGAAAAAAAGCCCGGATGAATCAGGTTTTCCTGATTCATCCGGGTAAGTTTCGTCTACCACCGCTTTTTCCTCTGCTTTTTGAAAAGCCTGGGAAAAAGTCCGGCAGGTCTGGAAATCCGCTTTTTATGGTATATCAGCAGGCATAAAAGAAATACCGCCCCGCAGATTTCCCCTGCAGCATATCCAATATTTCCTGCAACGCTCAAATACATTTTCTATCGCCTTTCCAAAGTCTATTCGGTCGTGTAGTCGGCACAGCGGTGCAGGCCAAATTTTATGGCACGCGGCATGAACCCGTCAAGTTTTTTATAATTCTCGACAGAAGCGAGAACGGTTTCCATGATCTTTCAAAAGTTTTTCGGGAGAAGATTCGAGGTGCTTTCAGGCAGCAAATCCATGCTGCCTCCAAAGCGGAATGAAGCGGAGGAAAGCCTGGCCACAGCTTTTTCCCGCGACAACCGGTTCGCAGACAGCAGAATCTACAGCCCGTCCCTTTGCCCCGGACAATCATCCGGAAACTTTTTCCGGACATAAAATCCCCGCGGCTTCCGTAGATTTCAAAAAAGTCTCCGGGAGAAGCAGCGCAAAAACATATGGCTTTTCTTTCGGATCCAGCTTTTGCCGGAACAGAAAAACAAAATTTACAAAAGAACAAACACGACATTACCCTATGATATAGGACCCTTTCCCGAAAATGTCAAATTCGACCCATTTGAAATGTCCATTGGTTTCTCGTGCTGGTAGTAGAAAAACGTATTGACGCCGGGAGAAGTTTGATCCAGCAATGACAACACCCATTTTTTACCGAAAAACTTGCCGTCTGCAATTGGTGAGGAAGACAGCCTTTTTTACAATCGTAAGACAAATTGTAGTCTATTCTAATTGATTTCGTCTATTGAAGTAACCTTCCAGCTTGAATTATTCTTTTTGATTTCCCATCGTGAAACAGCATCGCTTGAAGCACTGATAAGATTGTCATTGCTATCAAAATATTTTGTCGAGTAT
>ENA-UOOI01003525-UOOI01003525.1-fermentation-metagenome-genome-assembly--contig:-NODE-3525-length-11668-cov-7.143460_pt1 | contig 11668 bp, 10 predicted proteins | sample MGYA00245779_ERZ724027 | MGnify/ENA primary metagenome ERZ724027 (study PRJEB28704, sample SAMN03018318) | fermentation metagenome | biome: anthropogenic terrestrial biome; feature: soil; material... | reverse complement strand
CGGCCTGTGGCGTCGATTACTTGAGCTTCAGCGGCGGGATCGAAGGCGGTGGCGCCACCGGCGGCAGTGGCAAGCCTTTTGCCGATCCAGGCAACTTTGCCATCCTGAATCAGAATATCCAGCTGCTCATCAACCTGGTTGGCCGGATCAACCAGCCTGCCGTTCTGAATGAGTATTTTCCCTGTCATAGCAGCGATTCCTCCACAAAGGGGTGGAAGACGCAGGGACGGTTCTTTTGTCGCGTCTTGTCTTATCCGCCTGCCAGCGAGACAGAAAAACCGTCCCCGCGTCTCCCCCATGTCTCTCCCTGTGTCTTATTACCTACTCCCTTAATTAAACCCTCTAGATGGGCTACTAGAGATAATGCGGTAATTATTATTTGAGCTGCAAAAATATTTATATATCTAATTGCAGCGACACCTGTGAATCTGAAAACCTCAATATCCACAATGAATTGTGGATATTGAGGTAATAAACGGCGGACTCAAAGAAATTTTCCAAGAAAATGGATGGCTTGTTATGAATGCGTATCCGCTGGAAAAACCCTAGTTATTTACTTCTAGTATTCTCACACAGATTCGATCAAAATCGGATCCTTCTAGTTTCCCACAAAAAGAACCGATTTCGTCTCTGTGGATTCTATGCAGTTTATGCGTTTTTGCATAAGACAGACGTGAAAGCCCCGCTTCTTTCCATTTATAAATGGGCTCTTTAAATTGGTCAAAGTGGGTCGGTGGATTATTTGGTGGGGAACTTGTGATTTCAACGATTGTTAGCAAATTAGATTCTTTCGCATATGACACAACTAAGACGGGCCTTACTTTGGATTCATCTTTGTCTTCGAAAAATATTTCAAGCCAAAATATACCACCTATACAATGTTCATTCATATACTACTTATCCTCATACCAATCTTTGTGGTTGGGATTATTTGGATCCAGTTTTACTTTACCCTTTTTTGCGTCCAGAACTGGTATCTTTGAGCTGATTTTGACTAAAGCAGATTGGTGATCAAGATTACCCTTCTTTAAAGTAGCTGGCATAACTTTTTCCTCCTTTTCAAGAGGCTTCTTCTTCCTAATCTCATTTCTATCCATAATGATACTTTCCTCCTATGGTTTACTCAATATTATTATGCCCGCTTCCATGTTAAAGACGCAGGGACCCGGGGCGAGGACGCGGGACGGTTCATCTATTTCGCGACACAAGGGGACGCGGAACTTTGGGGACGGTTCTAAAAGTGCCGATTCCCATTTACTGCCATTTGCACATTTTGGGTCTGCCCAAAATGTGCAAATGGCACTTTTAGAACCGTCCCCAAAGTTCCACAATGACACAGATGAAACGTCCCCGCGTCTTCTTCCCGCGTCTTCTTGCGTTTTATTAGAGGATAATAGATATTAATGTAGAATTTTCCATAAAAATACGGGTGTCACCCCTTGATAAGGAGCGAGGATAATGCGTAAATACCTCGTGCTTTTATTGATTCTATCCTTAATCCTAGCAGCTACCATTACTACTGCTGCTGCAACCCAGCTCACTTTTGCCACCGGAGGTACATCCGGAACCTATTACCCGCTCGGCGAAGCAATGGCCCAGGTGTGGAGCAAACACATTCCGGGGATCAACGTCACCGTACAAGCCACAGGCGCTTCTGCCGAGAACATTCGTTTGATCAACGATAAAAAGGTCGACCTGGCTTTTGTGCAGAACGACGTCAACCATTATGCCTATAAGAGCATCGAAATCTTCAAAAACGAAAGGCGTGCCGATTTCAAAGTTATTGCCGCGCTGTATCCGGAAACTGTCCAAATCGTTGTCCGCGCTGAAAGCAATATTAAAACTGTTGTTGACCTCAAAGGCAAGCGCGTATCGGTCGGTGCCGTTGGTAGCGGCGTAGAGGCAAACGCCCGTCAGATCTTGGGCAACGTCAAGCTATCCTATCGCGATCTAACCGCCGTCTTCCTATCGTTCGCCGAATCGGCTGACGCCCTCAAAAACGGTAACATTGATGCTTTCTTTATTGTAGCCGGTCATCCGACTACTGCTATTATGGATATCGCTACCCAGCACAAAATCAGGATATTGGACTTCTCTGATAAAGAAATTTCCAACCTGCGCAGCGATTATGAGTTTTACACCAAAGTATTTATTCCGGCGGATACTTACAGCGGCCTGGTCCCACCGGCAACCACCGTCGCGGTCAAGGCAGCACTCGTCTGCAACTCTGATCTCGACGAGGCTTTGGTATACAATCTTACCAAGACCTTGTTTGAGCACCTTCGTGAGCTTAACCATGCCAAAGCCAAAGAGTTCAGCCTGCTACATGCTAAAATCGGTATTTCCACCCCGTTCCACACTGGCGCACTGAGATTTTTCGCCGAACGGAATATCAAGTAATAACGACGCCAAGGGACTATTCCTAATGAACTAGAGCGGGGACGGCTCATCTGTCATTGTGTCAGATAATCCTGAATTCCCTGAGTAATTGCTTTCGCCAGCTGCTCGCGGTATTCCACATCTTGCATCTGTTGGCGATCATCGCTGTTAGTAATAAAGCCAATTTCAACAAGGATGGTCAGGCATTGGGTGGAATTGACGACGCGCATGCTGCTGGTCGGCAATGCCTGCTGCCTACTATAAGGCTGGAGATTGAGTAACTGCGCCTGTACCGCCCCGGCGAGCGCTTTACCCTCTTCAGATCCCTGCGCATAAAAGACAATTGCGCCCCGTTCCGCTTCCCTGCGGCTTGAGTTAACATGCAGGCTCACCAGAATGGCAGTGTCATATGCCTGAGCAAGGAAGACCCGCCCCCACAAATCACGCGGATGGCGCTTGGCCTTCAAATCCGGCGAAAGATAACTCAACTCCTGATCCGACCAACGCGTCAGGTCAACCGTCGCACCCTTTTCCTCCAGCAGCACCCGCAGCCGGAAAGCCAAATCCAGATTGATGTCCTTTTCATAGAGCTCGAATTTTTCGCCAGTACCCGGGTCAATGCCTCCGTGGCCGGGGTCAATCAGAATGCGCACTTTTTGCAAAACACCGGGAACCGGCCCCAAAACCGGTTCCGCCAGATAATAAGTCATACCGGATAAAAACAGGATCAGTGTTAGCACCAAAATGGTTGCCGGTCTTATAAATATAAGCAGGGTTGGCTTACTCAGCTTACTCATTTATGCCTCTTCCTTAAGGACACAAGGGGACGGTTCTTCTGTGTCGCTGACAAGTGCGACGAAAATAATGACACAGAAGAACCGTCCCCTTGTGTCTTTCTTGTCTTCACCACTTTATCACTTATTTAATTTATTATGGCATTTTATCATAATTTAGAAGGATAAATATAGATTAAAGTAGAAATTCCCTCCAAAATAAGGGGCAACACCCCTTTATGAGGAGGAAGGTTTATGCGGAGATATCTCGTGCTCTTATTAGTTCTATCCTTAGTCCTGGCAGCCACCCTTACTACTGCAGCTGCGACTCAGCTGACGTTTGCCACCGGAGGCACATCCGGCACCTATTACCCGCTTGGCGGAGCAATGGCTCAGGTATGGAATAAGAACGTTCCTGGGGTCAACGTCTCCGTGCAGGCAACTGGGGCTTCTGTTGAAAACATTCGTCTGATCAACAAGAAACAAGTAGACCTGGCCTTCGTGCAAAACGACATCAACCATTATGCCTTCAACGGTGTCGAAATCTTTAACGAGAAACTGGCTGACTTCAAAGTTATCGCCGCTTTGTATCCCGAAACCGTACAAATCGTTGTCAAAGCTGAAAGCAACATCAAGACTGTCGCCGACCTGAAAGGCAAACGCGTATCGGTGGGTGCCCCTGGCAGCGGCGTGGAAGCAAACGCTCGTCAGATCCTGGGCAATGTAAAACTGGCTTACAAGGACCTGAGCCCGTACTTCCTATCATTTGCCGAGTCAGCTGATCAGCTCAAGAACGACCACATTGATGCCTTCTTTATCGTTGCCGGCCATCCGACAGCGGCCATTCAGGACATCGCCGCCCAGCATAAGATCAGAATTCTAAACTTCACTGACAAAGAGATTGCCGATCTCAGTAAGGAATATCAGTTCTACAGTAAGGTAGTCATCCCGGCCAATACTTACAGCGGACAGACTGAACCGACGACCACCGTTGCTGTTAAGGCAGCGCTCGTTTGTAACTCCGCGCTTGATGAGACTCTGGTATACAATATTACCAAGACCTTGTTCGAGCATCTTGGCGACCTTGGTCATGCCAAAGCCAAAGAGTTCAGTCTGCCAAACGCCAAAGTTGGTATTTCAACCCCGTTCCATGCCGGCGCACTGAAGTATTTCAACGAAAAGGGTATCAAATAATCACTATGAACCCCTGGAGGACCGGGCGGGGTAACCGCCCGGTTTCTATACAATCATGAAGAAGCCACTGCAGCAGTCACTGAAAAAGCCGGCATTGGTTATTGGCAGCGCCTTGATCGTCCTCATACTGGCGGGCTGCCTTTGGCCGGGACAACTCTACCTCGAAATCAGAGCCCAGCAGGGCGGCGGTCTGTTATCCGCCGGCCCGGTGCAAAATGGTTCAATAGTAACCTTACGTTTTACGCATTCAGTCGCCAAACGTCCTGTGGATGAACTCTGGGAAGTTTCCAGCGAAAAAGTACTAATTCTGAGGGAAACAATCTATGATTCATTTGGAGCTGGATTGCCAACTGATCTCGGACCGGGAGAAGCGATGGCCGTCCAGGGAGGCTGGATCCGGATTTATAACATGGATCGCGTCTTGCCCTCCGTTAACCTGGCGGTCGGCACAGTCGCCGATCATTACCTGTTCTATGGAGCGCAGCAACTACGTCTTAGCGAGTTAATCGCTCCAGGTACCTTAATCAGGATTGAGGTCACGAAACGCCCGTTTTGGTGGGCCAGTGTCTTACGGATGACTGGACGCACCATATGGCCTTAATCATATTGAGAGAAAGGGGCACAACCATGGATGAACTTGACCGCAAACCGGTAGCAGACAACCAGGTTGAGGGTATGGATGGTGAACTGATACCTGAGGTTAATGTTGATGAACTGATGGCGAAATACGATAAGGAGTCCAGTTTTCGCCGCTACAAAGGTATCATGGCCATCATCATTTCAATCATTGCGCTGGCTTTTGCCGGTTTCCAGCTCTACACCGCACAGTTTGGCATTTTTACAGCACAGATTCAGCGGCCAGTGCACTTGTGCTTCGCACTGGTGCTGGCATTCCTGCTCTACCCGGCCCGTAAAAAGTCCCGCAAACGCCTGACTGTTGTTGACGTCATATTGGCGCTGGCCACGGTAGCAATCGGCATCTATATGGTCGTCAACGTCTGGGAACTCTTCTATCGTGCCGGCGACTATACAACCATGGACCTGATTGTGGGTGCCATAGGCATTTTCCTGGTTATTGAAGCGACCAGGCGCGTCGTCGGGTTACCTATTGTGATCATTGGCTTAGTCTTCCTACTGTATAACTATTTCGGGAAATATATCCCCGGATTCTTGCAGCATCGCGGCTTTCCAGTCGATCGCATTGTCGGGCACATGTGGTTCACTACGGAGGGAATCCTCGGTATTCCGCTCGGTGTTTCGTCGACTTTCATTTTCCTATTTATCATGTTTGGCGCGTTTCTTGAGAAAACTGGCATCGGCAAGTTTTTCATTGATATTGCCAATGCCGTGGCAGGTAAGGCTGCTGGCGGTCCCGCCAAGGTGGCGGTCATCACCAGCGCACTGGAAGGCACGGTATCAGGCAGCTCGGTCGCCAATACCGTCGGTTCAGGTAGCTTTACGATTCCAATGATGATCAAATTGGGCTACAAACGTGAATTCGCCGGGGCAGTCGAGGCGGCAGCTTCGACCGGTGGCCAAATCATGCCGCCAATCATGGGGGCGGCGGCCTTCCTGATGTCCGAATTCACGAATACGCCTTATGTCGAAATTGCCAAATCAGCCGTTATTCCTGCCCTGCTTTTTTTCGCGGGTATTTTCATCACCGTCCATCTGGAAGCGAAAAAAACCGGGCTAAAAGGGATGTCCAAAGAAGAAATCCCTAGTTTCTGGGCCCTGATGAAGCGACAGGGTTATCTGTTCTTGCCGCTGGTGGCGATTATCTACATGCTCGTAGAGGGCCGTACGCCGACTTTGGCAGCGCTCTTCGGCATTTACACGGCAATTGGCGTGGATCTGATCGCCACGTTGGTAGTAGCCATTCGTCAGAAGAAACTGAAAGCCACGATGATCGAGTTCTTCTGGGACTGCGTCAAGGCATTGGAGAACGGTGCCAGAGGCGCGGTCGGTGTTGCCCTGGCCTGTGCGGCCGCTGGTATCATCGTTGGAACAGTCACACTGACCGGACTCGGCCTGAAGATGGCCGACGGTCTGGTTACTCTTGCAGGCGGCAAATTACTGCTAACCCTCTTCTTTACCATGATTACGTCACTGATTCTGGGCATGGGAGCGCCCACGACTGCCAACTACGTTATTACATCCACGATCGCGGCTCCCGCTTTGATCAAGCTGGGTGTGCCAATGCTCGCCGCCCATATGTTTGTTTTCTATTTCGGAATCGTGGCCGACATCACGCCGCCGGTGGCGCTGGCAGCATTTGCGGGAGCTGGCATTGCCAAAGCGAACCCGCTTAAAACCGGTGTCCATGCCACCAAGCTCGCTATCGCGGCGTTTTTGGTGCCATACTTCTTTGTGTATTCTCCATCCCTGCTTATGATCGATACTAATTGGATTGAAGCGATCAGGGTGGTTATCGGGGCACTGCTCGGTATGGTCTGCGTTGGGGCCGCCACCGAAGGCTGGTTCCTTATAGATTCCCCATGGTGGGAGCGCATCATCTTCCTGGTAGGCGGCTTGCTGTTAATTGAGCCGAGCATCATGACCGACCTCATCGGCGCCGGGCTGATGGTCTTTGCGATTTTCCTGCAAGTTGTGCGCCGGAAAAAGCGGCAAACTCCAACACCGCGCGGGGCAGCTGTTGCCTAGCGACAATCGCAAATCGCACCAATGCCGATCTGATACTGATTATATACTATACTGATCATGAAAAGAGACCGCTGCCCGCGAATGCAAATGCAAATGCGAGCGAGGCGGTCTCTTTTTGTACACTTCAAATTGGCTTAGGGCAAATCCCGATCCTAATCTCAGAGCAAGTCCCGATAAAGCGGGTACTTGTCAGTAAGCTTGCGGACGCGGGCCTTAGCCTCTTCCAGAGCATGCTCATCTTCAAGATGCGTGAGCGTCCAATACATGATCTCGGCCACTTCTTGATAATCAGCTTCTTTGAAGCCGCGAGTCGTGGTGGCCGGGGTTCCGAGGCGCAGGCCGCTGGTCACAAACGGTTTTTCCGGATCAAACGGGATGGCATTCTTATTGACGGTGATCCCAATATCGTCCAAGGCCCTTTCGGCCACTTTGCCGGTCAGACCGACGTTGCGGGTATCGACCAGCATTAGATGGTTGTCTGTGCCGCCGGACACGAGGCGGAAGCCTTTCGCGGTCAAGCCGGCCGCCATAGCTTGTGCATTACGGAGCACCTGCTGCTGATAAGCTTTAAACTCCGGCTGCAAAGCTTCGTGGAAAGCCACCGCTTTGGCAGCGATCACATGCATCAGCGGGCCGCCCTGCAAACCAGGGAAGATGGCCTTATCGACAGCTTTGGCATAATCCGCCTGACAGAGAATCATACCACCGCGCGGGCCGCGTAGCGTTTTATGGGTCGTGGTCGTCACAAACTGGGCATAGGGCACCGGACTTGGATGCAAGCCGACGGCGACCAGACCTGCGATGTGAGCCATATCCACCATTAGAGGACAGCCGACTTCATCAGCAATTTCGCGGAGCCGTTTGAAATCAATGATGCGTGGATAGGCACTAGCCCCGGCCACCATCAATTTGGGCTTATGCTCGAGCGCCAGTTTACGAACTTCATCATAATCAATGGTCTCGGTTTCACGGGTGACGCCATAGGAGACAAAGTTGAAATAGAGACCGGATAAGTTAACCGGGCTCCCATGCGTTAAGTGTCCACCGTGCGCCAGGCTCATGCCCAGCACGGTATCGCCTGGCTTCAGCACTGCCAGGTAAACAGCGGTATTAGCGGAAGCCCCTGAATGCGGCTGCACATTGGCATGGTCGGCACCAAACAACTTCTTAGCACGCTCAATGGCGAGGTTTTCGGCAACATCAACAAATTCGCACCCGCCGTAATAGCGTTTGCCGGGATAGCCTTCTGCGTATTTATTGGTGAGCACGGAGCCTTGCGCTGCCAAGACCGCTTTGCTCACAAAGTTCTCGGAGGCAATCAATTCGATTTTGTCGCCCTGTCGTCTGGTTTCGTTTTCGATGACCTGTGCTAACTCAGGGTCAACTTTCGCCAAAATTGGATTCACAAAACTCACTCCCATTCCTATTGTACGGTTGGTAAGAGTGGCGCGGATGCGACAAAGCCGGAATGACTATTTCAGTCTCACAGCTGTCTATCTGACGCCCGAACGAATTCCGCTGCACACTAATATCCATGACACCGATGCGCGGTTGATCAGAACCGATGATTTCTTTGGCCAATAAAATCATGCCGGTGCATGTCCCAAATGCGGGCATGCCCTGATCAATGCGTCGGCGCAAATAAGTGTCATAGGCTACCAGCTTTACCAACCGCGCCCGGCAATTTTGTCTTCTTCTTTCATAGAACCGATGTTGATGCCACGCATGGCATTACCGATCCCTTTGGAAATCTCAGCCAGCTTCTTCGGATCATTGTAATGTGCCGCGGCATCGACGATCGCCTTCGCACGTACTGCCGGATTGTCGCTCTTGAAGATACCTGAACCGACAAAGACGCCGTCCATTCCGAGTTGCATCATCAAGGCCGCGTCCGCAGGGGTTGCCAGGCCACCTGCTGCAAAGTTGACGACCGGCAGTCTGCCAAGACGGCGGACTTCTATGAGTAATTCATAGGGGGCGCCATATTCTTTGGCAAGGCTCATGAGTTCTTCTTCAGGAGCATTTTGGACAATGCGGATCTCATCCGTCATCTGACGGGCGTGGCGCACTGCTTCTACGACGTCGCCGGTTCCGGCCTCACCTTTAGTGCGAATCATAGACGCGCCTTCGCCGATTCTGCGTAGCGCTTCGCCAAGGTTTCGCGCACCACACACAAATGGCACTTTGAAGGCATGTTTATTAATATGATACTTTTCATCAGCAGGGGTAAGGACTTCGCTTTCGTCGATATAATCGACGCCAAGTGCTTCAAGAATTTGGGCTTCAACAAAGTGGCCAATGCGGGCTTTGGCCATGACTGGAATTGAGACTACATCCATAATTTTCTGGATCATTTCCGGATCGCTCATTCTGGCGACTCCGCCTGCAGCCCGGATATCCGCGGGTACTCTCTCAAGTGCCATAACAGCGACCGCGCCTGCATCCTCGGCAATCTTGGCCTGGTCTGCATTGGTAACGTCCATAATGACGCCGCCTTTGAACATTTCGGCCAAACCTTTTTTAACTGTTCCAGTCCCTTTCTCGACCATAAGTCTTCCTCCTTATTGAAGTCGCGTCGTCGCGTCTTTTTTGACATTGGACGCGCTTATACCTCTCCAATTCTTAATTCTACTATGTTTCATAGATAAAGGCAATGGCTAGAGTGATTACAAAAAAAGACTGTTCCGCGTAGCAGAACAGTCTGTATATGGCTGGCTCCCCGAGTTGGATTCGAACCAACAACCACCCGGTTAACAGCCGGGTGCTCTACCGTTGAGCTATCGAGGAATTTGATAACAAACTGATGATAGCACGATTGGCGCTGCAAGTCAATCGACAATTAGGCCCAAAAAAGGAAACATGGTTAATTTTGAGAGCCAATAGATGAACTAACGGGCTAATTGATCTGTCCATCAACCGTATAATAGTTGCGGGAAATCTCATTAAGTTCCCGGGCAGCTTCGCTCAGTTGACTGGCTTCGTTGGCGACGCTCTCGATGTCAACAGCCTGACTTTGAATGGATACCGAGATCTCTTGTGTGCCGGCTGCCGTTTCTTCGGACAAGCTGGCCAATCCGCTGGCAGCATCCATGATGCAGTTGTTTTCGGCAACCAGTTCTTCCATAGCCATATAGACTTTTCGGACCTGTTCACTGTTCTCTTGAATGGCTTCCATAATATTCTCAAAGCCTTCACGTGCCCCGTAGATATCACGTGATCCTTTGGCGACCATCGCAGAGTCATGGCCAATGGAATCAAACACCGCATTAATTTCTTCCATAAAGGTATTCACGGCAAGTTCAATGTCTTTAGAACCTTGATTGGTCTGCTCGGCGAGGCGGCCGATTTCTTCTGCAACCACTAAAAACCCTTTGCCGGCTTCGCCTGCCCGGGCAGCCTCGATATTGGCGTTCAGGGAAAGCAAATTGGTGCGCTGCACCAGATTATCCATGAAGCTGAGGATCTCGCTAATTTTGAAGGAAGTTTCTTTAATCTTCTGTGTGCCGGCGGATAATTCGCCCATATGCGCCCCTACCTGTTGCAGTCCGACCAGCGTTTCCTGGACCAAGTCAACTCCCTGACGAGCAGCAATGGAGGCTTTTTCAAATGATTCGGACAGTTCTTCAGCTCTCTTCAAAATATCGCCAGCGATCGAGTTGATTTGGACGACATTTCCAGAAACCTGCGTTACGTCGGTAGCCTGCACCTCAACCATATGAGCCATTTGCTCCATACCGGCGGCCACTTCTTCCGCTGAAGACTGCAGCACAGCAGCGTGGCCGGAGAGCACTTCGCTACTGCGCAACAAGTTAGTCGCAGTCAGTGTCATCTGCTCCAACACCTGATTCAACGAGTTATTCAAAATACGCTGTGAATCCTCGCGGCGTTGCACGTCGAAAAGCAGTGCGCAGGCACGTCGGGCAACGACAATCAGCGCGGGTACTGAAAGCAAATACATGAAGCCCATATAAATATAGGTACGGTACGTATAGTTGTAAAACATCGGGTTTGTGGCAATAGTGGGATAGGCGGCAACTAAGATGCCGTGGACTGTCAGAGATCCTAGTGCCGTAAATATGACAGCCTTTTCATCCAAATAAATGAGGCTAAATGCCAATATTACGAAAAAGTAATAAGGGGTTGCCGCATTGCGGGTGCCAAGGAAGATCATCTGCACAAAGCCGAAGGCATTTAGCATCAAAGATGATGCAAACCTGGAATACTTGCTGAGAGATGGAACTCTTGATGTTATGGCAAGTACCACCCACAGTGCCAAACCGATTGTTGGTATGCCCAGCCGCAAGTATAGAGGAAATCCGATTAGCCACAAAAACATCGGATATGCGGCCAGGATAGCGCAGAGAAGCACAATGACAACAACTCGGTTGGCCCAAATCTGGTGTCTTTCTAAAGCGCTACGGTCATGCTGATCCTGCCGATCCTGCATTTCTTTCACCATCCAGTGCGTTAATGCTTTCCTCCAGTGAAAATGTATGTTAATAAAAATAAAGACGCGCTCTCTTTATTATCATCGGATAAGGTAGTCAAAAAATTTAGTCCAAAGGACAAAAAAAGAAAAAGACAGTGCATTGATAACTAAATCGATGCACCGTCTTAAAAATTTTCCCGGCAAAGACCTACTCTCCCACCCCGTTACC
>ENA-UOOI01003522-UOOI01003522.1-fermentation-metagenome-genome-assembly--contig:-NODE-3522-length-11685-cov-3.986672_pt1 | contig 11685 bp, 12 predicted proteins | sample MGYA00245779_ERZ724027 | MGnify/ENA primary metagenome ERZ724027 (study PRJEB28704, sample SAMN03018318) | fermentation metagenome | biome: anthropogenic terrestrial biome; feature: soil; material... | reverse complement strand
CCGAGATCCTTCAAATCCTTCCGCAAAACAAGATTGGACATGGCATATGAATAATCCTGTTTCTTTTCCTTAAGGTCATTCTCATTATCGTTTATATTTTTTTCAAATGCCGCATTGAGATACTCTATAACCCTGGTCCTTAAAGAATTGATATCATCCTTGCTCGCCTGTACGGCTGTAATATAATCATCCTTTGCCAATTTTATGGGCGATTCGCTGCTTAATTTATTCACCTTTATTTCGTCTTTATTCTTCTCATCCGGACTAATCTGCATGGCCTGTACCTCAAGTACCTTGTTAAAAAAGCTATTGGCCTTATCTATTGCCTGTTTTTGAATATTTCTATCAGGCGTATATATCTCTCCTACGTCAGCTATGGCTTGTTCTATTTTTTTATTCGTAGCGACTTCATTTATTACGTCTTTTGGAGAAATAATATCTTCAGTTGCATACTCATTTGGATGCAGATTATATTTTTGAGGGGTCAAACTTGTCGCAATCAATGCATAGATTATGATAAATATCGCGATTCCTATAGTTACCTGTTGGAATCTCCTATTTTTCATAAACCAGTTGAAATTTTTAAAAATCTGTTTTGAGCCTACAGTATTCCTCTGTAAATCCATTGTTATTCCTCCTATCAGGATTCCCCATCAGTTGCCTTGCTGTACCTTTCGTATGCCTTTATGATCTCCATTACAAGCCTGTGCCTTACTACATCTTTATATGTCAAATATACAAAATCAATGCCGTTTATATTCTTAAGCACTTTGATAACATGCTTTAAACCTGAAGTCTTGTCTTTCCCAAGATCTATCTGCGTTATATCCCCCGTTACAACAACTCTCGAGCCAAATCCAAAACGCGTCAACAGCATTTTCATCTGCTCCGGAGTAGTATTTTGCGCCTCATCAAGTATGATAAAAGAATCGTCAAGGGTTCTTCCCCTCATATATGCAAGAGGAGCAACTTCAATTACCCCGCTTTCCATATATTTTGTGAACGTTTCTATTCCAAGTATATCATACAGAGAATCATAAAGAGGCCTTAAATAAGGGTCTATCTTTTCCTGCAAATCGCCTGGAAGAAAACCTAACTTTTCGCCTGCTTCAACGGCAGGCCTTGTAAGAACAATCCTGCTCACTCTTTTATTCTTTAGAAACGATACCGCCATAGCTATCGCAAGATAAGTCTTTCCGGTACCTGCAGGCCCTATCCCAAATACGACGTCATTTTTCTGTATGGATTCTACATATCTTTTTTGCCCTATTGTTTTACATCTGATAGCCTTTCCCTTAGATGTAAAACATATAACATCATCCATTAAATCTTTTATCTTATCCTCGTTTCCCTCGTTTACAAGTTCAATCAGATAATTTACGCTCTGCTCTGTAATCTCTTCACCATCCTTGATCATATCGATGAGTTTATTTATGACCTTCACGGTCTTTAAAACTCCCTGCTCTTTTCCTGTAATCTTTATTTCATCGCTTCTGTTTAAAATATTCACTCCATACTGTTTTTCGACCAATTTTATATTTGAATCAAAGCTCCCAAATAAAAGAGCCACTTCATTTATATTATTGACCTTTACATTTGCTTCTTTAACACTTTCCGCCAAGTTTTAATCCTCCTTATTTATCGAAGACAAGTTATTCATGTGCAATTATTTTATCTCCTCGCTGGCTCCTATGTCCTCCATAGTCTCTATGGTTACATTAGCTACAGCCACACCTTCCTTTATAGTTGCGCTCACTTTTTTATCAATAATCTTAGCACTTTTTGAAATATTGTCGAGGATAGATTTCTCAGCGATACCCAATGCCTGCTTTTGTGCTTCTTCTTTAGTTATTGCCATATTTTTAGCGATTGTTTCATAATAATCTTCTATCACAATCCGGACAGGAAGCTGAAAAACATCGGTATCAATTAATCCTGTACTTCTTTCTATTTTATCATAACTTTTATATGGAATGTTTAATTTTTTTAACATATATTTCTTTGATCCTGAAATAATATATATGCTTTGAGCTTTCCTGCCTGTTCGGATATTTTTCTGGCTCTTGAGCGGAACCGCGGCACTCCCGTCATACCATGTTCTGGCAAGGATCTCCGCTGAAGCATGAACATATCTTCTTCCGGCATTTTCCCTGTCTATAGCGCCTGTAACAAGCAGTTGTCCCTTTCTTACGGGGTCCCCTTGTGAAACAACTACGTCTCCGTTCGTAGACGCAATTTTTTCAATTATCCCATCCCTTTTTGCAATAATATTACATGGTTTGTCCACAGGCACCATTTCGGGGGCCGGTACCTTTTCCTTCACCTGAACTTCCGCCCTTGTTCCGATTAATTTTATTTTTATCCATGATAAACTGCTCATCCTTATAAGCATATTGTTTTCAACATCTGCTACTGCAATATTTAATTTAGGAGCTCCAGGCCTCACCCCCAATGCGGACAAATTTTGGGTTACATCCTGCGTCCTTATTCCCTCTACGCCTGTTATTCTTACGCTCCATATAAATGAGGAAAGCCATATTATCAAAGCCACAAATATTAAAAAACCTGCCGCCATCATCTTTCTTTTACCAAGTCTCGATAAAAAAAATGGGAAGCCTTTTTTTTCAACAATAGATATTCGACATCCCGTTTTTCTGGATATTCTTTTAAGCGATCTGTATCCTTTTATATTTATCTTCATCAAAACTTCGGTAAAGCTGATGCGTTTTATGTCCCAGAGATATATCCTATTTGTTACCGACATATTGAGGAATCTCTCTATATCGAGGCCTTCAACCTTTATTGTGAGATAACCTTTCATATATTTATTAATGCTTTCTCTCATTTTACGGACACCCCTAACCTGATATATCTATATTCTCTATCTGGCCTGTAATAACTATCTCTTCTGCTAAGATATTTTTTATTTCAAGATTCAGGCCGGTTATTTTATATATTCCTATGCTCGTGTTTATCCTTATAGTCTGACTGCTGTATTCAATTAAACCGCGGTGATTTTCAATATCTATCTCGGAATTTCCTACTATTGTCACTCTCGGAATATTCATCACAATATCTTCCGGCAATTCCAGTATTTCTGCAAATCGTTCCCTGAGTTTTCCCGGCCTTTTAATCACTGTACCCACTTCCATAGAATATGATTTGAAGATAACTGTTTCATATAATATTTTTATGCTACATATAATCAATAATTCCAAAAAATACAAAAACACCTGTTTGTACAGGTGTTTTATATATTACATCAACTGTTCTTTTACTATCTGGCTGACAACTCTGCCATCGGCTTTTCCCCTAACCTTCGGCTGAAGATTTGCCATAACCTTGCCCATATCCTTTATGCTATTTGCTCCCACTTCGATTATTGCTTCTCTGACAATCTCATTAATCTCATCTTTCGTTAACTGCTGAGGAAGGTAATCAAGTAATATCTCTATTTCCTTTTTGGTTTGCTCTACAAGGTCAGGCCTTTTGCCTTTTTCAAATTCCACAATTGACTCTTTCCTTTGCTTTATTTCCTTTGATAAAACGGCAATTACCTGGTCATCATCAAGGGCTTTGCCATCACTTTTTTCGGACTGCAATATAGCAGCTCTTGCCATAGAAATAACTCCGGCTTTGAAGTTTTCTCTGCCTTTCAAGGCAGCCTTCCAGTCGTCCTTAAGTCTTTCTTTGAGGGACAACTTAACCCCTCCTTTTTATATATTAAATTACTTAAATTTCCTCTTTCTTGCTGCTTCGGATTTTTTCTTCCTTCTAACACTTGGCTTTTCATAATGCTCTCTCTTGCGAACTTCAGCTAATACGCCAGCCCTTGCACATTTTCTTTTAAATCTTCTAAGAGCACTCTCTAATGACTCGTTTTCGCCAACCTTGATTTCTGACATCTATTTTTCCCTCCCTCCAATATTAACAATTGTGCTTAATATAAAAATCTATATTATGCTGCAATTTTGCGGGATATAAATAGCACAATTTTTATTATAGCTTAATTAGCCAAATAAAGTCAATACTGCAGTTTATTCGACTTTAGCAAACTTTCGGCCCTTCAACTTACAACTTTAATATGGGATGTGTTTTGGTGGATACGTCAGCCGCCAATTAAAGTTTTATTTAGCCTGGAGGCCACTTGAGATCTCTGCCGCCAAGCAAATGAAAATGCAGATGCATAACACTCTGCCCTCCGTCTTTGCCGCAATTTGCAACAATCCTGAATCCGCTTTTTGCTATATTGTATTTTTCCGCAATCGACTTTATAGCATTGAACGCCTTTGAAACTATTGATATATTCTCATCATTTAAATCCATGACAGATGATATATGCTTTTTGGGAATAACAATAATATGAACAGGTGCTTCGGGTTTTATGTCTTTAAAAGCTAAAATATCTTCATCTTCATATACTATCTCGCTCTGAATCTTTTTCTGCGCTATCAGACAAAAAACACATTCCGACATTTTTTCACCTCCCATTTTGATGCATTCTCAAGTCAAGTTAATTTAAATTTAAGCTCGTGTATGAGAAAAACATTTCATTCTGCTGTTTAGAAAAATATCTTTCCCTTTTTATAATACATAACATATTATCTTAATTCAACAAATCATATAAAACTCCTTCATTTTTAAGCAAATATATCATCGGTTGAACGTTGCAAGCATCGCCTTCAAATCATCATCTTCCATAAAAAGCTAAATGTCCTATGGCATATTCACCCATGCTCTTCTCTAAAACACATTTTTTTATATTGCCTATCAGTTTATTATCGTTCGATTTTATCCTTATGTTTATATAATTATCGCTATAACCTTCCAAATAATCAGCATCTTCCTTTACTCTCTGTTCAAAAAGCACATCAAGAGTTCCGCCAATAAATTTATCGATAAACTTTTTTTCATTGATCTCATTAAGCTTAAGCAACATATTGCTCCTTTTTTCCTTTACTTCAGGAGAAACCTGCCCCTTGAATTTTGCAGCGGGCGTACCTCTTCTCGGTGAATATTTGAAAACATGGGTTTTAGAAAGCTCCAACCTTTTTAAAAAATTATATGTTTCATTAAATTCTTCATCAGTCTCGCCTGGAAAACCTGTGATAATATCGGTAGTTATTGAAACTCCGGGAAATGCATCCCTCAATTTCTCTACGATGTCTTCATATTGGGCGGCGGTATACCTCCGGTTCATTCTCTTAAGTGTCGCATCGCACCCGCTTTGAAGCGAAAGATGAAAATGCCTGCATAACTTTTTTATTTTTTTTAGCCTCTCAATTATATTATCTTTAAAAAATACCGGTTCAACAGAACCTATTCTTATTCTCTCTATACCATCAATATATTCAATTTTTTCAATTATATCAACTAAATTTATATTCCCAAGATCAACGCCGTATGATGCGATGTGTATACCTGACAGTATGATTTCCTTAAAGCCTGCTTTTGATAGCTTTTCCACCTCATTTAAGACATTTTCGGGTTCCCTGCTTCTTATAGGCCCCCTCGCATAAGGGATCATGCAATAAGAACAAAACCTGTTGCAGCCATCCTGTATTTTTAAAAAAGCCCTTGTTTTATCCCTGTATTGATCTATATCTAATTCTTCAAACTTTTTCACTTTCATTATATCGCTAACATGTTTTATTTTGACATTATTTTTTTTATATTCTTCCACAAAATCGATGATCTTTTTCCTGTCGTCGGTACCTATAACGATATCCACACCCGGTATAGCCATTACCTTTTCAGGGAATACCTGCGAATAGCATCCTGTAACCGCTATTATTGCATTCGCATTATTCCTCTTTGCCCTTCTTATCATATTCCTGGATTTTTTATCTCCCGAGCTCGTTACAGTACATGTGTTTATTACATATATATCCGCAGGTTCGTCGAAGTCTACAATTTCATATCCTGCTTTTCTGAACAGCTCAATCATAGCCTCGGTTTCGAAGCTATTTACCTTGCATCCGAGAGTAAATGCACCTATGGTCTTTTTCCGTCCATACTTCTTATAGAATTCATCATTGCTGAGAGTTATATCAACTTTTTCATTACTATTTTCCATCTTTTATCTTTCTCTACCCTTCTAAACCGGTTTTACTTGATTATATTAAATGGTTTAATTCCCGTCAAGCAAAATGTATGGATATATCTGGCCGTAGCACAAGACGATACATGTAAAATTCTATGCTTTTTGTATCTTTCTTTTTAGTGAAATACCAAAAAGGAGAACGGCTGGAAATACAATTCCTGCGAGGATGCCCGCCTTTAAATTATCACCTGCCGCGCTGGATACCAGACCTACAAATGTTGGCCCTGCCGAGCATCCCAAATCTCCCCCAAGGGCGAGAAATGCAAACATGGCAGTCCCACCGCCTTTTATGGTCGCAGATGCCATACTGAAAGTCCCAGGCCACAAGATGCCGACGGATAAGCCGCACAATCCACAACCGATAAGCCCGAGAACCGGTAACGGTGACAGAGAAATAACAAGATAGGAACATATGCAAAGAACAGCGCTGTAAACCATAAAATTATTCAAATCGATCTTTTCCCCGTGTTTGCCATAGATCAGTCTTGTTACTCCCATCATCATCGCAAAAAACATGGGGCCAGCAAGATCGCCAATCGTTTTGCTGACTCCAAGTCCCTGCTCCGCAAATGCAGACGCCCATTGGCTTACGGCTTGCTCACAAGCCCCGGCACACATCATTAAAAGCATTAAAATCCAGAAAGCCTTTCTCTGTATGAGTTCTTTAACGGTAAGGCCCTTCTCATCTTCCGCAATCAAAGGAGCTATCGGTACTTTCATAAAAGTATAAACATTGGTAATAGGTATCAATGCCCATAACAAGGCAAGTATTTTCCAATTTTTGATCCCAAACAGGCTGAAAAACAGTGTGGAAAACAGAATCACGCCAACATGCCCCCAGCAATAAAACGAGTGCAAAATGCTCATTGTTTTTTCTTTGTTATCAGTTGGACATGCCTCCACGATTGGGCTAATCAAAACCTCAAGGAGGCCCCCGCCTGAAGCATAAATAATGACGGCCATCAACAGACCCACAAACGGGTCAGAAAACAATCCGGGCAAAATCGTAAGACAAATCAAGCCAGTTGCTGATAAAACATGTGCAATTACAGCTGACGCACGATAGCCTATCTTATCAATGAAACCCGCAGACAGAAAGTCGATCACCAGTTGCAGACCAAAATTAGCGGTGACAAGCATAGTAATTTTCGATAAGGGAATATAGTAGCCATTCTGAAAAGTCAAAAATAAAAGAGGTACAAAATTATTGACAATTGCTTGTACAATATATCCGGTAAAACAGGCATGTACCGTTTTTTTATAATCAGGATTCATCAAGATCCTCCTTGCAGTACACGAATACAACAATTACTTGCCTATAGTCTTTTTCTTGTGTTCCGTGATTTCATCTTTACTTTTACCTTCAATTCGCAATTTGAAATCAGGCATAAATAGGATTATGTTATTTTGAACGCTTCTCATCCCATGTCGCCAATTTCATACATTATAATCGAAAGGCATACAAATCCGGCGGTCTCCGTCCTTAATATCCTAGGCCCCATTGTTACAGGCAAAACGTTTTTTACCCTTGCCGTAAGTATCTCAGAATCGCTGAAACCACCTTCAGGACCTATAAAGATCATTATTTTATGCGCATTATTTTTATATTTTAACGCTTCTTTCAGCCCCACTCCATGTTCTTCCTCATAAGGAATAATTCCAAGATCATAACTTGAAATATCTTCAAGGGCATTCTTGAACAAGACAGGCTCCATGATCGATGGTATATGCCCTCTTCTGCTTTGCTTTGCCGCCTCTTCAGCAATCCTCTGCCATCTTTCAAGCTTGTTTTTTAAATCATACCCATCTTTTAATTTTACAACAGTCCTCTCAGTCTCAACAGGTATAATCGAATTTATCCCTATCTCGGTACATTTTTGCACGATCAAATCCATTTTTGATGCCTTTGGTATTCCTTGATATAAATCAACTATTATAGGCGGTTCAGTATTCGATTGGGATTTTTTAATTATTTTACAAGTTATCGCCTTTTTGTTCACAGAGGAAATAAGGCAGAGATAACTATTACCATTGCCGTCGGATACTGTAATCTCATTCCCCGCGGATAACCTCAGGGATTTTGAGATATGAGAGGCATCATCACCGCTTATCTCTATTACGCCGTCATGTACAGCATCACAAGCCACAAAAAAATTATGCATTTTCTTTTCTCTCCACAGTTGATGCTATTGCAACCCATTCTCCCATTTCTTTAATCTCTATTATTTTAAATCCATTATTAAGCAGGGCATCCCTTGTATCCGACAACCTGTCGCTTATTATGCCAGATGATATAAAAACTCCGCCTTCCTTAAGAAATTTTGGAACGATTTCGGATATCTTAATTATTGCGTCAGCGATGATATTAGCTACAATTATATCGGCTTTCCCGTGAACCGCATCCAGCAGGTTTCCATGGAGTATCCTTATATTTTCTGCGCCGTTTAGCCTGATGTTTTCCCTGGCAACTCTTACAGCCACTCCATCGATATCAATGCCAGTAACATTAACTGCGCCCAGCTTTGATGAAGCTATCGAAAGAATGCCTGAACCGCATCCTACATCGAATACTGTAGAGTTATTTTTTATATATTTCTCAAGCAGTCCGATACACATCCTCGTTGTTTCATGAGTACCTGTCCCAAATGCCATTCCAGGATCTAAATCAATTATAATATCATCTTTTTTTGCCGTATATTTCTCCCACGACGGCTTGATGACTATACGATCTCCTATTTTTAAGGGCTTGTAGTACTTTTTCCATGAATTAGCCCAATCTGTTTCGTCTACTTTTTTAATTGATATTTCACCCTTGCCCTTTTTAATGCCATAATCTTCAAGCCTTTCAACTGCATTTTTAATGTTTTCGATCTTCTGATGCACGCTTTTGTCATCCGGCAAGTAGCCTTTTATTTTCACATCTTCTAAGTTTTTGGTAAAAAGTCTTTCATCAATATAATCCCACTCACCCGCCTTGGAATTATTATTGATAATATCCTTAGGGTCTTCAATTGATACTCCATTCGCACCCTGCTCGCAGATAATTTCAGAAACAGCATCTACAGCCTCTGTTGTCGTAATTACTGTTATCTCCATCCATTTTTTATCGGTCATAAACCAGCCTCCAATTATCTATTGATGAATATTTAAAACAAATTCAAAAAATACCGGCCATTTTTAAATATGGCCAGCATTTTTATATCCCGAAGGCATCTTTTACTTTGTTAAAGAAAGATTTCTTCTGTTCATTGACATCCTCGCCACAGGCTTCGGCAAAATGCTTTAGTAGCTGTTTTTGCTTTTCGTTGAGCTTTCTTGGCGTTTCAACAATTATCCTGATTATTTCATCTCCGCGTCCATAACCTCTTATCTTCGGAATACCCTTGCCTCTTATCTTAAAAATCGTACCGCTCTGCGTCCCTTCCGGAATCGTATATTTTATTATTCCGTCGATTGTCGGTACATCTATTTCGGAACCTAATGCCGCTTGAGGGAATGACACAGGTATCTCGCAAATTACATCAAATCCTTCCCTCTTGAACAACTTGTGTGGAAGAACATTTATATTTACGTATAAATCTCCATGGTCACCGCCTCTTATGCCAGGTTCACCTTCACCTCTTAGCGGTAAGGTGTTTCCGGTATCCACGCCTGCGGGAACTTTTATGGTTATTCTCCTTCGTCTTCTTACTCTTCCGCTGCCATGGCACTCCGGGCATACTTCCCTTATAATCGTACCTTTTCCTCCACATTTATCACATGTCGTAACAGTTACAAAATTTCCAAAACCGGTCCTTCTCTGTATCTTTATCTGGCCAGTTCCTTTACATTTGTCACAGGTTATCGGCCTTGTCCCGGGTTTCGCGCCCGTACCCGAACATGCCTTGCAGTCTTCATCCCTCGTTATATCGATCTCTTTTGTTACGCCAAATGCTGCTTCTTCAAACGAAAGATTTAGAGTATATTGCAAATCGGCACCTCTTTGAGGTCCGTTATTCCTCTTTCCTGAAAATCCGTCAAAGCCTCCGCCAAATATTGTATCGAATATATCACCAAAGCCTCCGAAATCTTGAAAGCCTCCGCCAAAGTCGAAGCCTCCAAAATCTCCTTGTCCGTTAAAGTCAGCGGTGCCAAATTGGTCGTATTGCGCTCTCTTTTTAGGATCGGATAATACCTGGTATGCTTCATTTACTTCCTTGAATTTTTCCTCGGCCGATTTATCTCCTCTATTTCTATCTGGGTGGTATTTAAGCGCCAGCTTTCTGAAAGCCTTCTTAATATCCTCTTCTGTTGCATTTTTATCAAGTCCTAAGACCGCATAATAATCCTTAGCCAATATCCCACCACCTTTCTGCTGCTTTTGCTTCCAATACTATGAAAAACCAAAGCCGGTTGCACCAGCTTTGGTTTTAAAACCGTTAAAAATCACTTTTTATTTTTATTATCGTTGTCATCTACTTTATAATCGGCCTTTATGTCATCTTTGTTTCCTGTATTATTTCCGCCCTGGTTTGCACCAAAGCCGCCTTGTCCCGGTCCTTTCGGGCCTGCCTGCTGATAAAGCCTCGATGAAATATCATAGAATGACTTTGTAAGATCGTCTGTTGCTGATTTGATTTTTTCATCATCGTTACCTGACAGAGCATCTTTAACCTGTTTTACTTTTCCTTCTATCTTTTCCTTATCGGAGCTGGATACCTTATCGCCTAAGTCTTTCAATGTCTTCTCTGTCTGGTATATAATGGAATCAGCATTATTCCTTACCTCGATATCTTCTTTCCTCTTCTTATCTTCTTCCGCAAATTTTTCAGATTCTTTGACGGCTTTATCTATCTCCTGGTCAGTAAGATTTGTGGATGCCGTAATGACTATCTTCTGTTCATTTCCGGTTCCGAGGTCTTTTGCAGAAACATGCAATATACCGTTCGCATCTATATCAAATGTAACTTCTATCTGAGGAACTCCCCTCGGTGCCGGCGGTATGCCTGTCAATGTAAACCTTCCGAGGGTCTTGTTATCCCTTGCCATAGGCCTCTCACCCTGCAGAACGTGAATTTCAACAGTGCTCTGGCCATCTGCTGCAGTAGAGAATATCTGGCTCTTCTTTGTAGGTATGGTAGTATTCCTGTCTATGAGTTTTGTCATCACTCCGCCCATCGTCTCAATTCCAAGGGTAAGAGGTGTAACATCAAGAAGCAGTATGTCTTTAACTTCTCCTGTAAGTACGCCTGCCTGTATCGATGCTCCTACTGCAACACACTCATCTGGGTTGACTCCCTTGCTCGGCTCTTTACCTGTAAACCTCTTTACTCTTTCCTGAACAGCAGGAATCCTTGTAGAACCTCCTACAAGCACAATCTTATCTATCTTATCTATAGTAAGGCCTGCATCGCTTAAAGCCTTTTCCATCGGTCCGATCGTCGCTTCAACAAGATCTGCCGTAAGTTCATTGAACTTTGCCCTCGTCAATGTCATGTCAAGATGCTTCGGACCTGATGCATCGGCAGTAATAAAAGGCAAATTGATATTTGTGCTTGCAACACTCGACAGTTCTATTTTTGCTTTTTCAGCTGCTTCTTTCA
>ENA-UOOI01003521-UOOI01003521.1-fermentation-metagenome-genome-assembly--contig:-NODE-3521-length-11685-cov-13.064230_pt1 | contig 11685 bp, 9 predicted proteins | sample MGYA00245779_ERZ724027 | MGnify/ENA primary metagenome ERZ724027 (study PRJEB28704, sample SAMN03018318) | fermentation metagenome | biome: anthropogenic terrestrial biome; feature: soil; material... | reverse complement strand
TGGAACAGGCTTTCAGGGCCATTTATCGACTGTTTCGCTTATCGTTGGATGAAAAAAAGGTATATCAACTATCATGTGAATAAATATAACCTGGATTAAATATGCAGGGAAGTAATGTTTGGATCTTTGGTCTCGGCTTTTTGTCGCAGCTCTTTTTTTCCGCCCGCATCCTGTATCAGTGGATTGCTTCTGAAAAAGCAGGAAAAGTACTTTCACCGCCAGCTTTTTGGATTCTGAGTATCGCAGGTTCATACCTGTTGTTTATCTATGGGGTGCTGCGAAATGATTTCGCCATCATACTCGGCCAGTTTGTCTCCTATTATATCTATCTCTGGAACCTGAAGATGCAGGGTCAATGGAAGAAAATTGCAGAAAGCATCAAAATACTTCTGATACTGACACCCATTGTGGCGATTGGAATTATGCTTCGCGATGCATCCGGTTTTTTCGATACTTTTTTTAACAATAAAGATGTACCTTTGTGGCTGTTGATTTTTGGATCTGTCGGACAAGTCATCTTTGCGTTGCGTTTCATTTATCAGTTTCTCTATTCGGCAGTCCGGCATGAATCCATTCTCCCTGTCGGTTTCTGGATCATCAGCCTGGTCGGTTCCATCATAATCATCAGCTATGCTCTTTTCCGAAAAGATCCGGTATTGATTCTGGGGCAATCATTTGGATTTGTAGCATACATCAGAAATTTAATGATTGCTTATAAAAGCAGAAAAATCACGGTCTATGAAGAATAAGCATATTTATTTGATTTTGTTCATCGCGCTGTTGCCGGCAATGATTTTACGTGATTATACGCCCAACAACGAGTTGCGTTACCTGAGTATTGTGGACGAAGCATTGCAGAATGGAAGCCTCTTTACATTCACAAACCAGGGTGAAATATATGCGGACAAGCCCCCACTCCATTTCTGGCTGATGATGACAGGTAAGCTTATCCTGGGAGAACATCGGATGTGGTATTATTCACTGTTGTCTTTTATTCCCGCATTGATTATTCTTGCCACCATGTCAAAATGGATCCGCCGGGAAGAAGAGATGAACAATGAAATTGAAAATAACGAGATAACAGACAAGTACAGCAGAAAGCAGACAACTGCTTCGCTGATGTTGATGACCAGTGGGCTGTTTACCGGTGCTGCCTTAATAGTCCGTATGGATATGCTGATGAATATGTTCATTGTTTTATCCCTGTATTCTTTTTACCAGATGTACAAAGGAGAAAACATCAAACGAAACAGCCTGCTTTTTCCTGTGTACGTTTTTCTGGCACTTTTTTCAAAAGGGCCGTTGGGACTTTTGATCCCTTTCATTACAACCATTACTTTTTTGATTTACAAAAAGAAATTATCGGATTTTAAAAACTATTGGGGATGGAAGAGTTTCCTGATTATTCTGACAGGGAGTATTGTCTGGTTTGCCGGTGTATACATTGAAGGGGGGAATGATTACCTCAATAATTTACTGGTACATCAGACCGTGGGACGCGGTATCGACTCATTTCACCACAAAGAACCTTTTTATTATTATCTGATCTCTGTCTGGTATATAATGGCACCCTGGTCTTTTCTGGTGATTGCCCTCTTCGTTGCGGGATTGGTAAAAAAAAGAATTCACAACACATTGGAGCAATTTTTTGCCGTCATGATCCTGTCTACCTTTGTTTTGCTTTCGTCCATCAGCTCTAAAATAGCAATATATTCACTGCCTGTTGTGCCTTTTTTCATTTTTCTCACGGTGTTACTTTTCAATAAATTCGATATACAAAACCGGTGGATTAAACTGACGGTAGCTATTCCGGCTATTATATTTGTTTTTGTCATGCCGGGAGTCATCTATCTGAGCGGTACCGGGGAAATGCAATATCTGTCGAACCCGTTTATTTATGCAGGAACGGGTGTAATCACGCTCACCGGATTGTGCATGGTCTGGTTTCTTTATCGAAAAAGTGATACACTCCGCGCAATCCAGACACTGGCATTGGGTTTTTTATTGGCTATTTTTATTGTCAGCTGGTCCTTGCCACAGATAAACAACCGGCTTGGATGGGGTGATCTGTGCGAAAAAGCAGTGGAACTGTCTGAAGAGCACAATATTCCCGACTATTGGGTATACAACATAAAGCGTGCTGAAAATATGGATGTTTACCTTGGAAAAGATATCATCAAAGTAGAAAAAGAAGATATCCTGAACGCACAGCCCGACAACAAGATACTGATGTTACGGGCAAAGGATATTAAAAACGATTCTGATATACGTGCTGCCTTGTCAAACAGGGAGCAGTATCAGATAGGTGATCATACTGTGGTTATTTTTTAAAAGGAGTAAAATGAAAATATTGGTTACGGGATCAGCCGGATTTATAGGATATCATGTTTCCCGGGAGCTACTTAGTCAGGGACACGCGGTAACGGGCATAGATAATATCAACGATTATTATGATGTGCGGCTTAAATATGCCCGTCTAAAAGAGACAGGTATTGAAGAGCAAAATATAAAACCCGGAGAATATGTGCAAAGTACAGTTTTTGATTCCTATCAGTTCATCCGGATGGATTTAAACGACAGGGAAGCCTTGAATGATCTTTTTGAAAAGGAACATTTTTCGCATGTCATTCATCTTGCGGCACAGGCCGGGGTAAGGTATTCACTACAAAATCCGTTTGCCTATATTCACTCCAACATAACCGGATTCATGAATCTCCTTGAAGCCTGTCGCCACAATCCGGTAAAACATCTTGTCTATGCCAGCTCCAGTAGTGTATATGGAGACAAGACCGACACTCCGTTCAGCGAGTCCGACAATACCGACCAACCGGTAAGCCTCTACGCAGCCACAAAAAAAGCGAATGAACTGATGGCATACTCCTATGCCAGGCTATATCATATTCCGGCCACCGGTATACGTTTTTTTACGGTGTATGGACCCTGGGGACGCCCGGACATGGCTCCTTCCCTGTTCATGTCAGCCATTCTGAAAGGAGAAACCATCCGGCTCTTTAATCATGGAAACATGGAGCGGGATTTCACTTTTGTGGATGATATAGCGATGGGTGTCCTGAAAATCATACCTTCACCCTCATCGATGGAGACACCCCACGCAATATACAATATGGGTTGCACTTCACCGGTAAAACTGACTGATTTCCTTGCCGAGATAGAAAAAGTGACGGGCAAAAAAGCAATCGTAGAAATGACGGGAATGCAACCGGGAGATGTCATCTCCACATATGCCGATACAACGCGCCTGAAAAAAGATTTCAATTACCAACCCTCCACACCGTTAGGAACTGGAATCCAAAGTTTTTACCAGTGGTTTAGCGAATTCTATTATGGAACTTGAACATAAATTAGTGGACAGGGGTATCAAACCGACAGCTGTAAGGTTGTTAATATTCAAGGCAATGCTGGAATACCCTCAGGCATTTAGCCTTTCGGACCTGGAAACGGCATTGGAGACTGTCGATAAATCAACCATCTCCAGGGCCATCACGCTGTTCCACGAACACCTGCTCATTCACAGCATCGACGATGGTTCCGGCTCCATGAAGTATTCAGTGTGCAACGATGATTGCCAGTGCATGCTCAACGAGCTACACGTTCATTTTAATTGTACCCGTTGCCATAAAACATTCTGCCTGGAAAGTATATCGATTCCCCCTGTGCAACTCCCCGAAAAGTTCTTACTGGAAAACATCAATTTTGTGATGAAAGGACTGTGCGACCAGTGTTCAGGCATGTAAACCATTTAAGTACACACCCATTTTGTTTCTATTATGCAGCAAAGATAATGCATCTCGGAAATGAAATATTGCAACCAGGTTGCGAGTATATCCTTTTACCTTTGCCATGTAAAAATACATCCTGTTATGATAAAGAAAGAAACAGCAGCAAGGAGCATCAAATTAAGTCCGGACAACGCTAAACTAAACGTTGAAAGCTGTTGCTCACCCGATAAAAAGAATACGTGTCCGACAATTCCTTTTTCCGAAGGAGAAAGCGCGTGTGGATGCGCAAAACCCAGTCCGATAAATCTGCCCGGCAAACCAGCATGGAAAAGATATATGCCGGTGATTGCCACCGGTATCCTTTTTATTTTGGGTATTCTCCTTGACTTCCTGGTGAAACCCGCTTTCTTCACCGGCACCACCCGCCTGGTATGGTATATTGCCGCGTATCTGCCGGTTGTTTTACCTGCCTTCAGACACGCGGTCAGTGCCATATCGCAAAAAAACTTCTTCAACGAATTCACCCTGATGATCGTCGCCACGATAGGTGCGTTCCTAATCGGCGAATATCCCGAGGGAGTCGCCGTGATGCTGTTCTACACGGTGGGTGACCTATTCCAGGAGTCGGCCGTCCGCAAGGCACGGCGGAACATTAAAACACTGCTGGGTGTACGACCTGACACGGCAACGGTCATCCGAGAAGGGGTAAGCTCCACCGTCTCACCCGAAGAGATTTCCATCGGCGAAATCATACAGGCAAAGGCCGGCGAGAAAATTCCTCTCGACGGAACGTTGCTATCGCCAAAGGGAAGCTTCAACACCTCCGCGCTTACCGGCGAGAGCGTTCCCTGCACCATCCACGAAGGCGAAACTGTGCTTGCAGGCATGGTAAATCTCAATCACGTGGTAGAAGTTCGCGTAGATAAAGCATATGCTGACAGCTCCCTGACTCGTGTGCTGGAGATGGTGCAGGAAGCCACCTCCCGCAAGGCGAAGACGGAGCTTTTCATACGCTCGTTCGCCCGGGTCTATACCCCCATTGTCTTTGCTCTTGCGCTGGCCATCACGGTGATCCCCTTCTTCTTTGTTTCGGATTATATTTTTGCCGACTGGCTCTACCGGGCACTGGTGTTCCTGGTTATCTCCTGCCCATGTGCCCTCGTCATCGCCGTCCCGCTGAGTTATTTTGGCGGCATCGGTGCTGCGTCCCGAAACGGCATTCTGTTCAAAGGGGCCAATTACATTGACATCATCGCCAAGGCAAAGACGGTAGTCATCGACAAAACGGGCACCCTCACCGAAGGGGTCTTCCAGGTGCAGGAGATGAAATCGACCTACGGCGGGGAGGAAAAGATGGCAGAGTACGTCGTCGCCCTCGAATCGAAATCGAACCACCCGGTTGCCAAGGCCATCCTGGAGCACTTCCCGGAGATCGTACCGGGAGACCACCGCGTAGAGAAGGTGGAAGAGATTGCCGGCCACGGGATGAGTGGCCTTGTGGATGGTCACACAGTGTTGACAGGAAATGCCAAGTTAATGCGGATGCATGGCGTAAAGTACGATCCGGACGTGGATGATATCCGGGAGTCTGTGGTGTTGGTCGCCATCGACCGGCAATACGCAGGGTACCTCGTGATCGCCGATCAGATAAAGGTAGATGCCAAGAGTACCATCCAGCGGTTGAAGCAGATGGGCATCCATACCACCGTGATGTTGAGCGGCGACACATCGTCCATCGTACAGGAGGTGGCAGAGAAGGTAAACGTGGATAAGGCCTATGGCGATTTGTTACCGGGAGACAAGATGACATATATCGAGGAACTGAAGAAAGATCCGTCCAGCGTGGTGGTCTTCGTCGGGGATGGCATCAACGACGCGGCGGCGTTGGCGGTGAGCGACGTGGGTATTGCCATGGGAGGAATGGGTTCGGATGCCGCCATCGAGATAGCCGACGTGGTGATTCAGACCGGTCAGCCCTCGAAGATCGCGACCGCCATACAGGTAGCACGCTCCACCCGCACGATCGTCATTCAAAATATTGTCTTCGTACTGGGCGTAAAATTTCTCATTATGCTGTTAGGAGCCCTTGGCATTGCCAGCATGTGGGAAGCCGTCTTCGCCGACGTGGGCGTTTCCCTGATAGCCATCCTCAACGCGATCAGGATCATATTTTATCAAAAATAAATACCCCGGTAGCGAAACCGTTTTTTATCAGATTTCCGTTTCTTTTTCTCCGTGCTTTTTTGAATGGATGTAAAAGCGAATGTGGTGGCCACCCATTTTCTTTCAGGAGCCAGGGAGTACCGGATAAGTTGGCTGAACCTGGCTATCACGGCTTTCTTGCAGCGTTTCCTCTTAATTACGGGAAAATACTGGCTCTAATGTCCTATTTTCATCGCTCCACGTATTTTTTAAAATTATCCAGTATAGACTGCCATCCCTGCTTTTGGAGCTCGACGGGATTTTGATTCTCCGCGTCGAAGGTTATGATCACCAACGTGCTGCCGTTTTCACTATCAAATGTGATCTCCACGTTTCTTCCATCATCAAGCATGTAGGCAACTTTCTCGTATTCCGTCACCTCGGTGTAAAGTGCATTAAAGTCAAAGCCAAAGCTCCCGTCTTTTGCTTCCATTCTCGCGCTGTACCTGCCTCCCACGTGGAGGTCGTTGGTCGCCGTGGGACAATGCCATAACGGGTCGGCAAAATTCCATTTCGTGATATGTTCCGGTTGATTGTAATAATCCCATACTTTCACCGTATCGGCATTCACTACCGTTTGAATCGTGATCTTTGTTGTTCCCATAGCTGTAATTTATATAATCAATGTATCAATCTTTTTCCGGGCACGAGCGTATCTGTACTTGTACAGCCCTCTTTCTTTACCGGTATAGAAGTTAAACAGATTCACGTTCTACAAAGTTTACCCGGACGTTTTTATAGTCATCCTGTTTTTGTAAGATTAATCCCTGCCTTTCGGGCTTGCACGTGCTGCATGCTGTAATTGATTTTGTATTCTATGGTATCTTTTATGAACCTGGATCCCGTCAGCTGTCTTTACTTTCCCTCAACAACTGCCTTGAACTGCTTTCGGTATGTTTCACCAATCGGAATCTGCTTTTTGTCAATAATAATCCTGTTTTTATTGATGCTGCTGATTTTGTTACGGTGGATGATGTAAGAGCGGTGTACACGAATAAAACGATCGGCAGGCAACTCCTCTTCCAGTAGTTTGAGGCTCATCAGTGACAAGATGGGTTTCACCTCACTTTCGATATATATTTTTACATAATCTTTGAGCCCTTCGATGTAGAGTATATCCTCATACAGCACATGAAGAAGCCGGTATTCCGACTTCACAAAAATACCGATATTTTCGCGTGCTGTTTCGGCCGCAGGTTTGGATGCTGCCATTTCAAACCACTCCAATGCTTTCCGGGCAGCCGTAAGAAACTCATCAAACGAAAAGGGTTTCAGCAAATAATCCAGCGCACTCACCTTGTATCCTTCCAGGGCATATTCGCTGAAAGCAGTGGTAAAGATGACCCGTGTGCGGTGACTGATAGTCCGTGCAAACTCCATTCCGTTGATTCCGGGCATTTGTATATCCAGGAAAAGCAGATCGACCTTCTCTTCGGAGATTTGTCTCATGGCAGACAAGGCATTGCTATATTTGCCGGTAAGCCGAAGGAAGGCGGTTTTTTGTACATACGATTCGAGGAGTGACAAGGCCAGTGGCTCATCGTCCACGATCCAGCAATTCAGTATCATCCTGTTGTTTTTTGGTGTCTATTACAAGTACGGTGGAATAGATATCACCTTCTATTGTCGTATGCCAGAGATAACTGTCCGGATATAACAGTTCAAGCCTTCGTCTTACCAGATCAAGACCAATCCCACTGCCGCTTTTATCCTGTTCCGATTTGGGAAAATAACTGTTGCTTGATACAAATTCAATTTTTCCATCGGGATGCTCTTTCAACGAAATATCGATAAACGATTGCTTGTCGCCACTGACACCGTGCTTAAATGCATTTTCTATCAAAGATATAAAAATGAGAGGAGATATTAATGTATTGCCCGTTTGAGAATAGGAGAAATTTGTGGTAAGTTTCACGTTGTCAGCAAGACGGATACGCATCAGCTCAATATAATTCCGCATGAATTCAGCTTCCTGTCGTAACGGCACATAAGTCTGGTTATTATCGTACAACAAATGACGTAACATCCTGCTTAAGTCCACTACTGCCTGTTGTGCCTTTGGGGGATTAAATTCAATCAGCGCATATATATTGTTGAGGGTGTTGAGCAAAAAATGAGGGTTTATCTGGTTTTTCAGGTTCTGAAGCTCTGCCTCCGATTTGGCTTTAGCCAGCTCTTTACGTTCATTGTCCACCTCAAACCACCGCATCGTCATTTTCAAGGCCACACTCAGACCCATCACCAAAAAGAGTGAGGTTGAGTTGCGTACAATAAATAAAAATGGAAAAAAATGATTGCCCTTTCCGCGCCATCTCGGTCTCAGATGTGGCATAAGCTGCTCGAGAAGTTCCCGGCCGTAATGCATTATAAAAGCCATGGCAAGAATTAACGCCAAATTATAAATGATGAATTCGGTTGTTTTCCCCCTGTAAAGAAATTTATCAATCATAAAGAGATAGTTCAGGTAAAAAACAAGTACGAATCCAAGCATCTCCGGAATCGATCTTAAAAAAGGGCGCCAAGTAAACACGCGTTCGGTATCCATGAAAAAGTAAGGAAGAATAAAAATTACTCCCCACAACAACAGGTGAACAAATACATTGTTCCACCTGCTTCGTACCTTCAGTTTAAATACCTTACTCATTCGGTCATATTTTAAATATTCAGTAAATGTAGCGATATGTTATCAATATTTATTAATTTTCCTCAATTTTTACAGTTATTGTAGTAGCTCATTTCATTATTGTCTATCTGCCGTGGTCTCCCCTGTGATGAGGACCACCAAACTCCCGTCGGTCAGGTAACATTTCTTCCCGTGTAGCCCCCCCCTTGAAAATGTTAAACCGGTATACGAAATGTACCATAAAATAGCTGGTGAGAGTATTGGTAGTCGTATCCCGGATATAGTTTGACGTGACACTTCTGCTGATGTTACTGCGTTGTTGCAGAATGTCATATATCTTGAAACGAATTGTACCGTTTTTCTGTTTGAACAAGGTTTTTTGTAAAGATGCATTCCATAACCATTCATTCTGTTCAAAACCGTCGGTATAACCCGAATTGGTCGAATAATTGATATCGCTCTCCAGTGTCAGGTCCCATGGAAGGTAAATCGAGGTGGATGTATTTCCGCCGTAATTAAAATATTGCTGATTTCTCTGTCCCTGGAGACTGTTGGTGACATTATTAAAGTTTATATTCCCCCTGATGCCGAAATCAAACAAATCGGATCGATAATTAAGACCAAGCACTTCAGCCAGAGTCGATCTTTTGTTCACGTTTTGTTCGTTGTTTGAAAATCCGTTTGTGTGATTATAACTGGCAAAGGACATGGAGAAGACCGAAAATTTTATATTCTTTAAAGGCACGTTGAACATGATACGTCCGCTTGTATTCCAGTTCCCTGACACATTACGAAAGGTAGTTTCCTTGCGTCCCGTGGCGTGATCGGTAAAAGTGGAACTGACAACATCGTTGGTCAGATATCCCCCATCAATGAATGCATGCATTGAACTTGCCTTCTCGGGGTTCGATCGTTGGTAAAGAATATTTAAACGATGCTGAAACGAGGGTTTCAGATCGGGATTCCCATAACTGATATTTAAAGGGTCCGATACATCCACAACGGGTGAAAGCTGAGACACCGATGGCTGATCGGTGTTGCCGTAATACCGGAGTCTTAGATTGTGCGTACGGCTCCAGCGATAATTGAGCTGAGCCATGGGAGCATAGTTCACCACATTCTGCTTTCCGTCATAGATCATATCCGAACCAACAAATGTCTTGCTGCGCGAAGAAGAAGGTTGTACAGAAAAGCCGAACAGATAGTCAAATTTCTCGCGTACCGACCGGAAATTGACCTCCAGCTCCTGATTAACAAAATCATTTTCCAAACGTTTACTGTAGAGTGAATCAAATAACGTATAATTTCCGGATTCATCTTTTGAGCGCGTATCCTTATCCGATTCCGAGATATTTTGTCTGTACTGATATGCCAGTTGAAGGAAATTATTTTTCCCGATGGGCTCTACATAAGAAATATATCCCCGCCACGACTGGTTGTTACTGATGTTGGTAAAACGTTGATCGATGAGATCGTCGGGACGTGTTCCGTTATAGAAGGTGCCCGATTTGCTTGTACCGTCGTTTTCCGAATCACCCTTCTCTGCACGCAGCTGGACACTCAGTACCCGGCCCTTTTTACCCAACTCACGGCTGGCATCTAGATTTAGCTCTATTTCCTTGCCGTTACCCTCTGAAAAGTAATCCGATTCGCCATAGTTGATAGTATCGCCTGCCAGTTCACTCACAGTAAGGAAGTCGCCTGTTTCAAGGCGGTTATTATTATAAAATGATATCTCGGGACGGAAAATAATTTTGGTGAGCGTATCCGGATTCCATTCAAGCCGGAGATCCAAATTAAAATTCTGGCTTTTGTTATTTGCAAAGTTGTTCTCCTCTTCCAGTGTATTCCCGGCGCTAAGCAGGTTTTGAGTAAAAACACCGGAGAGCACCTCGTTGTCGGTATAGCCATAACGAACATTTCCCCCAAACTTTAACTTTGGTGTAAACTGTTTGCTGAAGTTACCTCCTACATTTGCCGACGTAGCAATTCCGTCACGTCCCCCAGACATACGCATGCGGCCGCCGCGGCCCCCCATACTCCCAAACATGGAGGAAGCCAAATCAGAAAAACCGGCATTGTTTGTATTGTTGATCCCTCCGAGAAACGTATACTGATCCTTGTTTTTCATGTAATTCACCATGGCATTTCCTTCATAACGTTCCTTGCTGCCATATCCGGCGAAAGCGTTGCCAAAAAGGCCCTCTTTCATTCCGGGGCGTACCATCAGGTTGATCACATTCTCTTCCTCTCCATCGTCGAATCCGGTCATCTGTGCCATCTCCGTCTTTCTCTCAAGAACCTGTAACTTATCAACCATCTTTGCAGGCAGGTTTTTTGATGCCACCTTCGGGTCGTCGCTAAAAAACTCCTCCCCGTCCACCAATATCTTTTTTATTTCTTTCCCGTTGACAGTAATCTTTCCTTCACTGTCTACTTCCACACCAGGCATTTTCTTCAACAGATCTTCGACCACTGCGCTCTCTGTCACCTTGTAGGAGTCGGCATTATACTCCAATGTATCACCTTTCACGGTTATCTCCGGTGCCTTGGCGGTAACCACTGTCTCCGACAGTAAAATATTGTCGTTACTTAAAATGATATTGCCCAACTTCACATTGGGTTGTGAAGAGGTTACCTGTACATCGCGATAAATATCAGTGTAACCAATGAAAGAGATATGCAGTATATAAGATCCTGTTCGTACCGGAATTGTAAAGACACCATCGGCATTGGAAGCTTTGCCCGTCACAAAAGCACTGTCTGCGCGCTGCAATATCCGTATGTTCGCCAGGGCCACCGGTTCTTCCGTATCTTTATCTACCAGTTTTCCGGAAATGGAACTGCCCGGCTGATCCTGCGCAATCATTAAAAAAGAATATAGAGTAAACGATATTGCAATAACAAGTAATTTCTTCATTGTAGTAAGCTGTTACTAAGTCCTCCTTATAAATTGAAACATTACACAAAAATAGAACCGGCAGAGAATGCTGGCAAAAGAAATAGACAAACTCCCTGATTTCATCGACCAATAAAGGATTTAGGACAATCAACAGGATTACAATAAAAGAAAAGAAAAAGTTACATTTTGTCTTTTTGTTGGTAAATTATATTTATTTT
>ENA-UOOI01003519-UOOI01003519.1-fermentation-metagenome-genome-assembly--contig:-NODE-3519-length-11690-cov-5.761324_pt1 | contig 11690 bp, 8 predicted proteins | sample MGYA00245779_ERZ724027 | MGnify/ENA primary metagenome ERZ724027 (study PRJEB28704, sample SAMN03018318) | fermentation metagenome | biome: anthropogenic terrestrial biome; feature: soil; material... | reverse complement strand
CTCTTTCCCTACACGACGCTCTTCCGATCTGGCCTCAATGTCTCGTTTACCCTTAAACACTTCGGCATTGACTCTGTCATCCTAGGGTTTTTTGGCGGGTTTACCGGAGAGTACATCGTCGAGGGCGCTGAGCGCGTCTGCCCGGTGCGGCCGGTGTGGATCGATGGCATCACGCGCGTAAACGTGTTCATTACGACCAACAAGGAAGAATACATACTTCCCAATGCAGGTGCGCGCGTGGCCGCGGCCGCCCAAAAGGAAATGCTTGAGGTGATTGATGGTTGCGACGACCTTTCTTGCCTCGTCATTTCTGGTAGCCTGCCACCGGGGATCGACCCGAGCTACTACAACGAAGTCATAGACATCGTCCAGGCCAAGGGAGCTGAATTCATACTTGACATCTCGCATCCTTGCCTGGCCGAGCTTGTGCGGCGAAAGCCGTTGCTCATCAAGCCCAATGAGGCTGAGATCCAAAAGATATTCGGCATACACATCCAAGATGAGACAGACGTCTTAGGCGCGTTGCGCAGCGTGCACGGGTTAGGCGCTCAAAACATTCTTCTGACGCTGGGAAGTAAGGGCGCCTACTTCTTTGGTGGAGGCCATGTCTGGCATGCCAACGCGGCAAAGGTGAAAGTCCTTTCCACCGCCTGCGCAGGGGATGCGTCCCTTGCAGGCTTCATTTCGGTCTGGGAAAAGGACTGCTCCGCAGTAAAAGACGCCCTGGTCAATGCTATGGCAACAGGAGGTTCCGTTGCGATGAGCGCCGGCCTAGGCGATTTTTCAGCAGTGAGGCAGCTGCGCAAGCAAATAGAGGTGATCCAAATGAAATGATTGAGCGTTCGAAGGCGTATCAGTCTGCATTGCTGCTCTTGTGGCATTTCGCGCAAAAGAGGGTCGCACTACGAAGGAAGGGGTGCATTCGCACCTGAGGACTATGCCTGATGGGCATAGAGGAGGAGGGAGTGTAAAATGGCTGAGGATGACAACAAGATATATGACCTGATTGCAGCAACTGGTTGTCCTACGGGTATCGCACACACCTACATGGCCAAGAAAAAGCGTTGGAGGATGCTGCGGCCGCTAAAGGCTTGACCATTAAAGTGGAGACACATGGCCAGGTCGGCATTGAAAACGAGGTGACACCAGCGCAGATCAAGGCTGCTAAGGCGGTAATCATAGCTGCTGACAAAGACGTCGCCGCTGAGCGCTTCGCCGGCAAGCCCATTGTCTCTGTGGGAGTGTCGAAGGCGATAAAGACGGAAGACGCAGAGACCTTGATCGACAAGGCTCTTGCGGCAAAGCCGAAGGGCGAGCTTACTGAAGAGGTCGCAGACGCAGGCAACGAGACGGCCGCAGCCGAAAAGGAAAGCGTTGGCCATATAATCTACAAGCACCTGATGAACGGCGTAAGCCACATGCTGGTCTTCGTCGTCGCTGGCGGTGTGCTTACTGCCGTGTCCTTCCTGTGGGGCATTACGTCCTACGATTCGACCGCGTCAGACTACAACAGCTTCGCAGCAATGCTGAAGATCATCGGCGGCATAGGCATGAACCTGATGGTGCCTGTGCTCTCTGCCTACATCGCTGAGTCAATTGGGAAGCGCCCGGCGTTGGTCCCTGGTTTCATAGCCGGCATGATTGCCATCACGGGGCTTCCTGTTGCTTCGGGAACTGGCCTGATCGATGCCAGTGGAACAGGCGTTGGCTTCGGCTTTCTTGGTGGTATCGTCGGAGGCTTTCTCTCAGGATACGTTATTTTAGGCTTAGAGAAGCTGTTCTCCGGGCTTCCTAAAAACCTCAATGGGCTGAAAGCCATGTTTTTGTACCCGTTGTTCTCTTCTTTTGTGGTCGGTCTTGTGATGCTGGGCATCTCTGGGCCAATGGCCTCGATTAACCAAGGAATGATGAGCTTCCTGGAAAGCCTTGAAGAGTCAGGCCCAATTATTCTGGGGCTCGCGATTGGCTGCATGTGCGCCTTTGATATGGGCGGCCCCGTTAACAAGGCTGCCTATGTTACAGGCACCGCTCTTCTTACAGAGGCCCTGACCGCTGGCGTGGGCACGGAAACGTATAACTTCGGCACCAACTTCATGGCTGCCGTATCTGCTGCCTGCATCGTCCCGCCCCTCATCACGACCTTCGCCGTCATCGTCGGGAAAAAGTACTTCTCGCAGGAAGACCATGACGCGGGCATCGTGAACCTCGTTCTTGGCCGCACGCACATCACTGAGGGCGCCATCCCGTTTATGACAAAGAACATTTGGCCTGTAATGCCGATCATGATGCTGGGGTCTTCCATCGGCGCGATCCTGTCGATCTTTTGGCAGGTCCATGACCCCGCCCCGCACGGCGGTTTTCTCGTGCTTCCGGTTGTCGACGGTGCTGCCCAATGGGTGCTTGCCATTCTGATCGGCGCGATCGTCGGCGGCATTTTGTATGTCCTTTTCAAAAAGCATGAGTATGAGAAGAACGGCAACAAGGTCATTGCGTAGATCGCAGTTAGGAGGGATGAGTGCATGAGTGAGTTCATTGAGGCGTCGCATGTCTTTTTAGACAGCCCCGCTCAAGATGTCGGCCAAGCTTTGGACTTCTTATCATCGAAGGCCGTCGAGTTAGGGATAGCCAGCGATAAGCAAGAGGTCAAAAAAGCCTTTGAAGAGCGGGAGAGCGAGGGTACGACAGGCATGCTGGATGGGTTTGCTATTCCCCATGCAAAATGCGATGCCATACACAAAGCTTCCGTCATCATTGTCAAATTCGCCAATGACATGGCTTGGGAATCTTTGGATGGTAAGCCGATCAAGGTCGCTATCTCGTTGCTCGTCCCTTCTGCTGAGGCAGGTACTACGCATATCCAGCTGCTGTCGAAGGTCGCCGTCATGCTGATGGATGAGAATTTCCGCAAGCAAGTTTTGGCATCTTCTGACAAGCAGGCCATCGCTTCCCTTATAAACGAGCGGCTCGAAAGCAAGTAGAGGGTTGCTGTAGCCATTATCAAAGGGGCGGAGTGGCGGCATTGCCGCTAGACTCCGCTCCTTTTGTAAGCTTGGGCCAAAGGGATTTGACCTGATCGCAAAAAAGCTTGGAGCGGCGATGATTTACACCGTTACGTTTAACCCGGCCCTCGATTATGTCGTCGGGATCGAAAACTTGCAATTAGACGCTGTTAACCGCACGAAATTTGAAAAGATCCTGCCAGGCGGCAAAGATATCAATGTCTCGGTCGCGCTTGGCAATCTCGGCCTCAGGTCCGTGGCGTTGGGCTTTGTGGTCGGGTTTACCGGCAAAGAAATAAGCGCGCGTACCGAATCATGTGGCGTGAGTTGCGACTTCATTGAGGTGCACAAAGGTCTGTCTCGCATCAATGTGAAGATAAAGGCAGAGGAGGAGTTTGAGATCAACGGCCAAGGCCCCTGCATTTCTGCCTTGGACGTCAAAAGGCTGTTTGGGCAGCTCGATGCCTTGGTGCCCAGGGACTTTCTGATCGTTTCTGGCTCCATTCCCCCTACCGTGCCCTCTGACATATACGAGCAAATATTGAGCTATGTGGCTGACCGCGGCGTGTATGTCGTGGTTGACGCCACGAAAGACCTGCTTCCCCGGATTTCTATAAAAAGGATGGGAGAGCCATAGCCGTCGAGCTCGCAGGCGCATAGGGCGCTGGGCACCTGGCATCTTTGCGTCAGGCCTCCGCGCGCGCGATTGTCACGAGGAGCTCGCGCAGCACCGCCTCGGGGGCGACCTTGGGCAGCGTGTGGTCTGCCCCCGGCACGATCAACTCGCGGGCGTCCGGTATCGCCTGCGCGATGGCGTCGGTCTGTGCGCGTGGTATGTCGTCATGCTCCCCTGCGACGACGCTGACTGGGCAGGCGATCGCCTTGAGGGAGGCCGCCTCAATGTGTGGCTCGTTGACCATGAGGTAGAGCAGCTCGGCTGCAGTCGCGGCCTGCGCGCGGCTGGGTGCGGGCGTCCCGTCCGGATAGCATGCGGGCCCATCTGCGCTGCGCGTGGCCCAAGCGGCGTTGGCCCGCGCCGCCTGTAGAATGTCGTCTGTTCCGTCGAGGCCGTCAGGGTTGAGGTTAGCGCCGAGTGCCGTCAGGGAGACGACGTGCTCGGCCCAGTCGCGCGCGAGCAGAAGCCCCTCGATGGCGCCGTCCGAAAAACCGAGCACGTGGGCTCGTGGGATACCGGCCTCCTCAAGCACGCGCATGGCGTCTTTGGCCATGAGCTCGTAGCTCAGCGGAGCTGCGCCGCGCGTCGAACGGCCTTGGGCGCGCGAGTCAAGCGCGAGGGCGGGACGGCCGCAGCTGACGAGGGCGTTGATGACAGCTCCGAATATGCCGTGCTCCTCGCCGTTGCCGTGCAGCATGAGCACCGGCGTGGGCGCGGGGTTGACGCTGTTGGCGCGCAGAGGGTCATCCGCAGCTGGTGCGTAGAGAAACGCCGCCAAGCTGGCTCCGTCGGGTGTCATGACATGCAACGTGCGCGACAGGTGGGCCCTCGGCCGCCCGTAAGGCCGGCTGACGTGCAGCGGCGGCAGCTCAAGCATCGTCTGTCCCTTCTTTTTCTGCAATCCATGTTCGCAAGCAGGACAATTTTAGTGCGTAGGGCTGTAAGCAGGGCTTCGGTGCGCAAGACTTCTCGGGCGGCCTATTGAGCGCGGGTCGCGCGGGCCGGCGACTTCTCAAAGAAGTCATAGCGCGGTGGCAGTGGCACGATCTTGTGCGCCTTGCAGCTCTCTCCCAGCTTGGCCGCAAGCGCCGCAGGGTCGTCGAATGCCTGCTCCCACGAGAAGAAGAACCTTGGCTCGAAGCCCAGGTGCCGGCAGATCTCCTCGCAGGCGGCGGGAGTCGCGGGGTGCATCAGCAGCGTCGTGGTGCGCAGAGCGCAAAATGCGTCGGCGAGGGCCTGTTCATAGGCGCCGTCGTTGCCCTTGGCCGCCTTACTGGCGGCGTCCCAGCGCTTGTTTGCCTCGCGCGTGTAGGACTCGGCGATGGCCAGCGCCTCGTGAGCGTTGAAGTCATGTGCGGCGCGCTCGAAGGAAAGCGTCGCCTCCTTGGCGGCCTCGTGTTCTGCGGCATGAGCCAGCTTCGCCGGCAGGTGCCCCTCGCAGACGTTGGCGGCGCCGTAGAGGCAGCTGCGGGCCAGGCGGTTGAAGATGTTGGTGAGGAAGGCGCTTTCCTTTAGCGCCGGGTCCGCGACCCGTGGATCGTCGCAAACGAGAACCTCCTCGCCGGTCTTCTTGTCCTTGTGCGAGACGGACGTGTCATAGGCCTTCGGCGCGAACGACACGGCCTTCTGGTCGAGCGCAAGGGAGAGCCAGTGGCATCTCAGTTGGTCAGGGGTATAGTGCGTGAGGAGCTCCTCGGCCATTGGCGGCTTGATCTTGCCCGAGCTCGAGGCCTTCTTGTTCATGAAGAGGATGTGGTAGTTGGCGACCGGCGTGTCCTGGAACAGGTTGCAGTCGAGCGCGTCCCAGATCGCCGGCTGCGCGACGCAGTAGAAGTAGATGTTGTCCTGGCCGATGAACTGGAAGACCTGCGCGTCGTCAGCGCACCACCACATGCGCCAGTCGTGGGTGCCAAAGCGCGGCGTGCTTCCCTCGGCGCTCTGCTGCTCGTCGAGGGCAAGGACGGTCTGCACGAACGAGATGGGGGCCCACAGGCTCTCAGGCCAGCACCACACGGTGAGGTCCTGGCCGCTGCGGGCGGCAGAGCCGTCGAGGTCGGGAGCCGGGACGCCCCAGGAGATGTTGCCCGTGATGCGAAACGGCAGCAGGCACTTGCCGGCGCGGAAGCGTATCTTGGCGGCCCGAAGCAGCTCGCGGGCGCTGTCGCGGTCCTGCCAGCAGCTGAACTCGATGGAGAAGGAGCTTTGGTTGCCCTCCGGCTCATGCAGGACGTGGGCGGGCAGCTTGCCGGCGATCTCGTCGAAGGCCGGGCGGAACTTGTTCTGCACGTAGATCACCGGGGGTACGAGGGACTCTCGGACGGTCTTGGTCACGATCGGGCGCACCTGCGAGTCGACGTCCCACTCATCCATGAGGTCCTCGAGCTGGCTCTCATATGCCGGGAGGTCGAAGTACCAGTTGTCAACCGGCCGCAGCTCGGGGGTGGTGCCGGTGAGCTGCGAGACGGGGGCGATGAGCTCCTCAGGATCGAACTGGTGCCCGAGGTCGCACTCGTCGGCATAGGCCTTCTCGGACTTGCAGCCACGGACGGGGCAGCGGCCCACAACCTGGCGGCCGTTCAAGAACTGCCCGGCCTTGACGTCATAGAACTGCAGTGTCGAGCGCTTGGTGAGCGCGTCGCGCTCGTAGAGGCGGCGAATGACCTGCTCAGACAGGGCAGCGTGGAAGTCGCGCGCCGGCGCCAGCCCGGAGCCGGCGAAGAGGTCCAGCGAGATGCCGTAGGCGTCAAGGGCCTCCTTCTGCTTGTCGTGGTTCTCTTGCACGTAGTCTTCGATGGAGCCCTTGTAGCCCTCCTCCTCGGCCTTCTTGCGATAGCCCTCCATGATGGGGGAGCCATAGCAGTCAGTGCCGGAGACGAAGATGACGTTTTCAGGCCCGATGCGGTCGCGCAGGAAGCGCGCCGTGAAGTCAGCCGGTACGAAGACACCGCCGATGTGGCCGAAATGAAGGCTCTTGTTGCCATAGGGCATCCCACCGGTCACGACGGCCCTCGCAGGAAAAGTCGGACGCTCGTCATCATTTGTGCGTATTGCAGACATACGGTAATTCCCCTCGTTGCCACGATCGTGTGCGCCGCGATTATCCCACATTGGGCAGGCGATGTTCCTGGCGGTCTTAGTTCTTTGGCGGCCCTAGTCTATCCTAGTGGTGTACGTTTGGTGTCATATGTGTGCACGGCGCCGTGCTGATTTACTGAATGGCAAATATGGGCACAACGTAGGTGCGGTGCGGCGTGTGCTGAGCCGCGGCAAGCGGATTTTCGCATGCCTTTGCGTGCCTGCGCGCAAGCTATCTGTCCCAGTCGATCCCAATTGGTGTGAGATGACAGGAGAGTGTCCTTATGATTTGGCTCATCATCCTCATTGTGCTTGTCGTCTGCGTCGTCCTGTCGACGGCCTACGTCGTGCGTCAGCAGCACGTCGCCATCGTCGAGCGCCTCGGTAAGTTCGACTCGATCCAGGGCCCGGGTTTCCATGTGAAGCTGCCCTACTGCGACAAGGTCTTCGACGTGGACCTCATGACCGAGGACCAGCACATGACCTTCGACGCGAAGACGTCGGACAACGTCACGATCGAGCTGGACGTCTCGATTCAATATCACGTCGACGCTTCCGATGTCGACGCCGGCTCTGCCTCCGGCATCTGGAAGAGCCGCTACACCCTCACAGATCCGGTCATGCAGATGAAAGACTACCTGGCTGACGCTCTGCGCTCGCAGATACCCAACCGCACGCTCGACGAGGTGTTCTCCGAAAAGGACGCCATTGCGCAGTCGATCGACGAGGCGGTTGCCACCAAGATGCTCAACTACGGCATCGTGCTTGTGACCACGCTGATAACCTCCATACGCCTGCCCGCTGAGGTGCAGGAGTCGATGAACCACATCATCGCCTCCAAAAACCACCTCGAGTCGGCCACCAACGACGCGAACGCCGAGCGGGCCAAGACGGTCATCGCCGCCCAAGCCCGTGCCGAGGCCATGGCCGCCGAAGGCCAGGGCATCGCGGACCAGCGCATTGCCATCGCCCGTGGCATCAAGGAGTCCATCGACACCATCAAGGGCTCGGAGCTCTCTGAGGCCGACGCGAACCGGCTGTTCGAGTTCACACAGTGGATTGACATGATGCGCGGCTTTGCGAGCAAGGGGGCAAGCACCGTTGTGCTGCCGAACGACTTCCAGAGCTCCCGGTCCCAGTTCGACCAGTTCTTGGCCGCCCGCGAGACGCCTCGCCCCGACCAAAGCCAACCTGGACAGGACTCGCAGCTCACACAAGAGACATGCCCTGAGCAGGGATATCCCACAGATGGGGCTGACAAGGGCTGAGGCGTCGGCTGAAGCTGGTGCGTGATCTTTGCTATGATAGCCAAGACAGTCAGCGAATCTGCGAAGAGGGGCATGCGCGGAAGGGAAGGCGTCGTGGAGAAGCAAGACGAGTCGACAAGCATCGCCGAAGAGGCGTCGCGGGGCGTGCCCTTGTTGCTCCACGCATGCTGCGGCCCCTGCTCCATCGAGCCCGTGCTCCATCTGCGCCAGGAGGGCTTTGAGCCCACGATCTGCTGGACCAACCCCAACATCGCCCCGCGCTCCGAGCATGACCTGCGCCTGCGCACCCTCATGCAGTGGGCTCGCGACGTCGCCCATGTGAGGGTGATCGTGGCCGACGAGGACAGCGCCGCATGGGAGGCCGGCGTCGCCCCCTTTGGCCTCGACCGCGCCCGCCGCTGCCGCGCCTGTTACGCGCAGCGCCTGGCAACGACCTGCCGCACGGCGGTCGATCAGGGTTTCTCCTATGTCAGCACGACGCTGGCCGTTTCCCCCTACCAGCTGTTCGACAGCTGCCATGACGTGTTGTCCCAGCTTGCGGCGCACTTTGGGCTTACGTCCGTCTGGCGGGACTTCCGGCCTTATTACCCCGACGCTACCAAGTGCTCCCGCGAGCTGCAGATGTATCGGCAAAATTACTGCGGCTGCCGCTTCTCTGCTGCGGAGGCGGCCATCAGCCGCCAAGAGTTGCGTGATGCCCGCAAGGCTGCGCGCGCGAGAGCACGAGCTCAGCGAACTTTCGATCAGGACCTATTCGTCTGCGGCAGATAGCATAGGTGGTGCAGGCGATCGTGCTTGGGCTGCGCTGCGAGGCTTTGTGACCGCTTTTTGTAGCCGCCTCCACTTTTCAGTGCTAACCGGCCATGCGTAGGAGACTGGCTATGCGCAGCAAGGGCGAAACGCACAGAGAAAGGCATGTACATTGATGCAAAACGGGACGATGCTGCAAGGATTCTCATGGTATCTGCCTGCGGACGGGCAACACTGGAACCGCCTTGCGCGCCTTGCGCCGCAGCTCGCCCATATGGGCATCACTGCGGTGTGGCTGCCGCCTGCCTACAAGTCGTTTGAGGCTGCGACCGGCGTGGGCTATGGCGTCTATGACCTCTGGGACCTCGGCGAGTTTGACCAGTGCGGCTCTGTCCGTACCAAGTACGGGACCAAGCAAGAGTATCTTGCCGCCATCAAGGCACTGCAGCGAGAGGGCGTGCAGGTGCTGGCAGACGTGGTCTTGAACCAGCGCTTCGGCGGCGACGAGCGCGAGCAGGTTTGCGCCTGCGAGGTGGATCCCGACGATCGCACCAAGCAGCTCGGCGAGGAGCGGGACATCTCGGCGTGGACGCGCTACAGCTTTCCGGGGCGCGGGGACAGGTACTCCGACTTTCACTGGGACTGGACGTGCTTTCACGGCACCGACTGGGACGAGAGCGCCCGCAAAAGCGGCATTTACCTCTTCTCGGGAAAGCATTGGGACGATGACGTCGATCACAGCGACAATAAGAACTACGACTACCTCATGGGCTCTGACGTCGACGTGAATGACTCTCGCGTCTTCAAGGAGCTCATCAGCTGGGGGCAGTGGTATCTCAAGGAGACCGGCGTGGACGGCCTGCGGCTCGACGCCCTGAAGCACATCTCGCGTAGCTTCTATCGCAGCTGGCTTGCCGCTATGCGCGCAGCCGCAGGCCGCGAGGTCTTCACCGTAGGGGAGTATTGGTCTGGGGACGTGAAGGCGCTGGTTGACTACCTCGGCGACGACAAGCCGATGAGCCTGTTCGACGTGCCGCTGCACTACAAGCTCTTCTTTGCCTCCAACAGCTGGGGAGCCCTCGACCTGTCGCGCATCTTCGATGACACGCTCGTCTCGGTCGATCCGGTGCATGCGGTTACGTTCGTGGACAACCACGACACGCAGCCGCGGCAAGCGCTGCAGTCGACGGTCGAGAGCTGGTTCAAGCCGAGCGCTTACATGTTGATTCTACTGCGCGCCGCGGGGTACCCCTGCGTCTTTTATGCAGATCTGTTCAGCGCGACGGGAGACGAGCTGCCGACGGTGCATGAGCTGCCACTGTTGATGGAGATACGCCAACGCCTTTCATACGGCGAGCAGCGCGACTACTTCAACAACCCGAGCCTCATCGGCTGGACGCGCGAGGGTGACGACACGCATAGCGCAAGCGGGCTTGCCGTAGTGATCACAGACGCCAAGGGCGGGACGAAGCGCATGCTCGTCGGCAAGCGCCACGCAGGCGAGACGTTTTCGTGCGTGGTGGGCCAAGAAGGCAGCGTGGAGATCGACGAGGACGGCTACGGGGAGTTTGCGACGCCTGCCGGCTGCGGTAGCGTCTACGTGTGCGCGGATGCTGCTGCGACCCTCGAGCACGACAAGCTCGTCCGCTCCGCCGAAGAGTTCATCTGCGAGGCGCCCTCGCCACGCACGGGCGCGCAGCCTGCTTCGGTCAACACGGCCCCTTACACGCAGCGCCATCCTCAGTAGTGATACCTGGCAGCCGTGGCTTTATTGTTTTCTCTCGGGGCGGCGCGTGCTATCGTGGGGCGGTTGCATCCAACGAAAGGAAGCTATGCGTACCGATGACTTCGATTACGACCTACCCGATGAGCTCATCGCCCAAGCCCCGGCAGAGCCTCGCGACTCCTGTCGGCTGCTCGTGCTGCATCGTAGCGATGGCAGCCTCGATGACCGCCACTTCACTGATATCATCGACTATCTCGAGCCCGGCGATCTGCTCGTCGCCAACAAGACGCGCGTGATGCCCGCGCGGCTCGTGGGGCACAAGCAGGACACGGGTGGCGTCGCCGAGACGCTTCTGCTGCGCCGCCGCGAGGACAAGGACCCGCTCGGTCATGTCTGGGAGTGCCTCGTGAACCCCGGGAAGCGCCTGAAGCCCGGGGCGGTGATCGAGTTTCGCCCGGGAGGGCCCCATGCGCCTAGCACGGCCCCGGTCGTACTCAGCTGCGAGATACTCGACTTCCTCGAGGACAACAAGGGCGGCCGGCTTGTGCGCTACGAGCCAGCAACAGGGCTTACGCTCGACGCTGCGATGCACGAGGCAGGCCGGGTCCCGCTGCCGCCCTACATCAAGAAGTACGAGGGCGACCCGGAGAAGTACCAGACGGTCTATGCGATGCATGAGGAGCACTCGGCTGCCGCGCCTACCGCGGGGCTGCACTTCACCTCGGAGCTGATACAGCGCATCAAGGATGCTGGCATCGGTTGGACGACGGTCGAGCTCGAAGTCGGCATCGACACGTTTCGCCTTGTCACCGAAGACGACCCGACCAAGCACGTGATGCACACGGAGCGCTACCACGTGCCCCCCGAGGTCGTGCGGGCCATACATGAGACGAAGGCGGCCGGCCATCGGGTGATAGCTGTGGGCACCACGGCGGTTCGCTCGCTCGAGAGCGCCTGGGAGGCAGGCGCGCCGGCGTCGCAGCCGCCGGTTTGCGCCCGTGGCTTCGAGCATGCTGCCGATTCAGCTCTTATCACCGGCAAGGGCGACGTCGTGCCCCGTATCGACGCGACGACGAACCTCTACTTGATGCCGGGCTCCACCTACCATGTGATCGACGTGCTGATCACGAACTTCCACGTGCCGCGCTCGACGAGCTCCATCGAGGCGCCGCCGCCCGTGGAGATCCAGCTCATCT
>ENA-UOOI01003518-UOOI01003518.1-fermentation-metagenome-genome-assembly--contig:-NODE-3518-length-11691-cov-48.445256_pt1 | contig 11691 bp, 8 predicted proteins | sample MGYA00245779_ERZ724027 | MGnify/ENA primary metagenome ERZ724027 (study PRJEB28704, sample SAMN03018318) | fermentation metagenome | biome: anthropogenic terrestrial biome; feature: soil; material... | reverse complement strand
AAACAAGTATTTTTTAAATAGAAGGAATAAAAAAGATCATCATATACTGTGTTTTCATATGTAGTATCTGCTTCATCTGTTGCTACCAGGGAGAATTTATGCCATCCTTTCACTTTTGATCTAAAATTAACCTTCTTAATGCTTTTCAAACCATGATATGAAACTAAATATTCTTTATATTTTTGAAACAAATTAATTGATGTTGTTCCACGACAAAATAAATCTACTAAAACAAACTGGTCTTCCACCTGGAAATACTGTATGTATTTTCTAATTCCATATATTTGACAAGGTAAACCAATGATTAATGTTTTTTTATTCTTGTCGAGTTTTTCGAACGCTTTCATTATATTGCTTTGTACATATTTTGATCCCTTAATCCTATTTAAATCATTCTTATCTTTTACCACAATATGCTCGGAATAGCCTCTTTTTATATCCATAACTGCACCGAGAACATTGTATCCATCCTCAAAACACAGTTTAGCAAACTCACTTGCCACACCTCCGGACGATACCAAGTTTAATTCCTCTTTATCCTTATGTATGGCAGAGTAGACCGTACAATCTTCCAATGTTTTTCCTTCCGATTTACTAGAAAGATCAACGCCTTTAAAACAAACTTTTGTACATAATCCACATGCAATACATTTGTCTATATTTAAAACTGGTGTAAAAAAAGCATCTTGATTCAATTCTAAATGAATACATTTTTGTGGGCAGATAACTTCACAAATTCCGCAGCTGGTACAAGAATTGTATCTCTGCTTTAATGATAATACGTTTTCCACTACGCATCCTCCACTATTTCTTTTAAAGCGTCAAAACCTTTTCGTGCCCTATCTTGAATCATTGGAATGCTGCTCATTAAATGATCTCTGATACTGTTGCGATTATAAAAACAATTATCTATCTTTTTTATCATATCATCTGCAACTGGATAAGATACATATTCAGATAGTCCGACAATTGATGAAAAGCCTAATATTTTAGTACTTTTTGATCCTTGACCATGCATGATAAATACTGTTGGCACATTCTGTGTCACGGAAGCTACGGATGCATGCACCCTCCCAGTAACTAACAAATCAAATTGTCCAATGATTGCTTTTGTTTGGGATGGTATATAAGCATGATCAATGCACAAGACATCCTCCATATTCTTTACAATTCCTCGTTTAGCAACAACTTTCTGAAGCTGTTTTACGATCGGATAATCTCTTCCCGGCTGGAGCTTAAAATTGGGTTCTTTAACAAACCCATTACTATGTGACATCAAAACTACCCTGACATTTAAATCATTCACCATATGTTCTATTGCCAGAGCAAATTGAGTATATTCTTCATCCATTCTTGGCCACTTATCATAAGGAGGTTCGGTCATATTGAATCCGCATACCACCATTCCTATGGTAGGCTTTAGTGAATTTGATATTTTTTCATTCCTATAGATTTCTTGCATATCACATTCTTTTGCTGGCTCAAACAGAAAGGAAGGGCATGGATATTCTTTCACATGTTTTACTTGAAAACCGTTTTGTTTTAATAATCGTGTAGTTTCCTGTTCCCGGCTTGTGACTAGTGTATAATTCTCAAAAGTTATTTTTGCAAGTTCATTGGTTCTTGGTTCACTAAACGGACCGGCAGAAACAGCAAATAAAATCGTAGGTTTGCCAAATAGTTGAGCAGTCCTCATTTTAAGCAGATTAACTAACATTCTGTCTTTTCCTACCGGACTGGCGTTATCCCCCCACATGTCACCACTCAAATCAATAATCATATCACTTATCAAAATTTGATCGATATAAGGGGTTATTTCTACGATTTGTCCCGTTTTATGAAATAACTCCGCTATTGCGTACTCTTTTAACGCTTTATCTAAATCGTCTTCTGACCATGAATAATAATAATCCATCGGCAAGCACGTAATTTTTTCCCTTTGGCTGAATTCATCCGTCATCTGAAAGGTTGTAAAAATATTTGCATCCGGAAATACACGATGAAGTTCTTGAAAGAATGGTTCTATGATGTAATAGTTTCCTACATTCCCATATTCCAGCCTTCCCCAATGAAGGGTGCATAATCCAGTTACTAAAATGTACATTCCTTTTCCCTCATCTTTCTAATTGCTATTTAAAAAGTTTTTATTCTAACAATTTGACTGCTTCCTCAAGCATTGCTTTTGTATTATCAAAAAAAACGTCCAATCCACGTTTTTTTCTTATTTCCAATGCTTTCATCGATTGTTTTTGGTAAAACTCCTGATCGTAAAAATATTTTTGAATCAAATCAAACATTTCTTGAATGCTATCGCAAGTGTCCTCCGGTTCCAGGCTATTTGCTACATCGCAATAATTTAAGGTTACAACCGGCACTCCATTATACAATGAATAAACCGCACCAGCCCCGCCCCCCTGCCTGGGTGGATTTAGGAACAAATCCATAATACCTAATATTCCAATAAGATCCTCTTGATAACCCAAAAATCTAGTTCTTGTGGCGAAAAGTTCATCTTCGTTTCTAAAGGAAGGGTAACTCTCGAACTTACCAATAAAAACAATATATATTCTGGAGTCAATTTGCATGATTTCTCTCAGTAATTGCTTAAATTCATTATTAACCTCTGTATCTAATCGATTTCCAACCACGGTGATAGCAAAGTCTTCATCCCCCATATTAAAATCTATTCTGCGATATGTTTTCATTGATGGAGTTAATGGAAGTCTCAAACCATATTGTAAAGATTTCTGCCCGACTTCCCTAAAATAAGCCTCCATATCCTTAATTTCATCCGATTGACTATTTAAATAAGCGCACATAATCTGAGCTTCCGATATTGCATAGCCATCGGTAAACGGCATAGCCATAACTGTGGTATATTTTCTAAACAAGTCGGCAAATAGACAAGGATTCCCCATATGCCATATAAACATTGGATTATAATTATAAATAATATTTATTAGTTTTTTTGCAATTACCAGGTTTCTATGATTCATAATAAACTGAAAGCCATTTATTTTTTCTCCTTTATATTCAATCGTAAAGCTTCCGTCATAATCCCGATTATAGAATAATAATAAAGGATTATACCATATCTGAGACAAAGCTTCATCGTACATATCATCAATTGATACAATTAGAAGCACTTCATAATGAAATTTATTTTGTAAAATATAACAAATCTCCTTCAAAACATAGGTAGGTGCATGAAAATCTCCTAATAACTGACCTGTTGTTATGACTATTCTATTTTTATTACGAAACTTATAAGGTTTATAGTCTAAATTCACATCAATTAAATTTTCTAATTTTGTAAGCAATTGCTTATGTAGACTTCTTCTATTCCTATAATGCCGACTTAAATTACTATTTCGAAATATGCATGTCTCCAGTTGATCTCGTATATAAATTTGAGACAGCAGATTCATATCACTATGCTGTAATAAATAAAAAATCTCATAAAGGCTTCTGTCATCTCTTACAACACCATAAATAATTGACAATACTAATGTTAAAAGTTTGGGATCAGAACTAAATTCAGATCTCAGGCTCTCATAAAAGCCATCCAGCTGTTGATCTTCTTTCAATGACATATAGTTTTCTCTAAACAAATCGGAAAATCGCTTTGCATTTTCGCTATTCTCTTGTATGGCTTTTACATATATATTTAAATCTTCTAGTAAGCTTTTAATCATTATTTGCATTTTTTACTCCATAAAAAACCTTATTAATATACCATCTACCTTATCATAATATTATGTTGTTTCTAGACAGATCATCAATGTATCGCATGCATTATTTGCCGCCAAAACTTTTTCGTACTGCTCATTAATTTCTTTATCATTTAGAAACTCGTATACAAATTGCCCTCCGGGCTTTCCTTCTGACAGCCAATATAGATGATTTGCCAATGGATATCTTTGAATCTGTCCGGACCAAACTACGTTGAAACCGGATTTTCGGGCTAACATCTCCAGATTATGGATATTGTATAAAAATATATGGGGACTCCAATAAGTAAAGTCTGCAAATGCATTCGAATGATAAATATTTAATAAAGCATCATCTGCATTTGGTGTTTCTATAATAATTTTCCCTCCTGGGTTTAAATGCTTTCTACATTCATCTAATATTATTTGCGGATGTTCCAAATGCTCAATAACATGGAATAAAGTAATAATGTCGAAATTCCGATTACATTGATTAAAAGATTCCCAGATGCAATATCCTTTTTCCTTAACCAGCATCTCCCGTACCATTCGATCCAGTTCTATTCCACATATGCTTTTCGCTTCTTCTCCGGCATAATAGATAAATCCACCTTCACCACATCCGAAATCTAATACATCCTTGTCCCTAATGGTATCCCCTAAGTCATGAACCCTTCTCTTATTATCTTTTGCCGAAACCATTGCCCAAGTATTCTTGTTTATAGTACCAACTCTCATTTTAGAATTTTCATAAAAGCCATTATGTATGTGTTCAAAGGTAGAAAGGAAAATCAATCCGCACTCCATACACTTTAGTACATTAACATTAGGGTTATCTCTTGTACCTTTATGCAGTAATTGAATATTTCTATTACCGCACAATTGGCATTCATCATTTTCTTTCATATAAGCCTCCGGATATTGTATGTATTTAATTCATATGATTTATAAATAAATCAGCAATTTCTCTTATTACTCCATTACCGCCGGAAGCGCGACAAATATACTTCGCGGCCCGCTTTACTTCCTGTACAGCATCACACGGACAAGCTGAAAAGCCGCAAGCTTTCATACATTCCAAGTCATTTATGTCATCACCTATATAAGCAATTTCATCAAGGCATAAATTATATTTTTGGGCAATCTCTTTAACAACTTTAAGTTTGTCTTTAATTCCTACATGACATTCGTTCGCCTTAAGCTTATCCGCTCTATCCCTAACAATCTTTCTATCTTCCCCAGAAATAATACCGGTAAGAATCCCTTTTTTTCTTAATATCTCAAAAGCCATACCGTCTCTTGTATTAAACTTCTTAATTTCATCACCGTTCTCAGTATAGTACATGCCCCCATCCGTTAAGACACCATCACAATCAGTCAAAAGCATCTTGATCGGTATTCGCTGGTTGGCTTTTTCTATTTTATTTTTCATTAAATTTTCTACAACAACCCAATCACTTGGTTCATCAATCTCAAAATATGATTCTTCTTTCATTTCAACGGCTTTAATTCTACCTGAGATTCTATTTTGGGTTTTCAGCAGCAATTTCTTAGATGTAATATAAAATGCACCATTTTCAACCAAATACCCCTCGAATTCCTGCCGTCTGGGTCTATGATAGCAATCATAGTTCGATGGTTCTACATATCCGTTATGTTCTTTCCATACAAATCTTTTTTGGCGTACTACCGATAATACACTGTCTACGTTCTCTTGTTGATATAATTCTATTCCTTTTGTCAAATCATCTGCTTGAAGCATAGGAGAGGTTGCCTGAATTAAAACAATATGGTCAAAATTATGTTGCTCGGCAAATTCTAACATTGCACTTTCCGTAGAAGCGGTATCGGATGCACTGGAAGCACTTCTTCCTATGACTTTAACTTTATTTAAACCGAATTCATTAACAGCGCTTGCGATATTTTTATCATCGGTTGCCACAAAAACTTCATCAATGAAGGGACATGTGCTTGCAGCAAAAGTAGTCCAATATACCAAAGGTCTTCCATTAATTAATTTTATATTTTTTAACGGTATTGATTTGCTGCCGCCGCGTACCGGAATAAATGCCACTATCTTTTCCACATATATCACCTCTTATCAACTCATAGTAAAATCAAGTAATCATCCTCTGTATTTTAACTTATCTCTCTGTACCTGTTCTATAGGAAGTATTTCAGAGGATTTATAATTTAAGCTGTCATATGTAGCAAGCAGGTTACGCTTTAATCTTCTAAGACCATCTGGTTCTAAAGATGCCGCATGATCCGTGCCTTTCCAAGTTCTGTTTAGAGTATAATGTCTTTCAAAAATAGTCGCGCCTAAGGTATACGCAGCAATATCTATCGCTATCCCATTATGGTGTCCTGAAAATCCAATTTCTTTCACAACATCTCCATAGGTATTCACCAGTCTTGTGATCTCCAACAAACAAACATCTTCAAATGGCACTGGATAACCGGAAGTACAGGAATACAATACCAGATCCTTATTTCGTCCTTCTTTTTCAAATAAGCGGACAAGGTTTTCTTCTTCTTCATGTGTTGTCATACCAACTGAAACATGGATTTCCCCACAATAGTTATTACATAGCCATTGCAGCATTTTTAAGTTATTATTACATGCACTCGGTATCTTAATCATCTCTGGTTTTAGTGCTGAAATTTCCTTCGCAGAAGTCATATCCCAAACGGATGTAGAGTATACGATACCCATTTCTTTGCAAAATTCATACAATTTTTTATGCTGCTCGACAGAAAACTCCAGAAATTCTCTATGCTCACCATAGGTAGAGCCATAAGAATTATACGGATGCGGATGCGGTGCGTTATATTGCTCCGGCGTCAATAACTCCTTATTATTTCGCTTTTGAAATTTAACCACATCTGCATCACAAAATATTTTCGCGATTTTAATCATTTCTAAAGCTGTTTCAAATTCACCTTTATGATTGCATCCTATTTCTGCAATTACCTTTGGTTTTTTATATTTTATTGTTTGTTCCATCACAAATCTCTCCTCTTATCAATTATAACGTACTTCGAATATATAAATGGTTATGATTACAAAAACATTTAAAATTATTAAATTATATCTACCTACAAAAGCAGCTCTGAAAGTTACTTGATTATACAAAGAACCCGATTAATGTCAAATTACATCCACTAGTTTGCATACTCTCATCCCTTCAATCAAAGCGCCCCCTTCAGTCGCATCAATAAACTCAATATTGTCAATTCCTTTGATACGCTTTTCAATCCATTTTCTATAGATATCCAAACTTTTTCCGGTCCCCACCAACCTCCCATTAATATCTAAAACTTTTCTAAGTTCAGTAGTATCCATCATTTCTGCCGTTGGGGTATCCAGTGCATGTCCCTGATTATTTGTATATGCTAGATCCAGCCCAATAAAGATTATTCTTTTGCAACCAAATTTTATACCAATATCCAAAGAAGTGGTGCTTACCGAACCACCTGTGTTAAATAGCATATATCCCTTTTCTTTCGCAAATTGTTCCGCTTTATGGTAATCTTTTTGGCAAATCAAATACTTCTTTCCCGAGTATCTCTCCGGAACCTTATAGCATGCTGAAGACATATAGAGCAATGGTACATCGGACTGTTCAATCCCTTCTATTTGTCTATAAACCTCTTTATTCGGATCTGTAATTATAGCATAGTCTGGTTTTATGCCTGCATTTAGTAACTTTTTCATTACCGTACCAGTGCTTAGTATCACCGCATTATGCTTAATATTCTTCAATCCCATATAGTTACGATCTAAGGACGGACCAGCAGCTACTATATATAAATCTTTATTTTTGAACTCTTGCTTGATTGTATCAATATAGTCGTCATTCCTTGCTATATTTTTTTCAAAATTAAAATTTAATAGATTCAGGCTATTTTTAGAAGAGTTATTCATTACAAAAAAATCATCTATCTGCTGCCTGATAAAATCATTCTTTATATTTTGAATGGATGGATAATGAACGACAAAGCATTCCTTCTCATTTAATTGTTTCAATCGCATACTAAGTTCAATAAAGTCAGGATCATAATGGACATATATTCTATCCGAGCTTAATAAGCCCGCCAAATCAGAATACATAAAGGCTAGTTGAATAATATTCCAATCGCTCTCAAATACATGTATAATAATATTTTCATCCAATTCTGCAAGTTCCGCAACATGATAGCCCAATCCTAAGCCATATATAATATACACTGATTTGTCGATAGTGTACCATTCATTTGCAAGCAGAATCGCTTCATAAAAGGGATCATTATTACTGTGAAAATAATATTTCTTATCCTTAATATATATAGACAACGTCATCAGCCCGCTTGATGTAGCTTCTATCGCATAATTTTTATCTGATGTCTTAAAGCCAATTTCTCTTTGCAATCTTATTCCAAACTCTTTGTCTTTTTTTAGTATAAGTGCTATATTGCGATTATAAAACTCTTCCATTAACGATCCATTATCTTCTTTTTGAACAATCACTATTTGAAGTTCTTTTATTAATGAATTCAAACGCATCTCAAGTAAATCTGCTATTAAAACGTAATCTTGATTCTCCTGCGCAGCTAATAGCTCTTCTAAAATACTATTTACTAAAGCAGTATTGATCACTTCATATTGTTCATTAAAATAATTACTATTTAAAATGAGATCCTGAAGCATATTCATAATAATATCAATCACTTTTTTATAAAACCACAAGCCCTTATTATAATTTTGTTTTTTAATAAATATAATAGACTTATCTGAGTAGTACAAAAGCTGCATATTATTTTTAAATATATTTTTTATTTTATTTTGCAAACTTTTACCCTCCAGTTTTATCTTGATGTCTGAATATATTTCACTTTTAGAACGTATTATTTATTACTCTGATGCATAATCACCAAATAACTCCACTGCCTCTTTTAATTTCGGTTCGATATTATTACAGGCATCAACTATAGCCGCATAGATTTTTTTAGCATTCTCTAATGCAACTTTTTCATCTTTGTCTTTATCATTCGTTAGAAAGTAAAGTTCTTGAATATTTGTTGTCTCTTCACTTACTACATAATTATCTATTAATGAATAAATTGGTATCTTCATTATTTTTTTATTAATTTTAGATATTTTATCAAAAATTTTATTTATATCCATACTGTCGTTTTTTTCCGTGTTGAAGCATTTTAAAGCGGTTTCAGAAAGTTCTTTAATATAATCTAAATCCTTTTGTCCTCTTTCCAAATACTGATAAATCGTTTCCATCTCTTGTTCATTAAATGTAGGCTCTGCCTCATTAATAATATCGAATAAATTTACTTTTTCATTGCAGTAATGTTCAATAGCATCTCTTAATGTCATAATACGAGTTCCATTAATACGTGCTCCACCTTCCGTAGCATCTATAATATCAATATCCGGTAATTGTATGATTACATATTCAAACCATTTCAAAAAAGAATACCAATCACTTCTGGTTTTTATTTTTTCTCCATGAATATCTTCAACATAAAGTTCTAATTGCTTATGGCCTAATAATTCATCCTGAGAGATTTCTGAATGGGATAATTCACCTAGATATGCCAGATCTAATCCCACAAAAATTATTCTAGTAAATTTAAGAGATGCACATATAGAGAGGGCTGCTGTTGTAACCGATCCACCCGTAGTTATTCTCTTATACCTTTTATTAAGTAAACCGTAAATATCTGATATATATTCTGTACAATCATAAATGATTTTTCTTCCAGCATGGTAAGTCATTATTTCAGGACTTCCCTCTAATTTACACAGCAAAGGTACTTTAAAATACCTTTTATTTCCACAAAGCTTTAATGGTTTGATAGGATCTAATAAAACGAGAAAATCCGGTTCCAAATCATGCTTAAGAAATGTTTCATAGGCTCTATCTACTGCTAAGATTATAGATTTTCCTTTTGCTCTCTTTAGTATGTCAATATTTTTATTTAAAGATGGACCTGCTGCAGCAATAATGACAGGTATATTCTTGGGTAATTTATCCTCCAAGTCCCAAATTGATATAGCGTTTTTGAGATATTTCATATTAATAATTGCATTTTCAGCAATTACTTTTCCTAAATTATTCACTGTATTTCTTGTCATTACATTATTAAAAGTATTATTTACTATTAATTCTTTATATTTATAATATAAATTCGGAAAAAGTTTATCATATCCCGGGTGATAACTATCTATTTTTGAAAACAAATTCTCCCATGATAATAAAGCCGAAATAATTGCCGGTAATTCATAATCATTTATATCTTGAATTACTATATAAATTTTTTCATCAGAAATAATATCTGTCAAATCGTATTCATTTAATACAAAATCAAATATAGATAAAGATGGTTCAAATATAAGTAACTTACTGTCTTTATCCAGCTTTTTAATCAATTCTCTTACAAAAATTCCATTTCCAAATCCGAACATTGTAATTACGGTGTTAAGATTTTTAATATTAAACTGTTCTGCCCACTTTTGCGCTTCCTTTGTAGGATTATATATACTATTAAGACGTAAGGTCTCATGACCCTTTACTTCAACAATCAAAGCAGTTTCATTCGATTTTGTTTTTTCTACTTTAGCAATGATGTTATCCGGTTTAGAGGGATTATATTCCTTGACTTTCTGATATAAACCATCCCTATATTCTTGCATTATTTTCATATTATGCTCATAGTACATATGTTTAGCAACCATCCTTATTTTATAATTTTGGCAATCTCATCCAAGATATCAGTTATTTCGTAATTTAGAATATCTGCTTGTAGAACCGTATCTTTATTAATCATAGCTTCAGTAACGTTATTGAGACTATATAATAACTTTTTATTTTTTTCGCCAAGTTCTAAGTCAGATTGCTCCTTTTCCATTAATGCGATTATTTCAGACAATGAATCAATAACCTTTATTAGTTCCTGATACCCTTCCTGATTCTTTTGTTGGTAAAACAAATCTACAACTTGCTTTATCTTCTCTTTCGTAGCAGAAATACATTCCTTTATAGGCATTCTTCCATCACTTCCCTCACTATTTGCTATCTATATAAAATTTATTGATTTTTCACCCTAATTTTACATAAAAATTTATAGGCCGGCCAAATGGCCGGCCTATTGTTAGCACTATAATATTTACTGCAATAAAGCAAGTACACCTTGTGTTGATTGATTAGCTTGCGCCAACATGGATTGAGCCGCCTGCTGAAGGATATTATCCTTAGAGTACTTAACCATTTCTTTCGCCATATCCACATCACGGATACGAGATTCAGCAGCCTGTAAGTTTTCAGCTGTATTATCTGCATTATCGATGGTATGCTCTAATCTGTTCTGAACTGCACCAAGAGTTGATCTTTCAGTGGAAACTTTAGTAATCGCATTATTAATGGTAGTGATTGCTGCAGTAGCTGACGTATATTTACTTACTGCAATAGCATCTAAGCCAGTAAATGCGGATGCCTTCATATTACGAATGTTCAACGAAATTTTCTGACCTGAATTAGCTCCAACTTGGAAATTTAAAGCGTTAGCCGACCCTCCACTAAAAGTACCAGTCATTAATGTCTTCGTATTAAACTGGGTCTCATTTGCGATACGAGTGATCTCTTCGGTTAACTGATTAAGCTCATCTTGAATAGCTGTACGATCATCTGTAGCATTTGTATCGTTAGCTGCCTGAACTGCTAGCTCTCTCATTCTTTGAAGAATAGAGTGTGTCTCGTTTAAAGCACCTTCTGCTGTCTGAATTAAGGAGATACCATCCTGTGCATTCGTAGAAGCCTGCTCAAGACCTCTGATCTGTCCACGCATTTTTTCAGAAATAGAAAGACCAGCTGCATTATCACCGGCACGGTTAATTTTGTAACCGGAAGATAATTTCTCAGTTGACTTGCTCAGACGACCTGATGTAATACCTAACTGTCTGTTTGTGTTGGCTGCTGCCATATTG
>ENA-UOOI01003517-UOOI01003517.1-fermentation-metagenome-genome-assembly--contig:-NODE-3517-length-11694-cov-5.879371_pt1 | contig 11694 bp, 8 predicted proteins | sample MGYA00245779_ERZ724027 | MGnify/ENA primary metagenome ERZ724027 (study PRJEB28704, sample SAMN03018318) | fermentation metagenome | biome: anthropogenic terrestrial biome; feature: soil; material... | reverse complement strand
AAATACTTGAAAAATGTAATTATTTTTCTAATTAAAAAATGCCCCAGCAAAAGGGAGTTCAACTTAGGGATTTACGAAAACAAGTAAATTTTTGACCGGCTCTCTTCAAGCGGAGACTCGAAAGTAAAGACTGCACCGAAGGATAATACCTTTAGTGCAGTCTTTCTTTATTGTTTTTATTCGAAAGCCCAAATGGTTTCGTCACCACAGATATTGCGGATTTTAAGACGAAGTGGTTGTTTTCTACATCGAATTGTTGAATCCCAGAAATCCTTTGTTTTAGCACCATCCTTGATAACATAGCCGCTTTTATCGATTTTGATTTCACTATCAGAATGCCATTCGCCCTCAGCAGCAGTACAGTCAAGGCTTAAATATTCTATAAGTTCCAGTCCTTCTTCACTGATTTCAATTGGCTTGTATGGCTTCTTTTTTGATGAATTAAGAAACGCCTTCTGATTGAATTCGGCAATTTTTTGCATAACACGATCACTAACGAATTTATCTATAGTAACAGCATAATCGCCGAATAAATCTTCGTGTGCCTCTTCAACGTGAAATTCAGCGTAATCATCGACTACAACATCATCAAGAATTGTTTTTAAATCTCGTAGTTCAATTTCAACGGTTGTACTATCATCATCGGCAATAAAATTATCAATTTCATCCTTATTTGTAATATCAACATAGTAAACAATTACCTTTTTAATATTATTGTCTAATTCGGGTATTGCCTGATGAATAATACGATTCATAAGAACAGTATCAAGCAACTTAGTAGAACTATCCATCAAGTTAGGAACATATACGGGAATTGTGCCCAGCTTACTGTCAGAAATTGCTCCCTCCCAGAACGAATCCAATGAATCCTCATTCTTTAAACCAGGTATGAGAAATTTAATTTTATCCATTGTTTGTACTGGATTGCGGTACAGTTGAACCCCATCCTTGATTTCAAGGACATCAAATTCTGCACCTTCAGACTTCAGCCTGTCGCGAGTCGTTTGAATCGAGTTAAGACCTATATCGCAATGAATAAATTTTCTTTCTAATTTGTTTGCGACAGCAGCGGTGACACCACTACCACCGAAGAAGTCAGCAACGAGCATATCCTTATTTGAAGATGCTTTAATAATCCTTTCAAGTAAAGCTTCTGGCTTTTGAGTAGAATAATCTACTGCCTCATCAAAGTGTGATTTTAGTGGAGATATATCATCCCACCAATCAGATAATGGTTGTCCTTTATTGATATCAAGCCATGGTTGAGATAAATCATTTGGATGTCCTTTTAACTTTGCATAGACGCCTGGATTGTTGTCTTTTAACCATTGATATGTAATGCACCCATTTTCATCAAAATATGTTCCGTATCTGTCAATTGTACTTTGTGATAATTGTTGCCTCTGAATATTAAAAACACGTCTTTCGTCATCTGTTTTTTGATAAACATAAATGGTATCATGTTTTTTCTTGAAATATGGAACAGCCTTTGCTCCAATATCCTTGTATCCCCACACAATTTCGTTTAAGAAATTATCTTCTCCAAATATCTCATCCATGAGGATTTTTACATAATGTCCTATGTGCCAATCCAAGTGAACATAGATAGTTGAGGATTCACTCATAACACTTTTTATTGCAACCAGATTTTCATACATCCAATTTAGATACTTCTCTTTATCCCAAACATCACCGTACATTTTTTCTTCAAAAGTTTTTAGTTCGTCAATATCCAGTTCTTCCTCTGCTTTTGCAATAGTCTCAGCCAACTTAGGATTGCGGCGAACATAAACCTGTTTTGCATAGTCTGCACCGCTGGCAAAAGGGGGATCAATATAAACAAGGTCAACTTCTATCCCTTTCTCTTTCAAATATGCACAAGCTGAAACGCACTCACCACGGATAACCATATTACCATTTTTATTTTCACCAACAGTTTCTATCTTCTCCATATCATAGAGTGGCATACCGTGCTGCAAAATCATCGAAGTTTCATCTGCACCACGATATCTAAGTATTCTGTTAAAATTGCCAAGAACCGCTTGTCCTTCAATTGGTTCCGGTATAAATGGTACATATTTAATCGGCATTATTGTACACCCCCAAAAAATTCTGTGATTTTTCTATTCGTTGCGGAAATTCTATCATTTTCAGACATTGTGTCTTCTAAGTACAAATAATCGAAACGCTCATAGCCAAAGGCTGTATTGTTCTGCTTTGAAAATTCGGTTTCCATAAATTTGCGTTTATCCTTGAATGTTGGGTCATTAGCATATATCTCACCCTTCGTTTCAACAATAACTACTTTATGGATTTGACCATTTTTGCGTTGAATAACAAGGAAATCCGGAGTATAAATGCCAATGTAAATCCACTTGCTCCCGCTTTGCTTATAGCATTTGATTTTAAATTCTGTCATTGCTCGGTCACCATTGTAATACACTTCAAGATCAAGTCTTTCCATTTCGGAAAAAGTAAGTATTTCCTTTAAGAATGTCTGCTCGTAGTCACTATCAGTACGGTATGGCAGGTAATGGAAAGAGCGGTTTTTCTGCGGGTGCGATGCATTCTGCTTGCGTAGTGTGTCTGCCATTGCTTGATTACCGGTTTCTTCTGCCAACTGAATCAACTGTTGAACTTTAGGGTTAACCTTCAGCTTGCCCTTATCATCGAGTATGATATTTTCAACAATTGCTTGTTCCGGATAGTAAATATTCGGATTAACCGTGCGTACTTCTGGTGAGAAGTTGGCAATATTAAGCAGACTGGACTGCTGTGGTATCAGTTCTTCTGTAGAAGTGAAATCCCTCTTTGCAGTAAAAGCCTTCCTGATATTTGCATTAACAGTAGAAACGTCATACTTGGAACTAAAATAACGAGCATCGCCCCGTTGATATGTTATCGCATCATAAACACGTTGAAGCTGCAATTCGTATTTCATCAGCTGTTCAACAGATAGTGTATAAAAGCTCTCTTTAGCTATCGCATATAACCATGACGTGAAGGTTGCCTGTGTAGCTCCACGCTCGGTAGTATCAATTTCCCTTGTTATCGTCTGTAATGAGAAATCAGTAACTCTTGTAATGTCTGCGGATAACTGTGCATTATCGGCTGCTTGCAGAATATCCTTTTCTGGATTTGCTTCCTCAACAACAAGCGTATCATATTTAATTTTAAACTGATAAAAATCGATTTTAGGCAGCTTAAGGTAAGAAGAACGGTCATAGCGGTGTAATGTCACCTTATCATCATTGCCCTCTGTAAATTCTTTTATAGAGATGTGGTGCTGCTGCTGTAACTGCGATTCCAGCTTTTTAGCATTATCCCCATTGAGGTAAACCAATGCAGTCTCTGGCTCATCCTTGACCACTTGTCGTAAGCATCTGCATGAAGTTTGGAGAACCATGTTTTTAGGACAATCGCCCTCCTGTGAAAGAATAATACCGGTAAGACTGCGGCAATCCCATCCTTCCTTACCAATTTGTACAAGCAAAACTATACGTATTTTAGACAGTGATGTGTCGAGCGTGTCAAATTGAAGCTGGCTATCAATTGGCTGTGGATATTGTTTGTTACCTTTATGAAATTTTAGAATAGCATCATTACCAATGCCGTATTCTGAAGCTATACGATTAACCAATGGGTATACCAGTTCTTCCAGCTTTTCAATAGTGCCACAGTAAATGCCCAGTTTCGCTACAAGGTTACCTTCATATAAAGTATCCTTATAATTATCAAGAAATTCTCTGACACCTTTTTCAATAATGCGACTGCTATTAGCTATTTCTGATATTTTAACAATAGGTCGCTTAAGAAAATTACCTATGCCTTTTATCAGAGGATAGTAATAGACTATATTTGTAATTTCTGCTGTTGCAACAGTCAATTTATCAGTAACCGAGATTTTTTCGGCTTTTTCCAAATAAGGAGTGCCTGAAAAACCTATGACAGAGTTTACTGTCCTGTTTTCTGCCCACTTGTTTACAACGGCACGGAGTTTGATTTCATCACTCACAGCATGATGAACTTCATCGATAAATATCGCTAATGAAGGAAGCTTCCCGATTAAGTTGCGGAGTTCGTTTGCTTGCCTATCCCTTTCATCGTCACTTTGTTCAAACAGGCTTATCTGTCCATTCTTTTCTTGAATACGGTCAAGAATAACCTTCTCTGCATTTGTAACAGCCACTAATCCGAATAGCTCAGACAACGGCTGATGGTTAGCTATTTTCTGTACATTCGGATTTTTCGTTTTATTAGACTTATTTGTAGTTTTGCCCTGATCGAGAACCTCAAAGGATATTATTCGCCTAATATCAGATGCTGCTGGCTCTGGCAAAACCCATGACGGGTCAAATTTTTGTATGGTTTTAAGGCTTGGAACAACAGAAGACTTCAAACCAGACGGTGCAAATATTATAAAGTTGTGTGCAAATGCCGGATTATTAGGCTCATTAATACCAAAGTACAAATCAAGATAGATAAATGCAGCCATTAAATATGTTTTACCTGCACCCATTGGAAGGCTGAACAGATAATCTGTATATGATACACCATAAAAGGCATCTTGGAAAAATTTAATGTAGTCAATTTCTTCCGGAGCCTTTTTTATCGCTTTTTCCAGTTTTTCTGAAACCTGTTCACCCTTTTCATTTTTTAGACACGCATATTCGAATAGTGCAGCGGCGGCCTTGTTATTCTGCAAATACTGATGCACAGAACTCGACAATTCAATGCTATCCAAATCAAGCGTATTAAATTTACCTGCTTGGAATAGATCTGCCAGAGGTTGTCCTTCACAAGCAATTTTCAAATATAAATATGTTTTTATGGCATCAGTCTGCGCATCACGCATTTTGCCGTTGTTTTCTATGTAGTCAATTATTGAGTTCACAGTGCATTCAGATGAGGAATACCATCTGTTACAAGCATTTTCAATCATTTTATAAAACATTACACATCCTCCTCATCCAGAATAAATTCCAAAATATCATCCACCTTGCAGTCTAAGACTCTGCAGATGGTTTCTATGCTCTCCAAAGAAACATACCTATTGCGTCTGAGCCGCGTGAGAATGTTGCCACTGAAACCGGCTTTCTTCTGCAACTGTGATGCGGTTATATCTTTCTCTATCATTAAATGAAAAAGTTTCTTGTAGCTTACAGCCATAGCCTTATCCTCCATCGTAAACTCAAGAAAAATTATATCACGCAAAAGTGACTTTTACAATATTAAGATGTATGTTTTGCAGTCATCCAACCTACCAAAATGGTACTCGAGAGTATTGTATAGACCACCTTATTACTCCAAGTTGAGTAATGGAAAGTGGGGGAATGCCTTGCAATTTCCTACTTTCAGAGCAATATATGTAGTGAAGGAGGTGCCCCTATGAGTAGAGACTGGACACAGGAAGAATTGCAAGCTGCAAGCAAAGCTATGAAAGCCGCCGGGCATTTAAGTTATGATGAGTTCTGCGAACATTTGAATAAGACCATCTTCATAGCTTACTGCAAGGACGCAGATAATAGCCTGATTACAATCAGTGGCTCATATAACTGTAAGGAAGAATTAGAAAAGCAATTGCAGGAGCATTTTAGCTACTTAAAAGTAATGACGGTGTTATCCGAGGAGGATATAGTTTTTATCAAGAAAAATCTCAGATAAATCATCACAAACAAATAGACCTCGTTACTGTACCCACACCAGGCAAGGTAGCGAGGCCTATTTTTTATTCTTTATTTTCTACTTATGTAGCCTTTTTACGAGCATAGCTGGCTCGTCTGTTTCTACGATTACGCTCAGCTCGGCAATCCTAACTGTCACAATATAGTTGACTGCATGAATGCCATACAAGGTATTTGCCACAAGCAGGCAGGAATGTTAGATCCACAGAATTGAGATTCTGAGGATTTAACATTCTTTTTTTATATTGGGAGATCGGTTTTTAGGTTTTGCATACATAAAAAATTATTTTTTCAAAAATCGTCAGATTTGTTCCTTTCCCAAGGCTACAAGTTAGGAGCAAAAATATTTTTCCAATAAAGTCGTTCAAGTTCGCGATAACTGTCCTGTGAATAGTGAAGGGGTTAAATATTTCGGCTATTAGTAGATGAAAGAAAATCCCTCTGAACACATCATCTGTCCTTTGAATAGCAGAGCGGCAGAAATACACAAGGAGGAGCAATTAAATGAATTTTGATAACATTCCCCAGTATGTCAAAGAGAACGCCGAGTTCTGCTGTTGGCGGTACGAAACCGTAAATAACAACCATACCAAGGTTCCGTATAATCCAAAGACAGGAGGCAGAGCCAGCGTATCTGCACCTGCAACCTTTACCAACTTTGCTGCAGCGGTTACGGCATCTGTAAATTACAGCGGTATTGGTATCCGTGTGTCAAACTGCATTATCGGCATCGATCTTGACCACTGTATTAAAGACGGAGCAGTACTACCGTGGGCACTTGCCATTGTGCAGATGTTTCCACAGGCATATATCGAGATAAGTCCAAGTGGCACAGGCTTACGCATTCTTTGCTTAGCTCCGGATGGCTACACATACGATACGGAAATTTACTACATCAAGCGCGGTAATATCGAAGTCTATGTTCCCAATGTCACCACACGCTTTGTGACCGTCACAGGCAATGTGTATCAAAGCGGTGATGTTGTTAAATGCACAGAAGCCTTGCAATGGCTGCTCGACACGCATATGAAGCGCCCTACTCCAAAAGTGTCTGCGGAAATCATGGAGAGAGAAAGTTACTTATCCGATGAGAGCGTACTGGATAAGGCTTTGACTGCAAAGAACGGGGAGAAGTTCAAAAAACTGTGGGAGGGAGAAATAACAGGCTATCCCTCACAAAGCGAAGCAGATCAGGCACTCTGTTCTATTCTCGCTTTCTATTGTAATGGAAATTACGAGCAGATAGACAGACTGTTTCGGTAGTCCAGTTTGATGCGTGACAAGTGGGATAGCCGCCGCGGCGGTGATACCTATGGTAGCATCACCATTCGTAATGCCATCAGCGGTGTGACAAATTTCTATAAACCCATAATGCGAAACAGTGCTATCGAGGACTTTGACGAACGTATGCCCCGACTTGAGGGAATGAAGCCAGAGAACACAAGCCAATATCCCTGGACAGATATTGGTGCAGGCAGGTTGTTTGCGGACTTCTATAAAGAAATTCTCCGTTATGTTCCGGAACGCAGGATGTGGTTCTGCTACGAGGATGGTATCTGGAAATCAGATGTAGGAAATCTAAAAGCCATGAAACGATGTATGGATTTGGCAGACCTCCTTTATATGTATGCTTTGAATATAAAGGACGAGCATAAGCGTAAAGGCTACATCGATCACATTAAAAAGTGGCAGTCCCATGGCTACCGCGTGAATATCCTTAAGGATGCACAGGTTCACCATCCCATTTCCATTAAAAAGTTTGACTCTAGCCCTTATACTTTCAACTGCAAAAACGGCACCTTGCATATGGATACAGGCACCTTTTCCGGGCATTGCAGCGAGGATAAGTTGACAAAGATAACCCCTGTAAAGTTTGACCCGCAAGTTCGCTGCAAGCGTTGGGATTCATTCATCTATGAAATCACAAGCGGTGATGCAGAGAGAGCTAGTTTCTTACAGAAAATCCTCGGCTACGGCTTGACGGGAGATACCCGGCATGAATGCATGACCATCCTCTACGGTGCCAGTACCCGCAACGGCAAAGGGACGCTGTGCGAGAGTGTATTAAAGGTTTTTGGCAGCTATGGATGTTCGGCAAAGCCGGAAACCATCGCTATGAAGAACAGCACCAACAGTTCCCAGCCAAGCGAGGATATTGCCAGGCTTGCAAGAGTGCGCTTTGTGAATATACCGGAGCCGGGTAAAGGCTTGGTGCTCAATGCTGCGCAGGTAAAGAGCATGACGGGTAATGATACCATTAACGCAAGGTTCCTGCATGAAAACAGCTTTGATTTTAAACCTCAGTTCAAACTTTACATCAACACAAATTATCTGCCCGTTATTAACGATATGACGATTTTCACCAGTGGGCGTATCATCATCGTTCCCTTTGAACGGCATTTTGAGGAAGCCGAGCAAGATCGAACGCTGAAAGATGAATTTGCCAAACCGGAAGCACAATCGGCAATCCTCAACTGGTTGCTGGATGGTTATCGAATGCTAAATGCAGAAGGTCTTGCATTGCCCCAATCGGTAAAGAACGCCACTGCTCAGTATCACCATGACAGCAATAAAATCCAACTTTTCGTTGAGGATTGTATGGGACAGGACGGAACTGCCGAGGAGCGCACCTCAACCGTTTACGAGCGATACAGGCAGTGGTGCGGTGAAAATGGTCAATACCCGGAAAGCATGAAGAATTTCAAGCAAAGTCTTGCTGCCGTTGCCGAAGTCAAACGAAAGCGTCCACGCTCCGGCGGTGAGAAAACCACAATGGTTATCGGCTACAAGCTGATATCTGAATTCTTGACATAAACACATGGGGCATTATGTGGCAAATAAATATGGTTGTTTCAAAAATCAATATCTCTATAGAGGATTATATATATTTCCTGCCACAGCTTGCCCCACTGTGAACATGAAAGGCGGTGGTGCGTATGTGCTGAAAAACCTAACCCCCAGTTACCCTTAATTAAAAAATCAAAGGAGGACATGAATATGTCGCAAAATTACACTCTTATCACAGTCGGTCACGGTCGCTTGATTCCAAGCGAAACCACGATGACCGAAGAGCAGCTTCAGAAACGAACAGGCCAAAGTAGCGCTTTCTGGCTTACCCGAATTATGGATGGCATCTACCGTCTGAATTGCAAAAATCAGATTACGGCAGAGCATTGCGTAAGAAATTATCAGGTGTACTGTCCGCGATGCAAGCTCGTAATGGAACCTATATTCCCAGCAAACAAGCACGAAACCCCGGTCTACACCTGTAAAAAATGTAGTAAATAAAGGAGGATTATTACCATGTCAAACACAACCTACAAAACTGATTTCTGGAATATGATACGCAGAGGTCAAAATCTTGCCGGCCAGTATCGCGAGATGGCAGACACAACCACTGGAACATACTTGCTACCGGAAGAAGCTGATAACCTCTATAACGAGGCTCTCAATAAAGAAAACCTCTTCCGTAGGCTCGCTACTATAATACAAACACCTACTCTTGACAGCACTGTTCACGCTATTTCTGCTACTTCAGTAGCAGACTGGATACCACAAGGCAGCGCTATTCCAGAAGACAATGACACCTTCAGCCAATACGACTTTGAAGCATATAAGCTGGCTTCTATTGCCAAACTCCATGTTCACTTCATCGAAGACAAACAGTTTGATATAGAGAAATATCTAGTTAGAGACTTTGCCCGCCGATTTGGTAAAGCCGAGGAAAACGCCTTTATCAACGGAGATGGAAACGGACGCCCAACGGGAATTCTTAACAGCACAAATGGAGCAGATGTCGGAGTAACGACTTTATCTGCAACAGCAGTGACTCTTGATGAAATAATGAAGTTATTCCATTCCGTAAAGCCGGAATACCGTGAAAAGGCTGTATGGGTTATGAGCGACACCACAGCTCTGGCACTCCGTGCACTCAAGGACAATGGAGGAAACTATCTCTGGCCTGAGAATTCGACTAATCTGCTCGGCAGGCCTGTGATTATCTCAAACAATATGCCAACCATTGCCGCAGGAAATAAGCCAGTTGCTTTCGGCGACTTTTCCTATTATTGGATTGTGGAACGTATGCCGCTCACAGTAAGGCCATTGTTTGAAAAATATGTATTATCACAGCTTAAGGCTTATCTCGGTTACGAGCGTCTCGATGGCAAGTTGATTCGTCCAGAAGCTATAAAGGTACTTCAGATGATGGTGTAAAACGAGCAATTAAATACCTTATAAACGGTGAAAGTGTCCTAAACTCATTAAAAATAGGCACTTTCACCACCCCTTTGGGGCTATTACCCTATTTGAATCCGCGTTTTTTTATACGAAGCCCCACGCCGCTGTCCGCTTTAAAAAGCTGTGGAGATTTTACCTCCCCCTACCGGTCTATAAACAATATAAAGAGAGTAATGATTCGTTACACCATGTTGAAAGGAGGAATTCCAATGGATGAAAAGACCATCAGCGTAACCGAAAAAGTCATCGGTGACACGCTCTACATTATAGAATCAGCAGTCAGCAGCACCGCCAAGGAAACCGCTTATGACAAGCTGAAACGCATGATACTTAATGACACTGCAAGCCTTGAAATAAAAAAGGCTTCTTAGCCAAAATAACTTGACTTCTTCACAGTAGTACGGGAATATAGAGTACCGCTTGAAGACTGTCGGAAAGGAGGTAAACATGAATAACAGACAGTCTTATACTACTGTGAAGAATAACGATAAAATAACTGCTCTGTACTGCCGTCTCTCACGAGATGACGAACTACAGGGTGATTCAAACAGCATTAAAAATCAGAAAAGTATTTTACAGAAGTACGCTGATGACAACGGATTTGCAAACACTGAATTCTTTGTAGACGATGGCTATAGCGGTACGAACTTCGATCGCCCGGATTGGCAGCGCCTTATATCTCAAGCTGAAGAAGGGAGCATCGGCACCATCATTGTAAAGGACATGAGTCGTCTCGGTAGAGATTACCTTAAAGTCGGTTATTACACCGAGGTATTATTCCCCGGCTCTGATATTCGATTTATAGCCATAAACAACAATGTGGACAGTGCCAATCAGCAAGACAGCGATTTTACACCTTTCCTTAATATCATCAATGAATGGTATGCCAAGGATACGAGCAAGAAAATCCGCTCCGTTTTTAAATCAAAAGGTCAATCTGGCAAGCCACTCTGCACCAATCCGCCTTATGGCTACATCAAAGACCCGGAAGATAAGACCCGCTGGATTGTTGATGAAGAAGCCGCTAAAGTGGTAAAAGATGCATTTCACTTGTGTATGCAAGGTTATGGCCCTACTCAGATAGCTAAAGAGTTTAGTAAACGCCGTATAATGAATCCAACGGCTCACGCAAAGGCAAACGGAATCAATATTCCGGACAACAGAGGCCATGACGATGATTATATCTGGAGAGGCAGTACAATCGTTCATATGCTTTCAAGGCAGGAGTATTTAGGACATACGGTAAACTTCAAAACCTATCGCAAGTCCTATAAGCAGAAAAAGCAAATGAAGAATGACCCGTCAGAATGGGTAATTTTTGAGAATACCCATGAAGCAATTATTGAAGAACCAGTGTTTGAGGTAGTGCAGAAAATCCGAGATGGCAGGCGCAGGCTTACACCAATGGGAGAAATGCCAATCCTCTCCGGTATGCTCTTCTGTGCAGACTGCGGTGCAAAACTTTACCAAGTGCGTCATAGAGGTTGGGAGCATGACAAGGAGCATTTCGTGTGTGCTACCTATCGTAAGATAAAAGGTGGCTGCAGTTCTCACCAGATACGCAATGTGGTCGTTGAGGAATTGCTTCTTGACGGTATCCGCCGGGTAACCGCTTATGCAAGAGACTATGAGGATGAATTTGTACAGATGGTTACCAAGAAAACAAGGACAGACCTTGACAAAAGTATGCGTGACGGCAAACGAGAATTAGAGCAGTCACAGGCTCGTATCAGCAAGCTGGATGATATTATCCAAAGGCTCTATGAGGACA
>ENA-UOOI01003516-UOOI01003516.1-fermentation-metagenome-genome-assembly--contig:-NODE-3516-length-11697-cov-5.468648_pt1 | contig 11697 bp, 18 predicted proteins | sample MGYA00245779_ERZ724027 | MGnify/ENA primary metagenome ERZ724027 (study PRJEB28704, sample SAMN03018318) | fermentation metagenome | biome: anthropogenic terrestrial biome; feature: soil; material... | reverse complement strand
TGATCAAGGATGAGATCGGCATTGAGATGACAATCCGGGATAATGATTAAAATTAAAATTTAAAACTTTGTGAAGGAGTAAGATGTGGAAAAATTAAACAGATGTGCAATGGAAAATGTCAAGAATCATCTGGTTGTACAGATGAGTATATGTGAAAAAGCAGAGAAAAAGGCAAAAGAAGAAGGAATGACAACGGAATGTATTGAGATGCATCACGATATGTTCTGCCTGTATGCCGGGTTTTTAGCACAGTTAGATTAGAATTTTATAAAGGAAGGTGCAGTATGGTAAGCAGCGAAATATATGAAAAAGTTACTTATAAGCAAATTGATAATATGAAGCATGCCTTGGGCTTTGACCAGAGAAAAGTCCGTGGAACAAAACATCGAAGATATGAACCGTATCGGAACTATTTCAATACTGGCGAACGTGATGTGTATGATTGGGAACTGCTTGTTTCCATAGGGTTTGCTACAAAGAGTCGTGAGAATTGGTATCATGTTTCTGATGATGGACGGGTTTTTTTGGAGAGAGTGACGGGGGTTAAATTTCTTCCGGAAAGTGATTAAAAAGGAGATTTGGTTAAAATGGCAAGTATATATATAAAAATGAAAGATGGAACAACAAAATCGTTTCCTCACGCGGGAAGGGCTGGCGGTAGCTATACTAAGTCTATCCGCTATGAAGGCGCTTTCGCGATTATTAAGGATGAGTGGGATTGCGAAACAGCGCGAAATGGATGATGACGATCATGAGGAATTATTGGATACACTTTTGAAGCATTCCGGTCCTGTTATTCTAAGTGGGTATGAAAATGAACTTTACAATCGCAAATTAAAAGACTGGTACCGCAAGGAAACAACATGCTATTCGCAGGTGGCATCAAAGAAAAGAGAGGTGTTATGGATGAACTATAATCCGGAGCCATATAAGCGGCCGGCTATGAAACAAGCAGATAATGACACCTTGCGAGACATACTTGCACCGCTGTGTTGAAAGGAGTGACGTCATATGAGCAAGGAGAAACTGGAACGAGCGTACCGAAAAGCTGCCGATGTCCGCAAAGCCGAACTGGAGCAGATGGAGAACGAAGCCCCACGGGAGAGCGCAAGAAGAGCCTTTCAGCGGAAGCCCTATCAAGTGGGAAAGCTGATTAAAGAGCAGGGCCAGCAGATAGAACACAAGAGCCTGCTGGAGTATCTGGCAGAGAAATATGATATCTGAAAGGGGGGAGTGAGGACAGGTGGACAAAAAGAAGTTGCTGCAGTACAAGGCACTTATGAGGGAGCAGCCAAAACTGAAGAGGGAACTTGACAGATTATATGAGCGCCTGGCTGAGGTGCCTGTTGTTTCGGGAAAGGTGACAAAGTCCAGTGATGACTTTCCGTACATAGAGGAACACCTGACAGTGCAAATGACTGAGCCTAAAGCAGCAGAGGAGATTAAGAAGCAGATCCGGATTAAGGAGAAACGGCTTGACATGGTGGAGCAGGAGCGCACAGAGATTGAACTGTTCATCGCTGGCATACCGGACAGCCTGGACAGGCAGATATTTGAGCTTAGTTTCCTGGACGGAAAGAAACAATGTGAGGTGGGGGAAGAGCTGGGATACAGCAAGGGGAGGGTGTCTCAAAAAATTTCCCAATATTTGAAAGATTAAACCAATTAAACAAAACAGTGTGCTATAATTATTCTAGAATGATTGGAATATCATTCACCCCCACATATAAACTCATCCAAAAAAACGTCCTGTAGAAAATACGGGGCGTTTTTTGTGCAGTCTGTACATTGACAAAAAGAACATATGTTCTATAATCGAAGTACCACATATATAAAAATCATAACCGTAATTTGTTGATAATTGTCAAAATTTGGTATATTATTAAGTATAATTATAGCGTGACTTTAACGCTGGATGAATATGTGGAGGGGGCTATTATGGAACGAAATATAAAGTTTCAGTATTTTAAAATGGACTACCAGGAAAGAGATGACGGAACTTGGAGAGACGCTGGAGAATTTGATTTCATCTCGTGGATCGACTTTGTAGACGAATATCAACTGGAAAAAGCAACCATTGAACTAAAAGATACCAAAGCGAGGCTGGAAAAGATTAAGTTTTTTAAAGATCACAATGTGTGGGTTACCAGATTTATGAAATTGCGGGATGAAAATTTGCCATATATCGCAAAGGAGCATGAAGAAGCAGAAGATATTCCACTAGATCCAGACGAATATATAGGGGAAGATATGTATATGCTGTATGATATAAATACTCGCATTGCAATGATTCAGTCTAATCGTTTTTCATTAGGGCTTGTAAGATTAGCGGAATTTCTGATAAAGTCACAAAATAAGGAGAACGCAAGAATCAGATTGTTTCCCATAGAAGATAAAGTTGACCTGAAAAGTTTCAGGAGAAATATGTATCGTACAATTGAACTTGGATTTGCAAACATTACACGGGATGTGAGTTCGAACAAAAGCGCTTTGGGTGATATATTAGGCACATATAAAAAATTTGCGGGCGTGTCCGGAACTATAAAAATAAGTATCGGGAGGGCTAAAGATGATTCGTTAGATGTTGTGGAAGTGGATAAGTTGATATCCGAGCTGAGTGAATGCAAAAATATTACAAGCGCTAAGGTGAAGGTGAGGGACGATGATCTTTCCAAGGTGGAAGTTGTTGATTTATTGGAAGAAACCTTTTCCAACATAATAACTTTTAAGATTCCTCCAAGGGAAACGTTAGGATTTGACTATGCGGCGTCAAATATGATTAGCTGTTATGCGAAGGTAAAGGATAAAATAGTGAAACTGATATCAATTCCCGAATAAAAGGAAGTGGTGACAATGAAAGGTAGAGCAAAATATTATGCCGAAAGGATATATCCATATATTTTTTCTCTCATAATAGTGCTTTGTCTAAGAAATGCAGAGACCCCAGTTATTGAAAACCCGAATTATATCGAAGTTCTAAGCGGATTGGTTACCTTGGACTCAATAGTAATAGGTTTTTTAGGGGCGATTATGCCGGTTATTTTAAGTATGAAAAATGAATCAAAGTTTGTTAAATATGTTTTTGAAAATGATAAACAAGGATTGTTTTCAAAATATTTAAAAGTAACCGTCTTTACCGGATTATTAAGCGCAGTTTTATCCTTGATTATGCATCTGAGAAGTAGTATGCCGGAGTTTTGGGTAAGCATAGCTTTTAAATCCTGGATGTTTTTTACGGTATTGTTTTTGGTTTCTACATACAGAAGCATGTCATATATGATTACGTTGGTTTTTTCAAAGGATAATTTTGAAGATAGCACTAATGATCATGAAAGAGAGAAAACCCGTAAAGAGAGAGAATTAGAGGATAAATATAGCAAATAGAAAAAATCTTTAAATACTAAAGGCGCTCCTTCGAGGGTGTCTTTTTCTATACGTAAATTTAAGCCAGATTGGAAGGTGAGGTGATGGCGAACAGTGGACATGAAAACTTAATCCCCTTTGACAAACGAACAGAGGTTGAACAGAGGAAAATCCAATCAAAAGGCGGTAAGGCCTCAGGAGAATCCCGCCGCAGGAAAGCCGACTTCAGGAAGACCCTGAACCTGCTGCTTACTGCTGAGATAGACAGTCCCGAATGGACTCCAATGCTGGAGGCTCTGGGGCTTGACAGCACGCTCGAATCCGCTGTTAACGGAGCCATGATAAAAGAGGCTCTTTCGGGCAATGTAAAGGCTTATGAAGCCATTGCGAAGTATGCCGGACAGACGGCGAAGCCTGATGAAGACCTTAGAAACCGTGAGGCTGATACAGAGTTGAAGCAGGCAAGAAAACAGGCTGTTACCGGTGAAAATGAGACGGATGAGGCCCTTGGCAAGCTGGATGATATATTGAAAGGTGTGTATGACAATGCAGTTAAGCAGGAAACAGAATGAGTACATCGTGCATGCGACGCACCGGTGGAATATTAAGTCCGGGGCGGTTCGTTCTGGGAAGTCCTATGTGGACACTGCATACATGATACCGGCCAGAATTAGGGAGAGAGCAGGAAAGCCGGGGCTGACTGTAATTCTTGGGGTATCCAGAGAGACGGTTGAGCGTAATGTGCTGCAGCCCATGCGAGAGATCTACACAGACAAGCTGATCGGTACCATAAACAACCGGAACATGGCCAGAGTGTGTGGTGAGGATGTCTACTGTCTGGGAGCTGAGAAGATTAGCCAGGTTGCAAAGATACAGGGATCCTCTATCAAGTATGCATATGGTGACGAGGTGGCAAAGTGGAATCAAGAAGTGTTCCAGATGCTGAAATCAAGGCTTGATAAGCCTTACAGCTGCTTTGACGGTTCCTGCAACCCAGAGAATCCTACGCATTGGCTGAAGAAATTTCTTGACTCCGATGCGGACATCTACTTGCAGAAGTATCGGATATTTGACAATCCATTCCTGCCGTCAGAATATGTTTATAACCTGTGTAAAGAGTATGAAGGAACTGTCTACTATGATCGCCTGATCGAGGGGCAGTGGAAACGGGCAGAGGGTGCCATTTACCGGAAGTTCGCGGATGCTCCGGACAGCTTCGTGCAGAAAGCTGACAGGGAGAACATTGCAAGAATAGAGATCGGGGTTGACTTCGGCGGTAATGGATCCGGCCACTCTTTTGTCGCAACAGGGAAATATGAGGGCGGCAGGGTGCAGGCCCTTATGAGCCGGAGATATATGAATAAGGACTACCCGCAGGGCATTGACGCAAACCTTCTATCAGACCTCTTCTTACAGTTTGTGGGAGCGGTCATTGAGAAGTACGGCATGCCGAGATTTGTATACTGGGACAACGCAGAAACGGTCCTTGGTCAGAGTATCACAAAGGCCTGCAGGAAGAAATATCCGCGCATTACTGTACTGCCGGCATGGAAAATACGAATAAAAGATAGAATTGATTATACAGTCCGCCTCCTGGGAGCCGGGCTTTTTTCATTGACAGAAGATTGCGAGACGTTGTCACAGGCTTTTCAGGATGCTGTCTGGGACAGTAAGGCGGATGAAGACGTGCGCCTGGATGATGGCACAAGTGATATTGACACGCTGGATGCCTTTGAGTACTCCATAGAGCGGGATATCACACAAAGCGAGCGCAAGCCTTTGAAAGGAGGAATTTAACATGTTTCGATTAGCAGCAGAGGAAGAACTGACAGACCAGAAGTTAGGAGAGTTCCTCCGAGAACATTCGTGTGAATCAGCATTCCGGTATCAGCAGCTTAAAAATGCATATGAGACGGATTACCCGATATTTTACCAGGAGAAAAAGCCAGAGTGGAAACCAGATAACCGCATTGCAGTCAACTTCGCAAAATATATTGTTGATACGATGAACGGTTTTTTCATTGGGCACCCGATTAAGATTACAGCGGATGAGGATAGCATTGGTAAGTTCGTGGAATTTCTGGATCAGTACAACGATCAGGATGACAACAACGCAGAGCTGTCAAAGATATGCAGCATATATGGAAAAGGCTATGAAATGTATTATGTCGATGAATTTGGGAAGATCGGCATTACATACCTGACACCGCTGGATGCTTTTATGGTCTACGATGATTCGGTACTTTGTAAGCCCCGGAACTTCGTGCGGCTGTATGTGAATGCGGATAATGTGTTACATGGCAGCGTGTCAGATGATAACCGAGTGCGGTACTTTACCCAGAAAGGGAAACTTGTATGGGAAGAGGAAGAGAAGATACACGGCTTTGACGGAGTTCCGGCTACAGAGTATGTGGAGAACGAGGAGCAACTGGGAATCTTTGAACCAGTGCTGACCATGATCAACGCATACAACAAGGCGATATCGGAAAAAGCCAATGATGTGGATTATTTTGCAGACGCCTATTTGAAAGTTTTGGGAGCTGTAGTAGATGACACAGGCATTAAGGATATCCGGGACAATCGTATTGTTAACTTTCCACCAGCGTTAAAGGATGTGCTGCCGGATGTAGAATTTATGGCAAAGCCTGACGGAGACGGCACACAAGAACACTTGATTGACCGATTAGAAAAGCTGATCTTTCAAATATCCATGGTGGCTAATATCTCCGATGAAAACTTTGGTGCGTCCTCCGGTATTGCTTTGAAGTACAAATTGCAGGCTATGAGCAACCTCGAAAAGACCAAGGAGAGGAAATTCGCCAGCGGCATGAATCGGCGCTATAAGTTGATTTTCAGCAATCCCGTGTCCGGCATGAAAAAAGACGATTGGGTAAAGCTTCGTTACCACTTTACGCCCAATTTCCCCGCAAACCTTTTGGAGGAATCGCAGATCGCGCAGAACATGGAAGGCACCGTATCCAAGGAAACCCAGTTATCCGTCTTGTCCATTGTGGATAACGTCCAAGCCGAGCTTGACAGGCTGAAAAAAGAGCAGGAAGAATCCCAGGTGACCGCCGTGGAGCAAGGGTTAATGAACAGGTTAAATGCTGAACCAGATGCCCAAGAGGCAGACGGGGGTGGTATAACGGAGCAGGCGGCGGAAGTGCAGGGGAAACAGCTTAACGGGGCACAGACCCAGAGCCTTATCGCTATTATGGCACAATTCACCTCTGGAGCGTTATCCGAAGGACAGGCGGTGAATTTGATTTCCACAGCAATCGGGATTGGTAAAGAGGATGCGAGGCAGATTTTGAACGGGGAATTGTGATGACAAGCAAAGAGTATTGGAGCAAGCGGGAGGCCGAGCAGCTAAAGAAAAATATCAAGGATGAGCTGGAATACAATAAAAAGATCAAAGAGACCTACGATTATATGCTGGATAACATCCAGAAAGAGATCAACGGTTTCTATGCCCGTTATGCCACCAAAGAGGGAATATCCTTAAGCGAGGCAAAGAAACGTGTCGCACAGCTTGACAGCGATGCTTATGGGCGGAAGGCTAAGAGGTATGTAAAGGACAAGGATTTTTCCAAAGAAGCCAATGAGGAGATGCGGCTGTATAACGCCACGATGAAGATTAACCGTCTGGAACTTTTAAAAGCGAACATCGGCCTTGAGCTGGTGGGCGGATTCGACGAGCTGCAAAAGTATTTTGACACCACGCTGACAGATCGGACCCTGTCAGAGTTCAAGCGTCAAGCTGGAATCCTTGGTAAGTCAGTCCTGAACAATGAAAAGGCTGCGCATTCCATCGTGAACGCTTCCTACCAGAATGCGAAGTTCTCTGACCGGATCTGGATGTATCAGGATATGCTGAAAGCGGAATTGTCCAGTCAGCTGAAGATTGGCCTGATACAGGGGAGAAATCCCCGGGAGCTGGCACGGCATATTTCTAAGGTCTTCGGGGTCAGCCGGAACAACGCAGAGCGGCTGATGCAGACAGAACTTGCCAGAGTCCAGACGGAAGCACAGAAGCAATCCTATGAGAGAAACGGTTATGATCAGTATGAGTTTATTGCTGAACCTACGGCCTGCCCGATCTGCAGGGCGCTGGATGGTAAAATCTTTGATGTTAAGAAGATGCTGCCGGGAGAGAATGCTTCTCCGATTCATCCTCGCTGTCGCTGCAGTGCCGCGGCACACATGGATCGGGAAGAATTTGATAAGTGGCTGGACTTCATAGATAAAGGTGGAACCACAGAAGAATGGAATAAAAGGACAATAAGGCCATTAGGCAAAATAGATATGAATCTTCTGGAAAAAGAATTTGGGAAGATGCAGACAGACGAAATTATTGTTACTGGTGAGCGTTTAGAGCATATAAAAGACAGGCATCAGGAAGATTATGAACTGTTTCAAAAACATGGTAATGAAGGTGTGCAAAATCCTGACTATATTGTAAGAGATGAGAAGCATGAAGGCACGGTATTCATGGTTAAAAAATTAGAGGACACAAATCTTAATATGATTGTTCGCCTTGCACTTGCTACAGATACTGAAGGGTACAAAAACTCTGTGATGACCTTTTATAGAATTCGAGAGCGCAACCTTAAAAAGCTCATAAAGAAGAACAAGCTCCTTTACAAAAGGGAATAACTGCTGTATAATATGAGTACAATGAATAGGAAGATATTTGAAGTAGAGAACGTGCTGCTACACACCCTTTGGGTCAAAAGAAATGTGGGAAGGGGCACACCCACCAAATATCTTCTTATTTTACTAAAAAGAGAATAATGAAAAGCATCTACCACCAGTCGATAATGGCCGGTGGTATTTTTCAGAAAGGAGATATTTTCATGGCAAAGGATGATTACTTTAAAATCATATATGTTATTTTACAAGAATTGTATGGGTGTAAAAAGCAAGGTTGTAAGGTTGACTTAAGAGCTATAAGCCCCCAGCGGTTTCAAGTCCCGGAGGGATATTTGCTGGACATTTTAGCAGATTTACTGGAAGAGAGATATATTAAGGGTTTTGAAATAATCGGAACAAAGACAGGAAGGGCTGTTTGCGGATTAGAGGATATCACAATTACCATGAAGGGGATTGAATATCTTCAGGATAACTCAAAAATGAAACAGGTATACAATCTGTTAAAAGAAGTAAAGGATTGGGTACCAGGTCTGTAAGCCATCGGTAAGTGCCGGTGGTATTTTTGTACTCAATTTTAAGTGAAAGGACGGTGAGGACGATGAAATATCGAAAGAAGCCCGTGGTGGTAGAGGCGTTTCGTTTTGAGGGAGCCGACTCTGAAATCAATGCTCCCTATTGGTTCGCCCAGGCATTGGCCAGTGAGAATGCCACAATGGATCGGGCCTTAAAGGACGGGCAGACGCATGTTTATGGCTGCACGATTGACACGTTGGAGGGTAAGATGCATGCCAAAAAAGGCGATTACATCATTCGCGGCGTGAACGGTGAGCTGTACCCGTGCAAGGCAAATATTTTCCGCAAGACATATGAAATAGTGAAGTGAGAGGAGGAATCATGAAGGTAAATGTTTTAGGTATGGAATATGAGACATACCGAAGAAATGCAACAGAAGATAAGAAGTTAGAAACCAGAGACGGGTATATGGATTCATCCACCAAAGAGATTGTAATAAGCAATCTTAAGCCAGACGATGACAGCAAAAAGGATTTAGAGTCTTATATTAAATCTGTATTGAGGCATGAAATCATTCACGCTTTCCTGTATGAGAGCGGTCTGGATGTCTGCGCAAAAAATGAGTTTGGTTCGTGGGCGACTAACGAGGAAATGGTAGACTGGATTGCAATTCAGTTTCCTAAGATATTAAAAGCATTTCAGGAGGTAGGCTGCCTATGATTGAGGTAAGTGTCCAAAAGGACAGTATATCAGTAACCGGGCATGCCGGGTATGCTCCACCGGGGCAGGACATTGTGTGTGCTGCGGTGTCAACCCTCATACAGACTCTGGCGGCATCACTGGACAGTCTGACGGACGATAATCCGGATTATACGATTGCCCCGGGAGTATTTGTTTTAGAAACTAAGGATTTATCAGCAAAAGCAAAGTTGTTGGTGGATTCTTTTTTTCTTGGAATCAATGGTACTATAGCAGCTCATCCGGATTACGTCCGGATTGTATAAAATATTGTCCGAAACCGACATTAAACTATAGTGAATGCTCTGGGCGTTACAGCGAATGGAGCGGGCACGGAAAGGAAAATATGAGAAACAAAGTTTATTCAGCAATAAAAGCAGCAAAGAGGCCTTTTGATCTGCAGCTATTTGCAGAAGGAGACGGTGCTGGGGTCGGTGACGGCAATGGCGACGGAGCTGGAGCAGGAACAGACGGCGGAACAGGAGAGAAAGGCGGTGCAGGCACTGGAAGTGGTGGCGGCGATGACAAACCCGTGACTTTTGATGATTTCCTGAAAGGCGAAGGCAATCAGGCGGAGTTTGATCGCCGGGTGCAGAAAGCCATTAATACCGCAGTCACGACTGCTCAGGAGAAGTGGCAGGCGTTAACGGATGATAAGCTGTCCGAAGCTGAAAAGCTGGCGAAGATGACAAAGGAGGAGAAAGCCGAGTATAAAGCCAGGAAGCTCGAAAAAGAGATTGCAGATCTGAAACGGGCCAATGCTCTTTCCGATATGTCAAAGACTGCCCGGAAGATGCTCTCTGAGGAGGAGATTACTATTCCGGATGAACTCCTGTCTCATCTGGTGTCAGACGATGCAGCGGACACGAAAACGGCAGTTGAGTCATTCACAAAGCTGTTTAAGGAATCCGTGCAGAATGCTGTCAAGGATGCCTTAAAGGGCAATCCCCCGAAAGCAGGGACTGGTGGAAGAGGGACGATAACCAAAGAACAGATACTTGCGATCAAAGACCGCGCCGAGAGGCAGCGGATGATTACAGAACATATTAATTTATTCCAGTAAAGGAGATAAAGAAAATGCATAAAAAGAAATTTGACTTACAGTTATTTGCAGCGCCGGCCGGGATGACCGGAAAAGCACAGATCACAGTGGCAGCCAGGGAGATTGACTTTGTCACATCCTTCTCCAAAAACCTGCAGGCCCTGACTGACATCATGGGCATTTCCAGATTTATTAAAAAGGGGAATGGAACCGTTTTGAAGACAAAGAAAGCAACCGGCACACTGCAGAGCGGGACGGTTGCTGAGGGCGATGAAATCCCGCTGTCCCAGTTTGAGGTGAAGGAGACGGCTTATGATACTATCGACATTGAGAAATATCGTAAGGGTGTGTCCGCCGAGGCCATCGCAGAGCATGGGTATGATGTAGCGGTTGCTATGACAGATGATGAGTTCAAGACCGAGCTGCAGGACGTTGTTCTGGGCAGGTTCTATGATTTCATTAAAACCGGCACACTGACATCCACCGAAACCACATGGCAGATGGGCGTTGCAATGTCCATCGGTAAAGTAAAGGACAAGTTCAAGAAGATCCATAGAACGGCCACAGGTGTTGCTGTCTGGGTAAATACTCTTGACCTGTACAAATATGTCGGTGCGGCACAGATTACAATCCAGACCGCTTTCGGTATGGATTACGTAAAGAACTTCCTGGGCGCGGACATCATGTTTATTTCTTCTGAACTTGCAGAAGGCCAGGTAATCGCAACGCCGATTAACAATGTGATTGGCTACTATGTGGATCCGGGCGATTCCGAATTTGCACAGGCAGGCTTGCCGTACACTACGGATTCTGAAACCGGTCTGATTGGGTTCCACACAGAAGGAAATTACAGCCGTGCACTCTCTGAATCCTATGCAATTATGGGATTAAGGCTGTTTGCAGAATACCAGGACGCTATTGCCGTTATTACGGTGGATGGCAGTACTGTAGCGCCGTAGGAAAGGCGGTGAGGCCTTATGGCAGCACTTGAAGACGTAAAACTCCTGTTGGGCATCACAGATGCGGATATGGATGAGAAACTGAACCTGATCATTTTCAATGCGGAAAAACAGGTCCTTGCCTACCTGCCGGAGGGAACAGATCCTGTTCCGGAGCCACTGCAGTACATCGTGACTGAACTTGCAATTGTACGGTTCAACCGCATCGGCAATGAGGGTATGTCCAGCTACAGCCAGGAGGGAGAAAGTATCACATACGGGGATGATATTGCCCCGTACCTCTCCGCTATCCAAGCATGGCTTAGCACACAGGAGAAGAACAATAGAGGGGTGGTGCGTTTCATCTAATGAGGTATGATACTCCAGTATTTTTCGTAAAAGAAACCGATAAACATTATGATCCGGTAGCGGGGGAGTGGATCCAGGGAG
>ENA-UOOI01003511-UOOI01003511.1-fermentation-metagenome-genome-assembly--contig:-NODE-3511-length-11709-cov-100.216321_pt1 | contig 11709 bp, 9 predicted proteins | sample MGYA00245779_ERZ724027 | MGnify/ENA primary metagenome ERZ724027 (study PRJEB28704, sample SAMN03018318) | fermentation metagenome | biome: anthropogenic terrestrial biome; feature: soil... | reverse complement strand
CAATCCGTTTTCTAATAACTGCGAAGTTCAGCCATTTAAGGAGGAGATATTATGCCGAAGGACAGTCAGCCGGATAATAAAAAAGCAAGGACGGCAAAAGCGAATGGTAATACTCCAATTACCAGAGAGAACCAGAATCACAATAAAAATGCGAAAAAACAGTCGATTCAGCACAATGATGTTTAGACAGGAGGTTTCAACATGGCGAAAGCAGGAATGAGAAGACCCGATCCCAAAGCACCCCATGGAACCGAGGGAAGACAGAAAATGAACATTCCTAAGAATAACGTGGCACCGGTACCGGAGCTTCAGGGGAAAGCAAAATCCGGTAAGAAAAAAGCAAGCATAATATAGAACCGAGGTATCTATGGCAGATCAGAAACAATTTGAATTATTTTATGAAATCACGGAACATCTCCTGCAGGACGATGTTCCTTCCTGTTATTTGGACACTTTATCGAAGGACCCTGCGTGGAGGGAATATCCATTCTCACTGCTGCTGAAATTAAAGCAGACGGAGCAGTCAAGGAAATATCATCCGGAGGGAAATGTCTGGAATCATACCATGCTCGTGGTGGATGAAGCAGCCAGGGTAAGTGAGCAGAGTAAGAATCCCAAAGCCTTTATGTGGGCTTCTCTGTTACATGACATAGGAAAACCGGTTACTACACGAAGGCGAAAAGGAAGAATCACCTCCTATGATCACGATATCGTCGGTGCAGACCTATGTTTCAGGTTCTTGAAAGAGTTGACAGAGGAAGAAATGTTTATCAAAATCGTCGCCGGATTGGTAAGATACCACATGCATATGCTGTATATTCTGAAGAATCTTCCTTATGGGAATATGGAAAACCTTTTGAAAAAAGTTGATATATTTGACATTGCCTTGCTCAGCAAATGTGACCGGCTGGGACGTATCGGCGCAAATCTTGCGGAGGAAGAAGCCAATTATGAACGGTATCTTACGAAATTAATTGCAGCAAAAGAGAGAGCAGCATACCAAAAGAACTAAGAAAAGAATTTCGACGAATGCAAATACTCCTTATCGGATATCATTTGTCGAAATCATAACAAGGTATACATGATGGGTGTGAACAGTAACGAAAAAACGGTCGATACACCCTGCCGGCGAAAAATGTGCTGGATTTTTCAGGATATATATCATATAATATAAGCTAACGATTTTTTTGTTCGATACATTAGCGAAAATGTTATTAAGAAAGAGGATAAGTAGAAATGGCAGACAAGTATAATTATACGATTATGAAGAAAGAAAGCTTGGCGGATTCGATTTATCTAATGGACATCAAAGCTCCCAGGGTTTCCAGGCACTGTTACCCCGGACAATTCATTATCGTAAAGATGGATGAAAAGGGGGAAAGAATCCCATTAACTATTTGCGACTATGATAGAGAAGCTGGAACGGTAACCATTGTATTTCAAGCAATTGGTTCTTCTACAAAACGTATGGCAGAGTACGAAGCCGGAGATGCTTTTGAAGACTTTACCGGGCCTCTCGGCCGCCGATCGGAATTAATCGATATGCCGCGCGGGGAACTGAAAAAGAAAAGAATATTATATGTAGCCGGCGGCGTTGGGACTGCTCCGGTATATCCGCAGGTAAAATGGCTGAAGCAAAATGGTTATGAGGCGGATTGCATTATTGGTGCAAGAAATAAAGATTTCGTTATCCTCGAAGATAGAATAAAAGAACAGGTTAAGGATCTATATCTGTGTACCGATGACGGTTCGTATGGATTTCATGGAAATGTCTGCGACTGTATTCGGGACTTAATTGAAAATAAAGGAAAACACTATGATATCATTGTGGCGATCGGACCGATGATTATGATGAAATTCGTATGTATCCTGACAAAGGAGTTGGGAATTAAGACGATTGTCAGCATGAATCCTGTTATGGTTGATGGAACCGGTATGTGCGGTGCCTGCAGATTGACGATTGGAGATAAAATTAAATTTGCCTGCGTGGATGGACCGGAATTTGATGGGCATCTGGTGAACTTTGACGAAGCGATGAAACGCTCTCAAATGTATAAATCTCAGGAAGGAAGGGCAATGCTGCGTGAAACGGAAGGCGATACCCATCATCATCCCGGTTGCGAATGTCATGAAAGTTAAGTATAATATAACTTGGAAGGATGGAAAAAGATGGACGTGTTGAAGAAAGTTCCGGTAAAGGAGCAAAACCCGAAAGTCCGGGCAACGAATTTTGACGAAGTTTGCTATGGCTATAATTTCGATGAAGCAAAACAGGAAGCATCCCGTTGCCTTCAATGTAAAAATCCAAAATGCGTGGCAGGCTGCCCGGTATCCATTAACATACCCGGCTTTATAAAAGAAATCGGAAACGGAAATATGGAGGCTGCATTTCAGGAGATCAGTAAATATTCTGCACTCCCTGCGGTCTGCGGCAGGGTATGTCCCCAGGAAACCCAGTGTGAACAAAGGTGTATCCGCGGAATCAAAGGAGAGCCGGTCTCAATCGGAAAACTGGAGCGTTTTGCTGCAGATTGGGCACGGGAGAATAAAATCGAGCCAAAGAAACCGCATGCTACGAATGGCCGCAAGGTAGCGGTAATCGGTGCCGGACCTTCCGGACTTACCTGTGCGGGAGACTTAGCGAAGCTTGGCTATGAGGTAACGATTTTTGAAGCTCTGCATGAACCCGGCGGGGTACTGGTTTATGGAATCCCGGAGTTCCGGCTTCCGAAGAATACGGTGGTAAAGGCAGAAATAGAAAATGTGAAAGCCTTGGGAGTGAAGATCGAAACCAATGTAATCATAGGAAAATCAATAACCATTGATGAATTGATCGAAGAGGAAGGATTTGAAGCGGTATTTATTGGTTCCGGTGCCGGACTTCCAAAATTCATGGGAATTCCGGGGGAGAATGCGAACGGCGTATTTTCCGCAAATGAGTATCTGACCCGCAGTAATTTGATGAAAGCATTCGATGACAGTTATGATACACCGATTATTGCCGGCAGGAAAGTGGCGGTCGTCGGCGGTGGCAATGTGGCAATGGATGCCGCAAGAACCGCGCTCCGTCTGGGAGCAGACGTAACCATTGTATATCGAAGAAGCGAAGCAGAGCTTCCAGCAAGAGCGGAAGAGGTCCATCATGCCAAGGAGGAAGGAATTAAGCTTCAGACGCTCACGAATCCGAAGGAGATCCTTGTAAATGAAAACGGCTGGGTATGCGGTATGCGCTGCGTCAAGATGGAGCTTGGAGAACCGGATGAAACTGGCCGGAAAAAGCCGATCGAAAAGAAGGGTTCTGAATTTGTTCTGGAAGCAGATACTGTAATTATGGCATTGGGAACCAGTCCAAACCCATTGATTTCTTCTACGACGAAGGGGCTGGATACAAACAAATACAGGTGCATCATAGCAGATGAGGAGAATGGCCAGACGACGAAGATGGGGGTTTTCGCCGGAGGGGATGCAGTCACCGGTTCTGCTACTGTGATTCTGGCTATGGGGGCCGGTAAAGCAGCTGCCAAGGGGATTGATCAATATTTACAAAACAATGAATGAAATAAAACATGTGGGGAACGTATTGGAGGAATTATGGGATATTATATAAGTCAAACCGCCGGCTATGCAATGATCGCTACGGCTGCAGCAATTTTGTTGCTATTAATTAGCATGTATGTCCGATTAAGAAAAGCGAAAAAAACCCAATATTTGCTGGAACAGGATAAGCAGTCTTTATCCGATAAGAATAAGGAATTAGCGGAAACCTATGATTTGTCAAAGGCCTCCCTTAACGAACTTATGGTAAAATATGAAGAGTTGAATAAAAACAAGGAAAGTATGAAGAAGCTTGCATATACTGATTATTTAACGGAGCTTCCGAATCGGATTGCATTCACCGAGATGCTTGATAACGTCATGCTTACGCTTCGCAGTGAGGAAATTGTTGCTATACTGGATATCGATATTGATAATTTTAAGAACATCAATGATACGCAAGGACATTCCTACGGGGATGAGCTGTTAATTGATGTGACCTATCGCTTAAAGCAGGTTATGGACGACAACGATTATTTGGCTCGAATTGGCGGGGATGAATTCTGCGTTATGATTCAGAATCTGAATGACACCTCCGAGATTGAAGATAAAGTCAAGAAAATCCGCAATGTATTCACCTATCCGTTCGTTCTATCTACCAAAGAGTACTTTGTTACGGTCAGTATAGGAATTGCCTTTGCTCCTAAGGATGGAAAGACCTCTCAGGCATTGATGAAGAATGGTGATGCGGCTATGTATGTTGCAAAAGCAAACGGGAAGAATACCCATACCTATTTTGACGCTTCCTTTAACCAAAAGCTTACGGAGAAATTAGAAATTCAATCGGAGCTTAGAAAAGCAATGGACCGGAACGAATTTGAGGTGTACTATCAGCCGCAAATGGATCTGACCAAGAAAAAAGCTGTGGGATTTGAAGCGCTCCTTCGCTGGAATCATCCAACAAGGGGACTGATTTTACCGGGTGAATTTATAAACTATGCAGAGGAAAACGGTTTTATTGTTCCGATAGGAAAATGGGTTCTTACAACGGCATGTATGCAGCTAAAGACCTGGCAGGATGCAGGATATCCGAACCTTCATATGGCAGTGAATCTATCGGCACGACAATTCAAGGACAAAGATATTGTCCAGCTTGTCAAGGATGCAATTGGGGAAACGAAGATAGATCCGCATAAATTGGAACTGGAGATTACGGAAAGTATTGCTTTAACTGATTTGGATTATACGATCAGTACGATACAGGAATTAAGAAGTATCGGCGTGAATTTTTCTTTAGATGACTTCGGTACCGGATATTCTTCCATGAATTATCTGAAGAGACTTCCGGTAAATAATATTAAAATAGATAAAAGTTTTCTGGATACGGTAATGGAGGATCCTTGCGATCAGAAAATTATTCAGACCATAATTAATCTTGCAAGAATTCTTGATCTGAATGTGATTGCAGAGGGAGTAGAAACCAGTGATCAGGAAACCTTCTTAACAGCGTCAAACTGTGATAAAGCACAGGGATATTTATACAGTAAACCGGTTCCGGTTGCTATGGCAGAACAATTACTGCAGGATATTTAATATAAAAAATCACTTACATACGATATATTTGACTGTAAAGACTTTCGTATGGAGGAGAAACATGGAGCTTAGGAATGCAGAAACCAAAATAACCGGCTTATTTTTAGCAATCCAGGGATTGCTCTATGGATCCTTTCTTGCTTTGGATTTTACCGGGGGAAGTGTCCGTTTGTCCACGAGAATTAAATATACAGTCATCATACTTTGCTTCTTCTATACGATTCTAAATCATAAGAGTATCTATAAAAAGAAGCAATTATGTCTTAGAATTGCATTCATTTTCACGCTGATTGCAGATTATTTCTTATTGTTACAGGATCACCACTATTTCTATGGAGTTCTTTCCTTTCTCTTTGCACAGCAAACTTACGGAATTAAGCTGGATCTGGAGGAACTGCCGGACAATACCGCAGAGAAAAGGAATCTTACCTTACGCATTCTCTGCCGGATTGCTATACAGCTGACAATCGCCGGAGGAATTGGCGTATTATTAGATTATACCGGAATCGTAATGGACCGGCTGCTGTTTGTCTCCCTGTTCTATTTTATAAGTTTTCTTACGAATATTTATCGCTCGCTTGGGATAGCACGAAAATACCCGAAGAATCGGAGCAATCTGCTGTTTGCCATAGGAATGGTTTTGTTTTTGCTCTGTGATCTTAATGTCGGCCTCTATAACCTGTCTGATTTTATTCCTTTAACGGCAAAGCTCGATAAAATGATTTACAGCTTTTCCTCCATATTTATGTGGGTATTTTATGCTCCGTCTCAGGTTCTTATTGCATTAAGCATAAGAGATTACCGGCAAAATGCATAGAAAACGAAAAAAAGTTTATGTAAAAATATGTAATATAAATCTTGCAAATGAGCTTCTTTTCTGCTAAGATAATCCATATTAATAGTTCATCTTATTCATTTCTACAGAAATCTAATGTTTCCTTTTGTATATCCACAATAACACTCAATTCATGAATTTTGCCAGTCCTGTATTTTCCTATTTGATTAATTTAGATAGAGAGTTTTGTAATTGTCTAAATTTGATTTAAGTGTCAAAAGCCGATTTATAAAATTAACCTTCATCAATTTGCACAATTTATGCATTGATAAGTAATCGGAAACAAATTTCATTCGAATCAAATTCAACTCAAAAATGTAAAGAATGATAGGAGTGCCATAAGTCATATCAAAACCTAAAAATAACTTATGACACTCATACCAAGAATATAAGGAGGATAATGTATGCTTCAAGTTGTAATGGAAGAAAAACTCGACTACCTTTCCTTTATTAACACGGTTTGCGGTAAGGTAAAGGAAGCCCTGGGGGAGGAATATCAAGTGCAGATCTGTAAAGTGATCAAGAACAATTCACTGGAGCTTGATAGTCTTGTCGTTTTGAAGAAAGGAAGAAATTATGCACCCAACATCTATCTGTTGTCCTATTATGAATCCTATCTTGGGGGGACGCCGGTTCCGGAGATCGTGGGACGGCTCTGCATGTTATATCAAAGCTATGAAGAACCCGTCTTAAGCAGGGATTTTACTTATTCTCTGAAAGAGATGAAGCAATGCATCATATACCGTTTAGTAAGTTTTGAAAGGAATCAAAAGCTGCTAAGCCAAATACCCCATATCAAATATCTGGACCTGGCAGTCACCTTTCACTGTGTGGTTCGGGATGATGAGGAAGGCATCGGGACAATTCGAATCACGAATGAACATATGAAGCAGTGGAAGACTACGACCGAGGAGCTGAGCTCCTATGCAGCAAAGAATACCAGCCGATGGTTTCCGGCCTCTATCCGGAGTATGGAGGAAACGATTCTGGGGCTGCTTCGTGAGGAACACGAACAGAGCAAGGAGGATGTTATAACGGAGGAATGGATGGAGCAAAGGATTGCGAATCAGCGATCGGAGAAAAAACATACCATGTATATTCTTACGAATCAGAAAGGAATTAATGGAGCTTCCTGCCTTTTGTACAGCAATCTACTCTTTGATTTTGCCAACAATATTCAATCAGATCTTTATATTCTGCCCAGCTCGATTCATGAAGTGATTCTTGTGCCCTCCCAGAAAAAAATAAAGAAAGAAAGCCTGGAGCAAATGGTTTGGGAAGTAAACCATACCCATGTGGCACCGGAAGAAGTTCTGTCTGACCGGGTCTACTACTATTCAAGAGAGAATAATTCAATTCGCTTATAGATTCTTTATAGATGTTACTGTTCACACCCATCCTATATACCGTGTTATGATTTCGTCAAATGTATCCGAATCGGAGACGCTTTCGCTTAAGCTTCATTACGTAACGGTACATAAGGCTCCAAAATACGGAGCCAAAGTACCGACGAATGCAAATACTCCTTATCGAATATCATTTGTCGAAATCATAGGATAGACTTTATTAAGGTGTGAACAGTAACTTATAGATTCTTGTTTTCCCTTGCTTTGAATATTTTGATATTTCAAAATTTTACAAGATGTGTTATAATTATGAATTGACGAATAAAAAACATATTTTGATTTGCAACCTATTGATTTTTGTATAGAGGATCAGAGTACTTTCTTATTCGTTTTTCTATTATATGCTCTGACTTCTGTACTTAGATAAATATTAAGGAGGACATTCAATGGCAAGAAAAATGAAAACAATGGATGGTAATAATGCAGCGGCTCATGTATCCTATGCATTTACCGACGTTGCGGCAATCTATCCGATTACACCAAGTTCCGTAATGGCCGAAGTAACCGATAAATGGGCGGCTTCCGGCAAGAAAAACATCTTCGGACAGGAAGTTAAAGTAGTTGAAATGCAATCGGAAGCCGGTGCGGCAGGTACCGTACACGGTTCTCTGGCAGCAGGTGCTTTAACTACAACCTTTACGGCATCCCAGGGTTTATTACTCATGATACCAAATCTGTATAAGTTTGCAGGTGAACTGTTACCGGGAGTTTTAAATGTCTCTGCCCGTGCGGTTGCCAGCCATGCATTATCCATATTTGGCGATCATTCCGATATTTATGCATGCCGTCAAACCGGTTGCGCAATGCTTTGCAGCACGAATCCGCAGGAGGTAATGGATCTGACCCCGGCAGCTCATCTTGCTGCTATTAAGGGCAGAGTTCCGTTTATTAATTTCTTTGACGGGTTTCGAACCTCCCATGAGATCCAGAAAATTGAAACATGGGATTATGAGGAGCTAAAGGAATTGGCGGATATGGATGCAATTGATGCATTCCGCCGCCATGCATTAAATCCGGAGCATCCGGTCCTTCGCGGTTCCGCTCAGAACCCGGATGTATTCTTCCAGGCAAGAGAAGCATGTAATACATACTACGAAGCAGTTCCGGGAATTGTAGAAGGATATATGAATAAGATCAATGAAAAGATCGGCACCGATTATAAGTTGTTCAATTACTATGGCGCACCTGATGCGGAGCATGTAATCATTGCAATGGGATCCGTGAATGATACCATTGAGGAGACCATTGACTACCTCAATGCACAGGGGCATAAATTTGGTGTTGTTAAGGTACGTTTATATCGTCCGTTCAGCGCAAAGCATCTGATCGATGCAATTCCTGCTACGGTGAAGCAGATTTCCGTATTGGACAGAACGAAGGAGCCGGGTTCTATCGGTGAGCCTCTTTATCTCGATGTTGTAACCGCGTTAAAAGGATCCAAATTTGATCAGGTTCCGGTTTATAACGGCCGCTATGGTCTTGGATCCAAGGATACCACTCCGGCGCAGATTATTGCTGTTTATAAGAATACGGAGAAGAAGACTTTCACCATCGGTATCCAGGATGATGTTACACATCTGTCTCTACCTACGGAAAAGAGTCCGACGACGACACCGGAAGGAACCATTAACTGCAAGTTCTGGGGTCTTGGTGCTGACGGTACCGTAGGTGCGAACAAGAACTCGATTAAAATTATTGGTGATCATACGAATATGTATGCACAGGCATATTTTGACTATGATTCTAAGAAATCCGGCGGCGTTACCATGTCTCACTTAAGATTTGGTAAGAAGCCGATTAAATCAACCTACCTGATCTCCGAAGCAGACTTTGTAGCCTGCCACAATCCTTCCTATGTCAGAAAGTACGACATGGTTCAGGAATTAAAAGATGGCGGTACCTTCTTACTTAACTGTAGTTGGGATATGGAACAGATCGAGAAAAATCTGCCCGGTCAGGTGAAGAGATATATCGCAGAACACGGTATTAAGTTCTATACCATTGATGGTATCAGCATCGGCAAGGAAATCGGTTTGGGCGGACGTATCAATACGATTCTCCAGGCTGCTTTCTTTAAGCTTGCGAATATCATTCCGGTAGAAGAAGCAGTAAAATACATGAAGGATGCCGCAACCGCTTCCTATGGCAGAAAAGGGGAAGCAATCGTTGCAATGAATCATGCCGCAATTGAACGTGGTATTACGGATGTAAAAGAAGTTAAGGTTCCGGAAAGCTGGAAGAATGCAGAGGATGAAGAGCTGCATGCCAAGGTGGCAACCGGAAGAAAAGACGTACTTGACTTCGTTAATAATATACAAACTCCTGCGAATGCACAGCAAGGTAATAATTTGCCGGTATCCGCTTTCTTAGACTATGTGGACGGTACTCTTCCGCAAGGAACCGCAGCGTATGAAAAACGTGGTGTTGCAGTTGATGTCCCTACCTGGAATCCAGAAAACTGTATCCAATGTAACTTCTGTTCCTATGTATGTCCTCATGCAGTCATTCGTCCGATAGCGATGAATGCCGAGGAAGCAGCAAATGCTCCGGAAGGTATGAAAAAGACCGCTATGACAGGTATGCAGGGGTATGAATTTGCAATCACGGTGTCCGCACTGGATTGTACCGGATGTGGATCCTGCGCAAATGTATGTCCTGGTAAGAAGGGGAATAAGGCACTTACCATGCAGCCGCTCGACACCCAGAGAAAAGAACAGGACTTCTTTGATTATGGTTTATCCTTAGAGGAAAAACCGGAAGTTGCTGCGAAGTTTAAAGACATTACCGTTAAGGGCAGCCAGTTCAAACAGCCGTTGCTTGAGTTCTCCGGAGCTTGCGCAGGTTGCGGTGAAACGCCGTACGCTAAATTAGTAACACAGCTATTTGGCGAGAGAATGTACATTGCCAATGCAACCGGATGCTCCTCGATCTGGGGAGGTTCCATGCCGTCCACTCCGTATACGGTGAATAAGCAAGGCAGAGGTCCGGCTTGGTCGAACTCCTTATTCGAAGATAATGCAGAATACGGCTATGGTATGTATCTGGCACAGGAGACCTTAAGAAGCCGTTTGAAAAATGAAGTAGAAGCATTAGCGGCAAAATCTTCGAAGGAGGATGTGAAGGCTGCTGCAGAAAGATATCTTGCCACTTATAGTAACGGCCGTGAAAACTCCGGTGCTGCCAGTGCATTACTGCGGGTATTAGAGGGCTGCGAATGTGAAGAAGGCAAGGATATCTTAAAGAATAAAGAGTTCCTATCCAAGAAATCACAATGGATCTTCGGTGGTGACGGATGGGCTTATGATATCGGATTTGGCGGTTTGGATCATGTGATTGCAAGCGGACAGGATGTTAACATCTTAGTATTCGATACCGAGATCTACTCCAATACCGGCGGACAGTCTTCCAAGTCTACACAGACCGGTGCAGTTGCACAGTTTGCTGCTGCAGGTAAGGAAGTTAAGAAGAAAGACTTAGCTGCAATTGCAATGAGCTATGGTTATGTATATGTAGCACAGATTGCTATGGGTGCTGACTATAATCAGACAATCAAAGCACTGATCGAAGCAGAAAGCTACCATGGACCATCCTTAATTATTGCATATGCACCTTGTATCAGCCATGGTATCAAGGGCGGTATGTCAACGGCGCAGACCGAAGAAAAGAAGGCGGTTACTTCTGGTTACTGGCATAACTTCCGTTACGATCCGCGTCTTAAGGACGAAGGCAAGAATCCGTTCCTGTTAGACAGTAAGGAGCCTACAACCGAGTATCAGGATTTCTTAAGTAACGAAGTTCGTTATAGTTCTCTTACCCGTCAGAATCCGGAGAGAGCAGAAAAGCTCTTTAAGCAGGCAGAGAAGAATGCAAAAGAGAAATATGAGCAATTAAAGAAATTAGCTGAAACAAATTAGGCGATATTTCAATGGAATAAAGAACAGGGCGAATTGCCAAAGTGAAACAGGCGACAAGTGAGTTTGCTTATCAGTGAATTGCTAATTCGCTTGTCGTGAATAGAAGAAAGAGAGCCGCTGCACCACTAACCGATAAATCGTTAGCGGAGCCGCGGCTCCCTTTTTGTAATGCAGTGTGTCCAGCGAAGCTGGACTACACTTACCAATATATGCACCTGACTGGATTCGAACCGGCGACCTTTCGCTCCGGAGGCGAACGCTCTATCCACTGAGCCACAGGTGCACGTCCAAATTGCGGACTATGTTATTATATACTAAATGTTTGATAAAGTAAAGGGTGAAATTCTAAGTTGAAACCAAAGTCATAATTACCAGTTACTGTTCACACCTGGGCAAAGTCTATCCTATGATTTCGACAAATGATATC
>ENA-UOOI01003510-UOOI01003510.1-fermentation-metagenome-genome-assembly--contig:-NODE-3510-length-11711-cov-64.992021_pt1 | contig 11711 bp, 13 predicted proteins | sample MGYA00245779_ERZ724027 | MGnify/ENA primary metagenome ERZ724027 (study PRJEB28704, sample SAMN03018318) | fermentation metagenome | biome: anthropogenic terrestrial biome; feature: soil... | reverse complement strand
TAAAATTCAAAAAGGGAAAAGCGGCAGCACTCATCCGCTTTTCCCTTCTCATTTCCGCATTCGCGACGTTTAATAGGCTTTTCCCCAGTAAACCATGGCTTTCGCCTTTTTTCCGCAGCAGACGCAGGTGTCCGCAATCTGCTCCTGCTCGAACGGAATACAGCGGGAGGATACCCCCGCGACATCCCTCAGCTTCTCTTCGCAGGCCGGGTCGCCGCACCACATTGCCTTGATAAATCCCGGCTTGCTGTCGGCGGCCTCGCGGAATTCGTCGAGCGTCCTGACCGAATAAGTCATGCTCTCCCGTCGTTCCAGCGCCTTTTGGAACAGGCCGCCGCGCACTGCTTCCAGCTGCTCCGCCACCGCCTGCTCCAGCCCGCCGAGCGGGACGAAGGTTTTCCGGCGGTCGCTGCGGCGGACCAGCACGCACTGATCCTTCTCCATATCCTTGGGGCCGATCTCCAGGCGGAGCGGAACCCCTTTCATTTCATACTGGGCGAATTTCCAGCCCGGGGACTGGTCGCTGTCGTCCACCTTCACCCGGAACGTCTTCCTCAGGCGCCGCTCCAGCTCGCGGGCCTTTTCCAGGACCCCCGGCTTATGTTGGGCGACCGGCACGATGATCACCTGGATCGGCGCGACGGCCGGCGGAAGGATCAGGCCGTCGTTGTCGCCGTGCGTCATGATGATTCCGCCGATGATCCGCGTGCTCAGGCCCCAGGATGTCTGGTAGGGATGACAGATGGAGTTGTCCCTTCCCTGGAACGTGATGTCGAAGGCTCTGGCAAAGCCGTCGCCGAAATAGTGGCTGGTTCCGGACTGAAGCGCCTTCCCGTCGTGCATCATGGCCTCTATGGTATAAGTCATTTCCGCACCCGCGAATTTTTCCTTGTCGGTTTTGCGCCCTTTGATAACCGGAATCGCAAGCTGGTTTTCGCAAAGCTCCGCATACACGCGCAGCATCTGTTCGGTTTCGGCCTTCGCCTCTTCCGCGGTTTCGTGCATCGTGTGCCCTTCCTGCCAGTGGAACTCCACCGAACGAAGGAACGGGCGGGTGGTTTTTTCCCAGCGCACCACGGAACACCATTGATTATACAGCTTGGGCAGATCGCGCCAGGAATGGATGATGCGCGCGTAATGGTCGCAGAACAGCGTTTCCGATGTTGGGCGCACGCAAAGCCGCTCCTGCAAAGGCTCGTTGCCCCCCTGGGTCACCCAGGCGACCTCGGGGGCGAAGCCCTCCACATGATCCTTTTCCTTCTGGAGAAGGCTTTCCGGGATGAAAAGGGGCATGGAAACGTTCTGATGCCCCAGCTCTTTGAAACGCCTGTCCAGAATATCGTGGATGTTCTCCCAGATCGCGTAGCCGTAAGGCTCGATCACCATGCAGCCGCGCACGCTGGTGTAGTCCATCAGCTCCGCTTTCTTGACGATATCCGTGTACCACTGGGCGAAATCCTCCTCCATGGGGGTAATCGCCTCAACCATCTTTTTCTGTTCGGCCATGCCATAATGCTCCCTTATTTGTTCTTTCCAGTCACCTTATCCAAAAGGACGGTCACCAGATAGATCAGTACCATAACGATAAAAATTCCAAGCATTCCCTTGCCCATCAGTTCAAGAGAATGGGAAATGTCGGAGCTTTCCACATTTCCGAGAACGCTGTGGAACGCAATCGCCAATAAATTCAAGTTCATAATAAGCCCCTCCTTATACTAAAAAGACTTTGGCAAGAGAAAGAATGATGCCGCCGGCCACAACGGAGCCGATCTGCCCGGCAACGTTCGCGCCGACCGCGTGCATCAGAATATGGTTCTGGTTGTCCTCTTTCAAAGCCATTTTCTGAATAACGCGCGCAGACATCGGGAACGCGGAAATACCGGCGCCGCCGACCATTGGGTTGATTTTCCTTCCCTTGGGCAGGAACAGGTTGATGATTTTCGCAAAAACCACGCCGCCGATGGTGTCGAACACGAACGCAAACAGCCCGAGCGCCATTACCATCAAAGTGCCCCAGGTGAGGAACTTATCCGCCTGCATGGTAAACGCGATGGTGACGCCGAGGAAGATCGTGATCAGGTTTGCGAGCGGGCCCTGCGCCGTTTGGGACAGGCTTTCAAGGCGGCCGCATTCACGGATCAGGTTGCCGAACATCAAAAATCCAACCAGAGCGACCGAATCGGGGGCGATCAGGCCGGCGATCAGGGTGACGAGGATCGGGAACAGGATCTTCGTGGTCTTGGTCACGGATTTCGGATTATACGGCATGCGGATTTTGCGTTCCTTTTCGGTGGTGACCCAGCGGATCGCCATTGGCTGGATCAATGGAACCAGCGCCATGTACGAATATGCCGCGACCGCAATGGCGCCCATGTAGGCGCTGTTGAGCTGCTGAGAGACCAGAATGGAGGTGGGGCCGTCCGCAGCGCCGATCACGCCGATGCTCATCGCGTCCTTCAGCGGGAAGCCGAGCAGCACCGCCAGAACGACCGTCAGGAAGATGCCGAACTGCGCCGCGCCGCCGAACAGCAGCATGCGCGGGTTGGAAAGCAAAGGCCCGAAATCGATCATCGCGCCGATGCCGACGAACAGCAGAAGCGGGAACGCCTCCGACGCGGCAATGCCGACGTTGAACAGCCATGCCACAATGCCCTGTGTGTTTTGGTCTCCAATTACGCCGGGCAGCGGCAGGTTTACCAGAATTGCGCCGAATCCCATGGGAAGCAGAAGTGCAGGCTCAAAATCCTTTTCGATTGCAAGCCAGATCAGCAGTCCTCCTATCACCCACATGACCAGCATTTTGGGATTGGCAGCCATTGTCTGAATGCCATTAACTAAAAAGCTGAATCCACTCAATGATTTTACTCTCCTTTAATATATTTTATTTCCATGCTAACTCCCATACATTATAAAGGCATCAGTCAGAATTTTCAAGGGAGATTTGATAAAAAAGATAATAATTTGACAAACTGAAGAAATAAGAAAAAGCCGCTGTGCGGGCACAGCGGTTTCACATGGAAGATCTTTCCGGCGCTTCGGCGCCTTCGGAATATTTATACATGATCTTCAATGTATTTTACCAATTCACCGACCGTTTTGATGTTTTCGACCTCGCTGTCCGGAACTTCGATTTCGAATTCGTCTTCGATCGACATCAAAAGATCCACAACATCAAGAGAATCGGCCCCCAGGTCGTCTACAATCGATGTATCCGGAGTAATGGAATCTTCTTCCACATCAAACTGCTCGCTGAGAATCGCCTTAACCTTCTCTAAAACCATCCCTGCTCCTCCTTGCGTTTATAGTTTAAAAGATGATTGCTTTTTGAGGTTTGCAATCAAGAATATTGTATGCTACAATTTCCCTATCCACATATTATTAGCAAACTTTCACTTTGTCAATAGAAAATATCACATTCTTAAATTCTTTTATTTTCCCATCCTTATCATCCTGGAGACTGACCTGATATGAGAAAACAAACCTTTGCGGTCATCGGGCATCCCGTCGGCCACACCATGTCGCCGTTCATCCACAGCCGGCTCTTTTTGCTTGCCGGCGCCTACGCGCAGTACCGCGCGCTGGACATCGCGCCCGAAGACCTTTCTTCGGGCCGGGCGGCGGAAACGCTGCGCGGGCTCGACGGATTCAACGTTACCATTCCCCACAAAAGGAACATCATTCCCCTTCTGGATGCGGTCGATGAAAAAGCGAAGCTTTTTTCTTCGGTGAACACCGTAAAAAACGAAGACGGAAAGCTGACCGGCTATACGACGGACGGCGACGGCTTTCTGGCGGCCCTCGCGGACGCCGGGGTGCGCCCCGGCGGAAAAAGCCTGGTGCTCGGCGCGGGCGGCGTTTCCCATGTGATGGCGTTCGAGCTTTCCCGGGCTTCGGAAGCGCCGGACATCACCGTCTGCGCGCGCGAAAGCGGGCTGGAAGCGGCAAAATCGCTCTGCGATTCGCTTTCGCGCGATCTGAAAGCGCGCGGCATAACAAAATTCCGCCTGTGCGCCTGCCTGTACCGGGAGCTTCCCCCGGACGCCGGATTCGACCTTGTGGCGAACGGAACGCCGTGCGGCATGTATCCCCGCGAAAACAAGATGCCGGACGTCCCGCCCAGCCTTCTCGCCCGCGCGGGGTGCGTGTTCGACGCGGTCTACAACCCCGGGCAGACCCTTCTGCTCAAAACCGCGCGGAGCCTCGGCGTGAAGACCGTGGGCGGCATGGACATGCTGGTGTGGCAGGCCGCGCGCGCGCAGAGCATCTGGCTCGGCGTGGAGTTCGACCCGGAAAAGGTGCGGGAAATCAGCCGCCTCGCCTCTCTGGAGAGGGAGCGCATGTTCGGCGCGGCAAAAGGATGAGCCCCATGAAACGGAAAAACATCGTCCTGTGCGGCTTTATGGGGTGCGGAAAGTCGACGGTCGGGCGCGCTCTGGCGGAAAAAATTTCCGCGGAATTCGTCGACATGGATTCCCTGATCGAGCGGCGGGAAAACGCCACGGTCTCTGAAATTTTCCGAAAAAAAGGCGAGAAAGCCTTCCGCCGGATGGAAACGGAGGCGGCGCTGGAGCTTTCGGGCCGAAGCGGGCTTGTCATAGCGGCAGGCGGCGGCGTGCTGCTGAACCCGGAAAACGTGCGGATCCTGCGGCGCACCGGCGTCGTCGTCCTGCTTTCGGTCCCCGTGGGGACGATCGCCCGCCGGCTGGAAGGGGACGCCACCCGCCCGCTCCTTCTGCGGGAGGACCGCGCCGAATTCCTGCGCTCCCTGTACCGGGAGCGGATGCCCCGCTACCTTTCCGCGGCGGATGTCCGCGTGGACGCGGACGCGCCCCCGGAAGAGGCCGCCGGGCGCGTTTTTCGGGCCGTATGCGCCTTTCTGTCGGAAAAGCCTTGACAAATGCCCCGCAAATGTTTATGATGAAAGCAAGATTTGAACGATCATTCGGAGGAAATTTTTCCATGAAACAGTTCCGCAGCGACGCGCGATTTACCGGCTATGGCTATCCCCGCTACTTTTTTGTGGCGCGGGCTTTTCGCGCATCCCCGGAATATCGCTGTGACTGTTTCCGCCTGCCTTTGATCGCCTCGCATCTTTACTGATTATTCGGGTAATCCAAGGGACGAAGCTGGTTTCAGCTTCGTCCCTTTTTCTTTTGCCTGAAACGGAGGGTTTCTATCATGATTATCGTATTAAAGCACGACTGTACGCCCGAGCAGATCGAAGCATTTTCAAAGAGCCTCACCAGCCGCTACGACGTCAAGGTGAACACCTGGTTCGGCACCCAGAGCACCGTGCTCGGCCTGATCGGCGACACTTCCGCCATCGACATCGACAACATCGCCGCCCAGAGCTTCGTGGAAAGCGTCAAGCGCGTGCAGGAACCGTACAAGAAAGCGAACCGGAAATTCCACCCGGACGACACCGTCGTCACCCTGCCGGGCGGCCAGAAGATCGGCGACGGCTCCCTCGCGCTGATCGCCGGGCCCTGCTCGGTGGAAAGCGAGAGCCAGATCTGCGGCATCGCCCGGCGGGTCAAGGCGGCCGGCGCGAAATTTCTGCGCGGCGGCGCGTTCAAGCCCCGCACCTCCCCTTATTCGTTCCAGGGCATGCGGGCCGAAGGGCTTCAGCTGCTCAGCGAGGCGAAGAAGGAGACCGGCCTTCCCATCGTGACGGAAATCATGCGCGTCTCTCATCTGGAGCTGTTCGACGACGTCGACATCATTCAGGTCGGCGCGAGGAACATGCAGAATTTCGAGCTGCTCAAGGAGCTCGGAAAAATCGACAAGCCCATTCTGCTCAAGCGCGGCCTCTCCAGCACGATCGAGGAGCTGCTGATGAGCGCGGAATATATCATGGCGGGCGGAAACGAAAGGGTGATCCTGTGCGAGCGCGGCATCCGCACCTACGAGACATACACCCGGAACACGCTCGACATCTCGGCGGTGCCGATCCTGAAAAAGCTGTCCCACCTGCCCGTCGTCGTCGACCCGAGCCACGCCAGCGGCATTTCGTGGCTGGTGGAGCCGCTGGCGCTCGCCGCCGTGGCCGCCGGCGCGGACGGCCTGATCATCGAGGTGCACAACGACCCGCCGCACGCCCTTTCGGACGGCGCCCAGTCGCTGACGCCCGATCAGTTCGACCATGTGGCCGACCGTGTGTTCCGCGCGGCGGAATGCTTCGGAAAAACCCGCTGACCGCCCGAAATACGGAAAATCGCGGAGAAAATTTTCAAAACGGTTGCCTTACCCGATTTAAAGCTGTTATGATAGAAAGCGATAAAGTCACAGAAAAGCAGCCGGAATTTCTCTTTGCGGAATCCTCCGGCACAGGAGGCGCTTATGGACAGGAAAAAAATCGTGATCGTCGGGCTCGGGCTGATCGGCGGATCGCTTGCAAAAACGCTGACGGCGCGCACCAAACACAGGATCATCGGGATAGACGCCGACGAAAAGGTGCTTTGCCGGGCGGTGGAATGCGGGGCCGTTTCGCGCCGGGGCGGCGCCGGGGACCTGAAGGATGCGGATTTTCTGTATCTGTGCATGTATCCGCGGGCCTGCGTCGATTTTGTGCGGGAGCACGGCGCGCAGATCGGGAAAAGCTGCATCGTCACCGACACCTGCGGCGTCAAGGGCGCGATCTGCCCCGACCTGAAAAAGCTGTCCGAGACCTACGGCTTCCGCTTTGTGGGCGGCCATCCCATGGCCGGAAAAGAGCGCAGCGGCTTTTCGGAAAGCGAAGACGGCCTGTTCGACGGCGCGAGCTACCTTCTGGTGCCCTGCGGAGCGCCGCAGGAGGCCGTGGATGCGCTGAAGGAACTGGCGCTCTCGATGGGGTTCGGCGGCACGGTCGTCACGACGCCCGAACACCACGACGAGATGATCGCGTTCACCTCCCAGCTTCCGCACGTGCTGGCCTGCTCGTATGTGATGAGCCCGCGCTGCCCGCAGCACGACGGCTTTTCGGCGGGCAGCTACCGCGACGTTTCGCGCGTGGCGCGAATCAACGAAACCATGTGGAGCGAATTGTTTCTGGAAAACCGCGACGCCCTGGTGCGCGAGCTGGACACCCTGACGGAGCATATCCGCCAGATCCGCGACGCGGTGGACGAAGAAGACCGCGAACGGCTCCAGTCCCTTTTGAAGCAGGGCCGCGAAGTAAAAGAAAGGTTGGGGGAATAATGGAAATCACCGTAAACACTTCGAAACCGTACCGGATCGTGATCGGGCGGGGATGCCTCGGCGAAACGGGCCGCCGCGCGGGCGCCCTGTTCCGCCCGGGCAGCCGCGCCTTTGTCGTCACCGACAGCAACGTCGCGCCGCTGTACCTGGGGCGCGTGCGGCAGTCGCTTTCGGAAGCCGGATTTTACACCGGGGAGCATGTGTTCCCCGCCGGCGAGGAAAGCAAGCAGCTTTCCACCATAAGGGACATCTACCAGAGCCTTGCCGAAAGCGGCGTGACCAGGAGCGACTTCGTCGTCGCGCTGGGCGGCGGCGTGACCGGCGACATGGCGGGGTTCGCCGCCGCGACGTTCCTGCGCGGGATCCCGTTTGTCCAGATCCCGACGTCCCTGCTCGCGCAGATCGATTCCTCCGTGGGCGGAAAGACCGGCGTCGACCTGCCGCAGGGGAAGAACCTGGTGGGCGCGTTCCACCAGCCGGCCCTTGTGATGATCGACCCCGACACGCTCGGCACCCTGCCGCCGCGCTTTTTTTCGGACGGCATGGGCGAAGCCGTCAAATACGGCTGCATCAGAAGCGCGGAGCTGTTCGAAAAGATCGGCGGCGGCGTGAAGGGGCCGCAGCTCGATTCCATGATCGCCGCGTGCATCAACATCAAGCGTCAGGTGGTGGAGCACGACGAATTCGACCGGGGCGAGCGCATGCTGCTGAATTTCGGCCACACGTTCGGCCACGCGCTGGAAAAATATTACGGCTTCGGAAAGCACACCCACGGCGAGGCCGTCGGCATCGGCATGGTGATGATGGCGCGCGCGGGCGAGGCCCAGGGGATCACCGAGCCGGGCACCGCCGGAAAAATCGCGGGCGCGCTCGCCCGGTACGGCCTTCCGGCGGATGACCCCGCCCCGCTGGACGAGCTGCTCCGCGCCGCCCGGCTGGACAAAAAGGGGATGGGAGACACCCTGAACCTGATCGTGCTGCGCAAAATCGGGGATTCGCTCCGCCGCCCCATCCGCCGGGACAGCCTCGGCGCGTTCATGCGGGGGGAAGCCTATGAGTAACGTGATTCTTTCGCCGTCCCGCCTTGCCGGCGAAGTGACGGTTCCCCCTTCCAAAAGCGTGTCCCACCGGGCGATCCTGTGCGCGGTGCTCGCCCGCGGCAGAAGCCGGATCCGGAACCTCGCGTTTTCGCGGGACATCCTTGCGACGCTGAACGCGGCGCGCTCGCTCGGCGTTTCCGTGCGCCGCGACGAAAACGGCTGTGTCATTGACAGCTCGGGGGAGCTTCCCGGCCGTGCGGACATCGACTGCGGGGAATCCGGCTCGACGCTGCGCTTTCTGATCCCCGTGCTGGGCGCGCTCGGCGTAGACGCCCGGCTCACGGGGCACGGCCGCCTGCCCGGCCGCCCGCTCGGGGCCTACCGGGACTGCCTGCCCCCGCATGGGGTGCGGCTGGAAAGCGCCGGGGGCCTTCCGCTCCGGGTCGGCGGAAAGCTGGAGCCGGGCACGTACCTGCTGCCGGGCGGCGTCAGCTCCCAGTTTGTCACCGGGCTTCTGCTCGCGCTCCCGCTCCTCGGCGGCGACAGCGAGATCCGCCTGACTTCGCCGCTGGAATCCGCGGGATACGTCAGCCTGACGGTCGCGATGCTCGCCGACTTCGGCGTGCGGGCGGACAGGACGGAGGACGGCTGGCACATCCCGGGCGGGCAGCGCTACGCGCCGCAGGAATACGAAGTCGAGGGCGACTGGAGCCAAGCCGCCTTTTTCCTGGCCGCCGGCGCGCTGGGCGGCGACCTTTCCATCCGCGGGCTTCGGCGCGACTCGGTGCAGGGCGACCGGATGGCCGAGGTGCTGTTCACGAACCTCGGCGCGGTGACCGGCTGGGAAAACGACGTTCTGCGGGTACGCGGCGGCAGGCTGCGCGGCATGGAGATCGACGCCGCCCAGATCCCGGACCTGGTTCCGGCGCTGGCCGCCGCGGCCGCGCTGGCCGAGGGCCGCACGGTCATCTCCCGCGCCGGGCGCCTGCGCCTGAAGGAAAGCGACCGGCTCGAAGCGATGGAGCGGGGCCTGTCCGCGCTGGGCGGGAAAATCGCCCAGACGCCGGACGGCCTTGTGATCGACGGCGTCGAGCGCCTGCGCTCCGGCCATGCCGAAGGGTACAACGACCACCGCGTCGTCATGGCGCTTTCGGCGGCGGCCCTGCGGGGCGGGCGGACGGAGCTGACGGACGCACAGAGCGTCGCGAAGTCCTACCCCGATTTCTTTGGGGAATACAACAGACTGGGAGGGAAAGCAAATGTCATCTAGCTGGGGCGGACCGATCCGCATCTCCGTTTTCGGGGAGAGCCACGGCGAGGCGATCGGCGTGGTGCTGGACAACCTGCCCGCGGGCGAGCCGATCGACCCGCAGGAGATCATGGTGCAGATGGAGCGCCGCGCCCCGGGAAGGAGCCGCAGCAGCACCCCGCGCCGCGAGGAGGACCTGCCGCAGGTCGTTTCCGGCCTTCTGCACGGAAAAACCACCGGAACGCCGCTCTGCGCGCTGATCCGGAACAAGGACACCCACTCTTCCGACTACGATAAGATCAAAAGCCTGCCGCGGCCCGGGCACGCCGATTACACCGGCTTCGTCCGCTACGGCGGGAACGCGGACCCGCGGGGCGGCGGCCACTTTTCCGGCAGGCTGACAGCCCCCCTCACGTTTGCCGGGGCCGTGTGCCGCCAGATTCTGTCGGCGCGCGGGATCGAGATCGGCGCGCATATCGCGTCGGTCGCGGATGTGCAGGATGAGCGCTTTTGTCCGGAGGAGATCCCGAAAGAGCTGCTCCTCCGGCTGTCCCGCGACCCATTCGCGCTGATCGACCGAAAAAAAGAAGGGCCGATGCTGGAAAAGATCGAAGCGGCGCGCCTTGCGCGGGACAGCGTCGGCGGAACCGTGGAATGTGCCGCCGCCGGCGTCCCCGCCGGGCTCGGCTCCCCGATGTTCTACGGGGTGGAAAACGTGCTGTCCTCCATCCTGTTCGGCATCCCCGCCGTAAAGGGCGTGGAATTCGGCAACGGATTCGGCGCGGCCGCGCGGAAAGGCAGCGAAAACAACGACGCGTTCCGCATGGAGGACGGGCAGGTGAAAACCGCGACGAACCGCTGCGGCGGGATCCTGGGCGGGATCACCACCGGCATGCCCCTTCTGCTGCGCGCGGCGTTCAAGCCGACCCCGTCCATCTCGCAGGAGCAGGACACTGTGAACCTGGAATCCATGGAAAACGCAAAGCTCATCATTCAGGGAAGGCACGACCCGTGCATCGTGCCGCGGGCGGTGCCCGTCGTGGAAGCCGCCGCCGCGGTGGGCCTCCTGAATCTGATGGCGGAAAGAGGAAAACTATGACGCTGGAAGAAATCCGGGCCCGGATCGACGGGATCGACCGGCAGCTTCTGCCGCTTCTCACCGAGCGGATGGACTGCTCGCGGCAGGTGGCCGAGGTCAAGCGGGGGACCGGGGAATCCGTCTTTCATCCGGACCGGGAGCGGGATATCCTGAAATGGGCCGAGGCGGGCGCCGGGGAGTACGCGGACGAAACGCGCCTTGTGTTTGCCTCCTTGCTCGACGCGAGCCGCGCGGTCCAGCACCGCATGCTCGGCAGCGGAAAAGAGATCCGCGACCTTGTGAAGGCCGCGCCGCGCAGCCTTCCCCACGGCAACCGCATCGCCTGCCAGGGCGCGAGCGGGGCCTATTCCCACCAAGCCGCCCTGCGCCTTTTCCCGGGCTGCCGGCCCGATTTCCACAAGAGCTTCGGCGGGGTGTTCCGCGCGCTGGAAACCGGAGCCGCCGATTTCGGCCTTCTGCCGGTTGAAAATTCGTTCGCCGGCTCCGTCAGCGAGGTTTACGACCTGATCCTGAAATACCGCTACTTCATCGTGGCGGCGACGACGGTCCGGGTCCGCCACTGCCTGGCCGTGCCCCGCGGCGCGGATGTTGCGCGGGTAAAGGAAATTTATTCCCATCCCCAGGCGCTGGCCCAATGCTCCGAATTCATTTCCAGCCGCGGAGTCCGCGCCGTTCCGTACAGCAACACGGCCGCGGCGGCGGAAATGGCCGCGGAAAAAGGCGGGAACCTGGCGGTGATCTGTTCGGAACAGGCCGCGGAACATTTCGGCCTTCAGATTCTTTCCCGCGACATTCAGAACTCCCGCAACAACCGCACCCGGTTCGTGGCCATCTGCCGAGAGCCCGCCATCCCGGAGGACGCGCAGAAAATCAGCCTGTGCTTCTCCCTGCCGCACACCACCGGCTCGCTTTGCGGCGTGCTGTCGCGTTTCGCCGCGGGAGGCCTGAACCTGACAAAAATCGAATCCCGCCCCATCGCGGACAAAAATTTCGAGTACGACTTTTATCTGGATTTCACCGGGAACCTGCGGGAGCCGCGGACGCTGGCCCTGATCGCGGCCCTGCACGACGAGCTTCCGCGCTTTTCGTTCCTGGGGAATTACCGTGAGCTGGCATAACGCCCTGCCGGCTGCCCGCAAAAAGG
>ENA-UOOI01003509-UOOI01003509.1-fermentation-metagenome-genome-assembly--contig:-NODE-3509-length-11715-cov-2.958576_pt1 | contig 11715 bp, 8 predicted proteins | sample MGYA00245779_ERZ724027 | MGnify/ENA primary metagenome ERZ724027 (study PRJEB28704, sample SAMN03018318) | fermentation metagenome | biome: anthropogenic terrestrial biome; feature: soil; material... | reverse complement strand
GCCCGTTTCGCTTACGGCGGCGGAAGACGACGGCGGCGGGCAGATAGACATAAGCGTCGACTCGCCCGATGAAAAAATCACCGAGCTGCTCGCGCTGAAGCAGATTATTACGGACCTTGAACCGAAAGACCGGAAAATTATCGTTTTCCGGTACTTTAAAAGCCGCACTCAGACGGAAACGGCATCCGCTTTGGGTATGACGCAGGTGCAGGTCTCACGCAGGGAAAAAAAAATACTCAGCGCGCTTAAGCTGAAGCTGACGTAACTAAAAAAAGCCCCGGGCGTTCCGGAGCTTTTTTACCGCAGATTAATTCATACATTTCCACCAGCCGAAAGATCTTTCAGGTCGTACGGCGTTTTTTGGTAAACGTAGTAATTAAGCCAGTTTGAAAACATCAAAAACGCGTGGCTCCGCCACGTAAACGGCGGCTCCTGCGTTATGTCGTCATTAGGGAAATAATTCTGCGGCATAAGCGGGTGCACGCCCTTTTTTAAGTCACGGAAATATTCGTTTTTAAGCGTATCCCTGTCGTACTCCTCATGCCCTGTTATAAAAAACTGGCGGCCGCTGCTGTTTGCTACTATATGGACGCCGGCAGCGTTTGACTCGGTCAGTATCTCAAGTTCGCCGTGTTTTTCTATATCTTCGCGCAGTGTTCCCGTATTGCGGGAGTGCGGCGCCCAAAAGTTGTCGTCAAACCCCCTCACGAAGGGATGCAGCGGGGCAAGGACGCGGTGCCTGAAAATGCCGGATATCTTTTGCGGCAGCAAATATTTTGGTACGCCGAAAAAATGGTAAAGCGCCGCCTGTGCGCCCCAGCAGATAAACATAGTCGAATAAACGCTCCCGACGCTCCAGTCCATAATCCTGCAAAGCTCGGGCCAATAGTCCACACTTTCGAACTCCATGGTTTCCACCGGCGCGCCCGTTACTATCATGCCGTCGAATTTTTCATCTTTTATACTGTCAAAAGTTTTATAAAATGCGTTCAAATGCGTCCCCGGAGTATTTTTTGACACATGCGAGGCCATGTGGAGAAGCTCCACGTCAACCTGCAGCGGCGTGTTGCTCAAAAGCCGCAGCAGCTGAGTTTCGGTTTCTATTTTAGTAGGCATAAGGTTTAAAATTATTATTTTTAACGGACGTATATCCTGAGATTTCGCGCGCTCGTGCGCCATTACAAATATATTTTCAGATTCAAGTATCTTGAACGCAGGAAGGGAATCGTTTATTTTAATAGGCATTTTTATCCTCCGTTAACTAATGGCGTAAACCCGGCAGACAGCCGTACTCTTAAAGCCATGCCAAAGGCACTTCTTAAACGCACGGACATTATACCATGATGCGGTTATAATAAAAATCCATGTATCCGTAAACCCGGCACATGGACTTCGTGTTCTTTCTCAAGGTAAACATACCGTATCATAAAATCAGTTATGTTAATTGTTATTTTATTATAAAGCGGGCGGCTTGTCAAGAAAAAACGCAGATGCGCGCGGCAGTGCCTTCCTGTAATAACATGTAAATAATAATGTAAAAATATCTATATAAAGTATCGTTTTGGCGGTTTACATGTCATATATAAATAAAATCTGTCAATATTTATAACTTATTTAATTAAAATTGTTTCATATAGTCTTTATTTTCACAAGCAATAATGATATAATAATTCAAAATATCTTCATAGGAGTTGATAAAATGGATTTCGGCATCAGGTTCTTTCTCATCCTCTCCATCATTATTTCCGTAATCTCCTTTTTGTTTGCGGCATGGCTGCGAAAATGGGTTACAAGCTGCCCGTCTTCGAACCCCCGCATCGCACAAATAGGAGATTTAATTAGGAACGGAGCGAACACTTTCCTGCGTAAAGAATACACTGTCCTTGCCAAGTTCGCCGGCATAGTGGCAATATGCATCCTGTTATTCCTCCCAAGCCCAATTTGGGCCGGTAACGCCCAGGAAAACTTCACAATGGCAATCGCATACATATGCGGCACTGTCTTCTCGGCGGCTGCCGGCGTAGTGGGCATTAGGATTGCCACCATTGCCAATGTAAAGACGGCCGAAGCGGCACAGAAAGGGATTAAGCCCTCGTTCATGTCAGGTTTCCGCGGCGGGGCTGTTATGGGCATGGCAGTTGTAGGCGGCACGCTTCTCGGCGTATCGCTCGTAATGCTTATTACGGGGAACACCACGGCGCTGCTCGGCTTCAGCTTCGGCGCCAGCTCGCTCGCCCTTTTTGCCAAAGCCGGCGGCGGCATTTACACTAAAACAGCCGACATAAGCGCCGACATAGTCGGTAAGGTTGAGCTCGGCATACCTGAAGACGATCCGAGGAACCCCGCCGTTATTGCCGATAACGTCGGCGACAACGTGGGCGACGTGGCCGGCATGGGCGCCGACCTGTTTGACTCAAACGTAGCTTCCATGGCAGCGGCTCTTGTCATAGGCGCTACGCTCGACCAAAAAGCCGGCGGCACTGCCAACACGAGCATGGTTTTCTGCTACGCCGCAATAGGGCTGCTTGCCTCTATTATAGGTGTTGCCACCGCGCGCATGGGCAAAAACGGTAACCCTACCAAAGCGCTCAACTCCAGTACTTACGTTACAACGGCAATTTTCGCCGTACTCACGGCTATTGCGACATCGGCTTTTAACTTCGAATGGCGCGTATGGGGCGCAAGCATCGTCGGGCTTTTAGTCGGCGTCATCATAGGCTTTGCAAGTGACTACTTCACCGATGACACCAAAAAGCCAGTGCACAACGTGGCGAAGTCGTCAGAGTCAGGCCCTGCTTTCACTATCCTTTCCGGAATTTCATACGGCTTTTTAAGTACGCTCCCGTCAATGGTAGGCATAGCTGTTTCGGCTCTCGTCGCGTATAAACTCTGCGACCCTATCGGAGAAGGCTACGCAATGTACGGCATAGCGATGTCTTCCGTCGGAATGCTGTCAATAGTCGGAATGATAATTTCCAACGATGCTTACGGGCCGATAGTTGACAATGCCCGCGGCCTTGCTGAAATGGGCAACCTCGGCGACGATGTGCTTGACATAACAGACTCGCTTGACAGTGCGGGCAACACCGTAAAAGCCATTACAAAAGGCTTCGCCATCGGCGCTGCCGGCCTTACGGTTATCGCCCTGCTCGGCGCGTTCATAAGCCAGGTCAACGTTTCTGCCGAAGAGCTCGGCATGCAGACGCTTACAGGCTTCGACGTCATGGACCCGATAGTGTTCTTCGGCATGCTTGTCGGCGCGGCAATTCCGGCTGTCTTTTCAGCAATGCTCATACTCGGCGTAGACCGCAACGCGCAGAGAATGGTTGCTGAAATCCACCGCCAGTTCCGCGAAATCATCGGCCTTAGGGAAGGTAAGGAAGGCGTCACGCCTGACTACAACAAATGTATAGAAATTGCAACGCTCGGCGCACTTAAGGAACTTATCCCAGCAGGCGTAATGACGATTGTAGCTACGCTCATAGTCGGCTTTATAGGCGGCGTAAAGGCAATCGGCGGTTTCCTGTGCGGCAATATCATTACAGGGCTTCTGCTTGCGCTCTTTATGGGTAACGCAGGCGGCCTGTGGGACAATTCCAAAAAATATATTGAATCAGGGAATAACGGCGGCAAAGGCTCGGATGCACATAAAGCGGCTGTTGTAGGCGACACCGTCGGCGATCCGTTCAAAGACACCGCGGGGCCTTCCATCAACACGCAAATCACAGTCGTATCTCTGATTGCTTCGTTGATGTCCACCATTTTCCTTACAGTTTCTTTAGTTCACTGATATTTACGGTATTTTCACACTTTCCCGGCGTGCTTACGGCGCGCCGGGATTTCTTTGTACAGTAACCTTTATGAAAAACCGTTCACGCTTTCACCTGTACGTGCGCGCGCTGTACGGCCTTGACAATCTCTACAATGGGAATTATCAATACGGAAAGCGCCAACGCCACGCCGTACTCTTTCAGGCTTATGGGCGTAAAACCGAAAAGGTCCGCCAAAGCAGGGATTTCCAGCACGGCTGTCGTAAGCACAAGGCTGCTTAACATAGCGCCCCACAGGATTTTATTTTGGCTGCCGAGTGTGAAGACGCTGCAGCGCTGGCTGCGCATATTGAAGCTGTGAAAGATTTCGCACATGCTCATCGTTAAAAACGCCATGGTCATGCCGTCCGGAGAAATGCCATTCGGCATTTCAAAATACCCTATTTCCATACAATGCCCTATGATATATGATGCCAGCGTTATAACCGTTATCAATATGCCCTGATATATAATGTCCGTCCCTACCCCGCCGGCAAAAACACTGTCGCTTGACTTGCGCGGCGGCCTCCGCATGCTGCCCGGTTCTTCCCGCTCAGTGCCAAGGGCAAGCGCCGGAAAGCAATCGGTTATAAGGTTTATAAACAGCAGGTGTACGGGGTTCAGCAGTGTAAAACCCATAAGTGTGGCAAAAAACACGCCCATGACTTCGCTCATATTAGAGGCAAGCAAAAACTGTATCGCCTTGCGTATGTTGTCATAAATACGGCGGCCCTCCTCAACGGCATGTACAATCGTAGCGAAGTTGTCGTCCGCAAGGACCATATCGGCGACGTTCTTGGTAACGTCCGTTCCGGTAATGCCCATCCCTATGCCTATGTTTGCGGCTTTTATGCTCGGCGCATCATTTACGCCGTCGCCGGTCATGGCAGTGATGTATCCCCTTTTCTTCCACGCGTTCACTATGCGTACCTTATGCTCAGGCTGTACACGCGCGTAAACGCCGTATTTGTCTATGGACTTAACAAGCCCGTCTTCGCTTATATCGTCAAGCTCCCTGCCGGTAACTGCCTCGCCTGAGCCTTTAATTATGCCAAGCTCCTTAGCTATAGCGACGGCCGTGTCCTTATGGTCTCCGGTTATCATTACAGGGCGTATACCGGCCGTGCGGCACTCCTCTATGGCTGTTTTAACTTCAGGGCGCACAGGGTCAATCATACCTGTAAGGCCTATGAAGCAAAGCTGCCGCTCAAGGAATTGCGGGGTGTCGTCCTGAGGTTTTTTTGCCCAAAGGCGCTGCGCCGCCGCCAGCACCCGGAGTGCTTTGTCCGCCATGTCTTTATTTACAGCAAGTATCTCACCTCTCTTGCTGTCCGTCAAAGGCTGTATACTTCCGTTTTCAATGTAATGCGTACAGCGTTTAAGGACTTCCTCCGGCGCGCCCTTCGTATACTGGATAAATTCCGCCCCGTTTTTATGGACCGTACTCATCATCTTCCGCACAGAGTCGAAAGGCGCCTCGTCAACGCGCGGATTTTCCGCTTCCATAGCGCCCTTTTTGATGCCAAGCTTAACCGCATAATTTACAAGCGCCGCCTCAGTCGGCTCGCCCTCGGCTTCGCTGTCCTCATTAAGCGAGGCGTCGTTGCACATAGACATGGCGCATGCGAGAAGCCGCTCGTCACCGTAGTGCTCAACTACGGTCATTTTATTCTGCGTAAGTGTTCCCGTTTTGTCCGAACAGATTACCTGAGCGCAGCCGAGCGTTTCCACCGCTGTCAGCCTGCGTATAACGGCGTTGCGTTTGCTCATGTTTGTAACGCCTATGGAAAGTACAACCGTAACAACTGTGGCAAGCCCTTCGGGTATGGCTGCAACGGCAAGCGAAACGGCAACCATGAAGGTCGAAAGGACGGTATTTAAATCAAATTTGCCGGCTGAAATCAAATTAAACGCGAAGATAAATATACATATGCCGAGTACAAGCTTTGAAAGCGTTTTGCCAAGCTCAGACAGCTTTACCTGCAACGGCGTCTGCTCGTTTTCCGCCGCAGAGAGCGCGCCCGCTATCTTGCCCATCTCGGTTTGCATGCCTGTGCCTGTAACCGCCATGCGCCCGCGGCCGTAAACGACCGTAGACCCCATATAGCACATATTTTTACGGTCCCCGAGCGTGATGTCTTTCTCGCCTTCAGAAAGTTTCAGCGCTTCTGTCACCTTATTTACAGGCACGCTTTCACCCGTAAGGGCCGCCTCCTCGACCTTAAGGCTCGCGGATTCCAAAATACGCCCGTCCGCCGGTACGCTGTCGCCTGCCTCAAGTACGACTACGTCGCCGGGAACAAGTTCGGAGCTGTGCAGGCTTACCTGCCTGCCGTCACGCAGTACCCTGCTTGTAGCGGCTGTCATTGTCTGTAAAGCTTCGATGGCGGCCTCCGCCTTGCTTTCCTGATAAACACCTAAAACAGCGTTTAGGACGACGACAACGAGGATAATAAATACATCTGTAAGCCTGCCTCCCTGCATAAAACTTGTAACCGCGGAAACCGCCGCGGCAACCATCAAGATGATCAGCATAGGGTCATTCAGCTGGTTCAGAAACCGCCTTGCAAGCGTAATTTTCGGAGGTTCTTTTAATTTATTGGGCCCGTATTTTTTAATCCTCTTTCCGGCTTCTTCGGCAGACAAGCCGTCGGCACCGCTCCCTTCGCTGCGCAGGACTTCCTCTGCGGAGAGTTCATAACTTTTCATTTAGGGTTCCTCACTTTCATAGCTTTACAAAGCGATTTAATATTGCCGGTATTATATATTAAAAGACTCATACCACAAAGCATTACTCACAGTATCTGCTTTGCGGTATGAGTCTCATTCTTTTTGGGCGGCACCGGGTTTAAAGCCGGACTGACGATACCGTCCCGCGCACGGCGCGGAATTACTCCCTCATAAGTAAAATTCATTTTTTACATTATACTACAATATATAATCATTGTCAACACAATTTCTTGCGCTTAATTAATTGGATTGCAAAGCGGAGTTATTCGCCGATAACCTGGATGAAAATTGTCCTTTTCTGCGGCCCGTCAAATTCGGCAAGGTATATATCCTGCGCGCCGCCGCAGACCATCTTCCCATCACTGACAGGAAAAATACAGTTATTTCCGCATAAAAGGCTTTTTATATGTCCTGTCGAATTATTGCCGGTTGCTCCGTAACTGGGAAGAAAATGGGCATGTGCATATGGCGCTTCAAGAGGGACAAGGCGTGTAAACGTATCGGCAATATCAGTTTCGACACACGGAAGACCCTCGTTTACAAAAATGCCCGTTGTAGTATGGGACGTTATAATAGCTGCAAGGCCGGACTTTACACCGCTGCTTTCAACAGTTTCATGGACTTCATCAGTAATGTTAATAAATTCCTCAGCTTTGCGGCTCATAACGGAAATTGTTTTTAAAACTACCATAATTTATTCCCCCTTTAAAAACCGTTCGGCATTTTCCGCATATAAAGCAGTGCGGGCATAGTCGCGCATGGGTACTTTATCAAGCGCCCGTTTGAGCTTAAACGCCCTGAAACGCGGGCCGTTGGAAGCAAACATGACTTGTTTGTAAAAACTTCTTTCAAACCAGCGCGGCCCCATGTCTACCGTAAACAGCCGCTGCATCGACTCTTCAGGTGAGTCAAGGTAAAGCAGCGATGTATCTGTGTAAATATTTGGGTATTTTATCATAAGCATGGCCATTTCACGCACCCAGGGCCATGCAAAATGCGCGAGGCAAATGCGAAGGTCGGGGTGCTTCATGGCCGTTTCCTCAAACAGCGTAGGGTTACAGTACTTTACAGGCGTATCCGGTTCCCATGAAAGGCCGGCATGGAAAATAACCGGCTTGTTGTATTCGATACATTTTTTATAAATAGGTTCCATAATACTGTCCGACGGGTAAAATTTCTGTTTTGCGGGGTTAAGCTTCAGGCCCTCAAGCTTCAGCTTCCCAAACGCATAGTCAAGCACTTCTACGGCATCACCGCGGTTTGGGTCTACACTGGCGAAACCTATGAAACGTTCAGGGTGGGCAGACACAATCTCGGCAATTTCTTCATTTGTAACGATCCATCCGCCGGCAGTCGCAGTCAGGTCTAACGGAAGAAGCGCCGCGCGGTCTATCCCGCCTGCATCCATCTCCGCAAAAAATTCATCAAAGGACATGGGGCTTTGTTTCCACACTCCGAATTCTTTCTGCCTGAAAGCAAGTCCATTTTTATCACCGCATATTATATCGTAAAATATAGGATGCACGTGCATATCAATGACCATTTTTACACCTCTTTAATATGGCTCAAATTTAGTGATAACTTCAGATGAGACTTCGGCGCCCTTTTTCATGCACAGCGGTATGTCCCAGCCGTTTATAATTCCGTAAGTAAAGCCGGCGATATAGCTGTCGCCCGCCCCGACCGTGTTGACTACTTTTGCCGGTACAATGCCGCAGCGGTACAAATGCTCGCCGTCCCAGCTGATGCTTCCGAGTTCTCCAAGCGTGGCGGTGACAATTTTGGGGCCGCGGCCCTGTATTTTTTTTATCCAATCCACTATAAACGCATCGTCTTTATCATAAGACAAAAATGCGTAATCGACATAAGGGAAAATTTTTTCGCACTTATAATCAGGGTCGGCGGAAAAGACTGAAAAGTCCATAACTGTTTTTACGCCTGCATCGTGCAGCTCCGGAAGATGCGTTAACACGTTGCCGAACAAATCGGTATGCATATAATCGTGCTGCTTTATAAAGTCTATTTCTTCATTGTTTACCGAGTAATCCGCCATGACGCCTTCTATTTCTTTTAAATGCACACGGTCTGTTCCGTTTTTTAATCCCATAAGCATTTTGCATGTATCTCCATGCTCAACGCGCAGGTGTGTTACGTCAATGCCTTCTTCTTTAAGTCTTTCCTTCATTTTGGCACCATATTCGTCAGTGCCTACAACACTGACAACCGAAACAGGTATGCCCATCCTGCAAAGGTGTATGCCCCAGTCCACACCGTTACCGGTAGGATAAAATTTGCCGAGTTCTTCATATACGTCCGCGCATGAAAAGCCAACCGCTGCGACTTTCACCATTTTTGCCTCTCCTTTTTAATTATATTGAACCTCCGATTTTACCGTTTTAGTTTTAAACGGCAAACCAGCGGACACCAAAAATACGTAAAATCACTTAGCCATAGACTTTACCGTGCCCCCATGAGCCGGCAAGGCCGCAGACTTTTGAAGCAAAAGCAGCCGCTTTTCCCATGCATTCCTCTACAGTTCCCTGTAAAACGGATTTATCCTTGACTTTTTGAGTATAGCTTACAAGGAAAGCCGTAAGGAAACTGTCCCCGGCGCCCATCGTATCTACCATATGTTCTACAGGACAAGCCTTTTGCGTATAGAACCGTTCACCGTCAAAAGCTATGCTTCCGCCGGAGCCAAGCGTCGCAACAGAGACTTTAACGCCGTATTTCGCCAATTTCTGTAAGCGCTCATGTATTTTGCTTTCTTCCATACCGCTGCAAGACATAAACGCATAGTCTACAAGCGGTGCGATATCAGCGTAATACTTATCAGCCGAGTCATCTGAAAAATCAAAAGATACCGGTATACCGGCAGCTTTTATTTTAGGCAGCTGGCGTTCTGTAAAGCAATAGTTTCCGCTGTGTACAAGGTCAAAGCCTTTAATATATTCAATATCGAAGCGGTCAAGTACAAAGGAAGTCTGGCCGCGTATGCCGCCTTCGTTTGAGCCGAGGAAAACACGGTCGTTGTTTTCCACTGTAACTTTTGCACAGCCGTTTTCGCCTACCAGCTGTCTGCATTTTATTGTTTCAATTCCCTCTTCACAAAGGCAGTTTATGACATGCTGCGCTTCCATGTCGTCACCAAAGTATCCCATGTAAGCGCTTCGCTTTGCTCCGAACATTTTCGAATATACGGCAAAATTTACCGCGTTGCCGCCCGGATACATTGTTTTAATATGCTCATATTTGTCAACGACATTGTCGCCGAACCCTAACACTTTCACATTATATTCGGCCATAATTTATTCCTTCCCTATTCAGTATTTTTCAATCCCCATATAACGGCGCATCTCCGTAGGGTGGTTGTGCTTTTTTGCCAAAGCCTCGCGGAATTCACAGTTCATAGCATAAAAAAGTATCGGGTTAAAATAATCCACCACTGATTTGTCTATCGCGCCAAGACCTAAGTCAAGGGCATCAATAACTATTAATTTATCTGTATGATTCCTAAGGAAATCCTCGGCGCGCTGATCCATTACACGGCTTCGCCCGGCGGACTTTTGCAGAAAATAAAAAACATTTTTGTCCGTACATTCAAACGGCCCGTGAAAATATTCCGCCGAATGTATATAGGCGCAGTTCTGCCACTGCATTTCCATTAGCGAGCATATGGCAAAACCATATGTCTGTGAAAATGCCGGTCCGCTCCCCAAAACGTAGAAGAAAGGTTCTTCCCCGTATTTTTCAGCAAACTCTTCCGTAAGGCCGCCGTTGACTTTTTTAACTGCTCCGGCAATTATTTGGTCCATTTGTGAAATGCCTTTTAAAAGTTCACCGTACTTCGGGAAATTTTCCTGTGCTGAAAGCAATTCTGCGGCAAGCTCCAACGTTATGCCTGCCGGCGTATTGCTTACAGGAACATTGTCTCCCCACGGGTAGACGAACGATATGAACTCAGGGTCGTCGGAAGCGGACTTTGCAGCGTGCGTCATGGTTATAACCGCGGCTCCGGCCTGCTTTGCAAATTTCGCCGCCTCAACGGTTTCAGGTGTTTCTCCCGAATGCGAACAGGCTATGACAAGGCTGGCCGTGCCGAGCTTTTTGGGCGGTGCCGTCAAAAATTCGCGGCTTGTATACCAGCCCGATTCCACTTTGGCCGATTCTGCGTTCATCATGTAATGAGCCGAATAAAGGTCTATGAGCGAGCCTCCGCAGGCTACCCAATAAATCTGCCTGATTTCCTTTTTTTCTTCAAGTATCTTTGCGATTGCGTTTTTTGCGTCCAAGTTAAAACCTCCAAATTATATAGTGTCAGTCCATATAACGCTCAAAATTGCGCATATTTCTTAAATCATGTTTCTCCGGGTCTTCGTAATAACGGCCGTCAGTAATTTCCTGCCCTAAAAATCCGGTGTAATTGTACTTATTTAAGGCTTCTATAAATTTTCCAAGGTGGTGGCTTCCGTCTCCCCAGATCAGGTGTCCGTACGGGCTGCCGTCTATAAAATGCATGTGCATGATATTTTCTCCGAAAGTGTTAAACCAGTCGTCAAATGTTTCGCCGGCTACAGACATAGCACACGTGTCTATCATAATTTTAAAGTTCGGACTTCCGACTATGTCAAACATGCGCTTAGCGCTTTTTACGTCAGTTACAATCTGTGACTCTTCCGGGCGGAGGGATTCCATAACAAGGGTTATGCCATTTTCACGCGCGACTTCGGACAGACCGCTTAACATATCTGCCGAGCGTTTAAAGGCTTCTTCACGGTCTTCGTTCCAGTAGCCCCAGCCTGAGTTTACCTCCATGTAACGGCATCCAAGCTCCGACGCCAAACGTATGCCGTTAGCAAAGTAAGAAAAACTGCGTTTTACATGCTCCGGTTCCTTAGCGCCCACCTGATAGGGATACGTACAATTTTCAGGAGTGAGGACTTCTGCCGAAAGGCCCCTCTCTTTTATTTTCTTCTTTATCCCGGCGGCATCATAATAGGTAATATGGTCAAGCCAAACATGCGGCGCGCCGCACCAAAGCTCTATTGTTTTAAAGCCTATGCGCTGCTGCGCGTCAAGGAAATAATCAAGCGAATAATTTAAATAATGTATGTTCATTCCAGCTATCTGCTCACGTTTTACCGTTGCCAATTTCAATCCCCTCTTTTCAATTAAC
>ENA-UOOI01003508-UOOI01003508.1-fermentation-metagenome-genome-assembly--contig:-NODE-3508-length-11719-cov-2.738769_pt1 | contig 11719 bp, 11 predicted proteins | sample MGYA00245779_ERZ724027 | MGnify/ENA primary metagenome ERZ724027 (study PRJEB28704, sample SAMN03018318) | fermentation metagenome | biome: anthropogenic terrestrial biome; feature: soil; material... | reverse complement strand
GACTGAGGCGGCCAAAACTCGCCTAGGCTCAAACAGTTGGCCGCCTTTAACCGTCGCTGTCTAAGCACCTATTATTTGAGGCCCCAAAGCGCTTTTCGCAGGACCAACGACCTTCTCCCGAACCATAAGGGACTTCTTCAGTGATCTCGGACGGTGTTTTGTGCGCTAGCTATTCTGTTTCTTGCGGCCAAGGCGATTCTCTGTGCCGCCGAGTAGGCGAGTTATGTTAGAACGATGCCGCCAAAGACCCAGCAAGGCAACAGCAACAGCGAAACTGATTTCTGGCAAAGAAGCATGCTGCCAGCTAAGCAGCAACGGTAAAGTCAGTACCAAGACAATGGATCCCAGGGAAACATAACGTGTTGCCAGCACAACCAGGAGCGCCAATAGCAGCAACACGGCAATTTGCCGCGGGAACAGTACTATACAAGCTCCCACAGTGGTGGCAATGCCTTTACCACCACGTAGGCGTAAAAAGGCGGAGTAATTGTGGCCAAGGATTGCAGCTAGGGCTACAGCTAGCGTCGGCCAAGTATTACCCTCAAAGACCCTTGAAGCGATCAGCGTCGGCAGCAACGCCTTGCTAATGTCACTGACCGCAACTAAGATAGCAGGCCCTACACCCAGAACACGTAAAGCGTTGGTGCCACCCACATTACCACTGCCATGCTGGGTAATATCCAAACCAGCTTTCAAGCGGCCAACGATGTAGGCTGTAGGGATGCTCCCCAGTAGATAGGCGATAAGGATAGATAAAGTGATTTTCAGACTCACGGCGCCCCTCCATCTGTCGGGATATATATGCTGCCAACTATCTCTCAACTGTAATAGTTTTAGCCCGTTTTAGAAATGATAAGAGTAGTAGCTTAACAGCAAGCTAACTAAAAGAGATTACGGTCTGGGTCATCTTTCGACGGAAAAATGGTAATTTTCAAGAGCACTATGACAACGATTAGCAAAAGGCCAGAAAACGGGTAAAGAGATAACCGGAAAACGGCGTCAATGAAATTATAAGAGAGCGAACCCGGCGTCAAAGACGGCTTCATCGTAAAGAGCACTATCAACACAAATAGCCACATTAGCAGATAGGCAACCATGCGTTTTGGGAAAAAAGCAGTTGTCGTTATGTGTGACCAAAAGCCCAGCTGCTGCTTACGATAAACAAAGGTCCGGTCAATCAGATAGAATAGGTAAAGAAGACCTACTGCTAACAGAGCTCCTAGCAAGTAATCAACCCAAGGCAACGTCTCACCCCCTCACGTTTCTCCGAAGTATACGCCAACACAGGTATCATTTTTGCACCATATTGTCCTTAACGTATTTTACAGCCTGCTGCAGCTGTTCGTCTACCTGAGCATTCTCCGGCTGTTCGATAATGACGTCGGGTGTGAGCCCTTTCTTGTTAATATCGCGGCCAGAAGGCGTTAAGTAACGATATTGGGTAATCCAAAGACGCGAACCATCCGTCATCGGATAGGGAACTTGCACGGTACCCTTGCCGAAAGAGACCTCGCCTAACAGAATAGCGCGGTCATGATCCTGTAAGGCTCCAGCGACTACTTCCGAAGCGGAAGCGCTACCCCCATTTAACAAGATGGCCAGTGGCCCATCCCAGATTGTGCCTTCTTTAGTTTTTGGTACCTGCTCAACGCCATAGCGATCAACTTCCCGCACTATCACTTCGCCGGCTGGTAAAAAGAAATCGACTATCTCCTGAGCACTATAGAGTAGCCCTCCACCATTGGAGCGCAAATCAAAGAGGATGGCGGCTACCTGCTGCTCTTTTAAGTCCAGAATTGCTTCTCGTAGTTGCCCCGGGGCAGTTTCAGTAAAGCGGTACATGGCCACAACGCCTACGTCGCCTTCCACCCAATGGTCAACCACTGGCAGTGCAATCACGCCGCGCTCAATAGTGATATTTAGGGGCGCAGATTCCCCCTCACGCAGAATAGTCAGGGTTACTGCTGTTCCCGCTTCACCCCGAATACGGTTATTGATATCTATCTGAGTTAGCCCCTTGATTGCCTGGCCATCGACGGCCATAACCTTATCTCTAACCTTAACACCAGCAGCCTCGGCAGGAGAACCCCTGAAGACTATTTCAACTTCCATCTCGCCGCTAGTAGGAGGTTTGGACTGAATGCCTACACCAGTATACTTGCCTTCTATGGTCGACTGGTTAAACTCAGCCGCTTCTTCAGCTGATTCATACCTGGTGTAACCGCCGTCGACGTGCGGCAACATGCCACGGATAGCATCGTCTACAGCGCGGGTTGGATCTAGGGCGTCCGGGTCTACATGATGTTCCTTGACCCACGTGTATACCGCCTCAAGTTTTGCAAAGGAATTGTCGACCAAATTGATGCCTAAGCGGTGTGCAATGCCACGTAGGTTGGTCCCTAATAGCACGCCTGTAAAGAACACAAGGAGCACTAGCGCAATAATCCCCAGTTTAGAGCGCCTGTTGCGACTGAACCCCTGCCCTGTTTCCATACGACCTACTCCCCCTCGTCTCAGTTTACCTTAGAGCTAATATACGACTTTGCCTCTTATAGAGGTATGTGTAAGCAGATGCGTACATTCCTCTGCTTCTCATTCGCCGTAGCAGGTAATTATCCTGCCCACCAATATTTAACTGCGATAAACAAGAAAGGCCAGCATTTACTGGCCTTCCTAATTAGGTTACCCTTCCGGGTCTACTAATAGTTGCTGAACCTAGCCCAGATAGTCAGTCTCCATCAGCTTAACTAAGAAACGTACTCCCTGCTCCACATCGTCATAGTCCACCATCTCCGATGCGGTATGTATGTACCGGCAAGGTATGGACATAACACCCGTAGGAATGCCACTCTTAGTCATTTGAATGGCACCGCCATCAGTGCCACCGGCCTGTAATACCTCCAGTTGATAAGGGATGTCGTTGGCCTTTGCTACTTGCTCCATATGACGACGTACTGCCGGTGTGCAAAGCAGACTAGAATCACGCACCTTTACCGTGGGTCCCTTGCCTAAGGTGACGTCCATAGTAGCACTCTTAGGGGTATCACCAGTGGCAGTTACATCAACCGCGATGCCAATATCGGGGGTAATGCCGAAAGCGGCAACTCGGGCACCCCGTAAGCCGACTTCCTCCTGGGTAGTAAAGACGGCATACACGTCGAAAGCCAAATTCTGCACCTGCTTTAGTGCCTCAATTTGCACTGCGCAAGCGATACGATTGTCCATGGCCTTAGAGACCAGTCGCTTGCCTAGGTCACAGAATTCGCGCCTAATGGCGGCTGTATCGCCGATATTAACCTTCTCTAGAGCCTCTTCCCTGCTATCTGCCCCAATGTCAATGAACATTTTGTTCATGGCCAGGTCTTTAATTGCGTCAAGACGCTCCATACCAAAGACACCTACAGTGCCATTGGCGAAATAGCAGCGATTGCCAATGAGGGTAAAGGGTGAAAGACCACCTACACTGTAAAAACGCAGAAACCCCTTATCATCGATATGGGTAACCATCACACCAATCTCGTCCATATGGCTGGCGAGCATCAGCTTCTTGCCGCCACCCCGCTTAATGGCGATCAAGTTCCCTAGAGCGTCTACTTGCATCTCATCGACATAGGGCTTGACCTCTTCCATGATTAAGCTACGAACGCTTTCCTCGCTGCCGGTGGGGCCATAGGCCTCAACTAAACGTTTAATCAGTTCTTTCATACCCGAAAACCTCCTTCGATACTACGTAGGAAAAGTTTAACCAATGCCTTGCTATGTTCCACGTCGGCCAGGCTGAGCAGAGAAACTGGCGAATGGATGTAGCGGCAAGGAATAGAGACTGCTACCACCGGTACCCCTGCCCGACTGATGTTAATGCGGCCAGCATCGTTGCCACCCGTTACAGTGCCTTTGAATTGATAGGGGATGCCATTTGCTTCGGCTAGACGCACCAGTTCCCGAATCATAGCTTTATTGCCAACAGCAGAGGTATCCATGAAAGTAATCGCCGGGCCACCGCCTATGACAGTACTGTATTCATGCTCCTCGATACCTGACACATCGTTGCAGGTGGTGCCCTCCAGCACGATGGCTAGGTCGGGCTCAATCGCATAGGCTGCCACACCTGCTCCCCGCAGTCCCACCTCTTCCTGCACCGTGAAAGCACCGTAGAGCGGAAAACTATAGTCTTCTTTTAGCAGCTCGGCTAAGATGGCGCAACCGGCGCGATCATCGAAAGCTTTCCCTTTGGCCATACTAGCGCCAAGCTCCCCATATTGGGTCGCGAAAATCACGTAATCACCGATCTTAACTTTCTCTAGGGCTTCCTCTTTACTCTTAGCTCCGATATCAATGAACAACGAGCGGTGGGGAATCACTTGGGTGCGTTCCTCTGGGCGCTGTAAGTGAATAGCCTTGGCTCCAATGACACCCGGCACGCGCCCTTTACCAATCAATACTGGTTTAGACACTAGCACGCGATCATCTATGCCACCCACTTTATGAAAATGGAGCAGGCCGGCGCTGTCGACACTGCTAATCATCAGGCCAACTTCATCCATATGGGCTGCTACCATCACCCGAGGGCCAGCAGCTGCCGGCTTACAGGCAATAAGGTTGCCTAGCGCATCGCGCTGCCACTCACTGATATGATCCTTTAATTCTTCTCGCAGTATTGTACGCACTTCCTGCTCGCAACCGGAAGGGCCAAAAGCCTCGGAGAGTTTCTTTAATAGCATAGCAATCCCTCCACAAAGGCGGCGTCAATGCTAGCAATGAAGTAGGCTAACAGACGCCCCGACAATTTTACATCAGTCATACTCACTGTCTCGACCGAGGTGTGCATGTAGCGCGATGGAATTGAAAGGAGAGCTGTTGGTATACCAGCCCGTACTACTTGCATCGCCCACAGATCGGTGCCAGTGCCTGCAGGAGTCGGGTCTAGGGTATAAGGGATATTGTACTCTTTTGCCAGCTTGGTCAGCTGTTCAAAGACTTTCGGATGAATATTAGCTCCGAAAGCAATGCTAGGACCCTTACCCATTGGTGCCGTATCCTCTTCAGGTACGCCCGGCATCGCTCCATGGCAAACATCTAGGGCAATACCGATATCCGGATTAATGCCATAGGTGCTGACAGTAGCTCCGCGTAAACCAACTTCCTCCTGGGTTGTGGCCACTGCGTAAATATCGGCCGTATGGTGCAATTTCTTGAGCTCCTGTAGGCACTCATAAATTACAGCTACTGCCGCCCGATCATCCATGGCCTTGCAGGCAACAATATCGCTTCCTAGTTCCATGAAAGAGCGGTTCACTGTCACTACGTCGCCAACGCTGACCAGTTCCCTCACTTTTTCTGCTGGCAATCCCAAATCAATCTGCAAGTCACGCATTGGGATAGCCTTGCCGCGATCTTCTGGTGCCATCAGGTGAGGTGGTTTAAGGCCTATGATACCGATTAAGTCCTCTCGTCCGTGAACAACAACCTCTTGGGCCACTAGTGTACGCTGATCAACCCCACCCACTTGGGTAAACTTGAGAAAACCCTTGTCATCGATCTTGGTAATCATGAGGCCAATTTCGTCCATGTGTCCAGCTAACATGATGGTTGGACGCTTTGTATCCCCCGCGCCCTGCTTAAACCCAATCACATTACCTAACACGTCGCTCCGCACTTCGTCGCAAACTTCGCCATAAACTCGGCTAATGAAGTCGGCCACTCGGCACTCTGAACCGGACACGCCAGTTGCCTCGACCATTTGTTTTAAGAACTCTTTGGTCTGCAAGTGCAAATCCTCCTTCCTTTGTCTCCAAACTGCCAAGGAACGATTGCGAGTTTAGAAACTTTAGCTCTATTACCTATTTCGCCATTTGCTGATAGTAACCTGCCTTTATCTCAAAAAAAAGTCAAACTGACTGCAGTTTGTGAATGCCTCGTTAAATCTTAGGCACACTAACCCCAAAGGAGGGGCAGGAATGAAAAAAAACCCGCCACGCCGCGGCGAATCGATGTTTGTTAATCTGGAGCGTTGGCAACTGGAAATGGCCGATGAACTAGGTATTATTGAGGAAGCCCATCAGGCGCATCATCCCCTAGGTCCTCGTCCCGTCTTACGCTCGACCCATGGCCGTCCCACTGCCAAGACTAAGCGCCAACCTTAAAAATAGTTTTTGGCCCCAGTACGCCTGTGTACTGGGGCCAAAAGCATCACAAAACTAAGCTTCGTAGATGGTTACCGTCATATGTTCGCCAGCCTTGCTCAATCCAAAAACAACCCCGTGATCCCGTAAAGTACGATTGCACATGTCAATAATCTTGTATAGCTCTGGGTGAGCCGCAATACGTTTGCTGGCAAGAACAGTCAGTTGCTCCGGTGGCGTTAACTTAGTATCGGCCTCCGTCTTTACCTCTACGGACACTATTTATCTCCCCCTGTTATTTGGTAACTGCAGATCCCAACCAGCGATAGTATCCAGTAACCGATAGTCAGTCAGATCAAAGTGAATCGGCGTCAGAGAAACATAGCCATTATTCACTGCCCAGACATCAGTTGGTTCGACGTTATTGTCTTCTGGAGCCTGACCGGCTAACCAATAATAGGTGCCGCCCCAAGGATCTTGTCGCGTCAGGATCGGGTTATTATACCGTAAGTGGCCTAATGTAGTGACTTTTACGCCGCGTAACGCGGCTACCTCGAGCTGAGGCACGTTAACATTCAGTAGAGTATCCGGTGGCCATGGTTTCTGCCACAGGGCCTGCACCAAGTCTTTGGCCAGACTAGCAATTGGCTCAAAGACAGGATCCATATATTCAGCCAATGAAAAGGCAATTGCCGGTAGCCCCAGCATAACGCCTTCCAGAGCGGCTGATACTGTTCCGGAGTAGAGTACGTCAGTGCCTAGGTTAGCGCCGCGATTAATCCCTGATACGATCAGATCAATCTGCCCTGGGAAGAGGGCATCTATTGCCAACTTGACGCAGTCGGCAGGGGTGCCGCTGATTGCATAGGCTGCTTGGGCACCGGGAACCTCCATATCTTTGGCTCGGAGTGGCTGAAACATCGTGATTGCATGGCCAGTTGCACTGCGCTCTCTGTCAGGGGCCGCGACTACAACATCGGCGATTTGGCTCAGCTCGGTCACCAAACTGCGCAAACCTGGTGCCATGATTCCGTCATCGTTTGTAACTAGAATGCGTAAGTTGTTCATTATTCACCTCAGCAAAAAACAATCACTCCTATTATACGCTAGGCACGACAATCTTGCACGTTTTTGGCAACATGTTCGCCTTTTGCTAGGGGCAACATATGCTAAAGGAGGTGAGGCTGGCCTATGCAAAAAAGACTGGTCATGCTCATTGCTTTAGTGCTCGTTGTCACAAGCTTGGCAGGCTGTCAGCCAATGCGGCGCCCTACACCCACGCCGACACCGACGCCTACGCCTACTAACCCAATAACCCCTGCTCCTGCTCCAGCTCCCCAGCAAACAACACCTGCAACGTCTGCTGACAGGGTGGTCAGGATTGTCAACGCCATGCCTGAAGTGAAAACAAGCTATGCGCTGGTTGTAGGCAACGTAGCAATGGTTGGGGTTGACATGCGCGATAAACTCAGTGCAGACAAAGAAAATGCCCTTAAGACTCGCATTAGCGCTGACACTAAACGCCAGATGCCGGAGTTAGCTGAGGTATGGGTTACTTCGGACCCGGATCTAGTTAAGCGCATTCGAGACTTGGCAGGCCGCATCAGTCGGGGCGAACCTATTACAGGCCTCTTCGAGGAAATAAGCATCATCGCCAAGAAACTGCAACCTAAGGGCAGCTAAGGCTGTTACCACCAATCAGTAAAAAAGCGAGCTCTGGGTTCCGAGCTCGCTTCATCATTTTTCTGAGACTGAAGTGCCTGCCATTAGATACATGTTCTGTAATATCGGGTCCAATAGACCAGTAATCGCCCCCTGAACCGGTGCCCGCAATGTCAAAAGTAGATGGGGTACTAACAATAAGGCCGCGCTTATATACTCAATAGGTTGTAGCCCGAGAACCTGGCGCTTTGCTTCCTCCCACTGCAGACGCTCCCAATTGAATGTGTTATTCGGCTGATTGGTACGACGATGTTGTTCATGGGCGTCAGCAATATCGCACCAGACTAGGCTTGCCCTCCCTGTCTCAGGGTTGCTCAGCTCAGTTTCAAGCAACAGCGAGGCTGCCTGAAAGGCCTCTTCTAGGCTGATATTGGGTGAAATTACTGTTGAGATGCCCGTTGTGGTTAAGGGGAATTGCTGCATTACCTCGAGTAGCTTCGGAGCTACCAGACCATTAAACAAACTCACTGGTATGGCCACCACGGGGCCCTCGGTGCTATCCGCCCAGATAGTAAAATAAAAGACCACAAAGGGAGTCATAACGAGTTCCATTTTGATAATGTTATCCGGATCAAAAGGCGGCTTAAGCCGCATAGCTCCCTCCAGCAATTCATCTTCGCAACGCACAAACTGCGCGGCTAGCTCTTCGGCTTGCGGCAGGCGCTGGGCTAGCAATGCCTCTTGGATTGTTACGAACTCCAGGCGAGCAGCTTGTGTCGTAAATGTAGTAGTGACAGTTTTTCCTGCTTGCTCCAATTGTTGTCGGCCTACTTGGCTGATTAGATAGACCACCTTGCTAGCGTCGCCCCGGGGTGTAAGCACTTTCAGGCGCTGCCACTTGCAGCTGGTGACCATACTACCACCTCTTTCCTGCAGCTATTTATATGCCGTTCTTAGTTCTAGCATGCAGCTAGCTGGCTCAACTTATGGAGTAAAAGTATGCCGAAACAGGTAACGCTGGGCAGATTTAGAGAAAAATGAAAAGCTACCTGCCCTTATGCTTGGGCAGATAGCTTTTCTAAAGGAAAAAACTATTATTTGCGCGCTATGCCTAGGTAGTCAGCAATGTTAGCCTTCTCTACCACTTGCGGGTTGATTTTGCCGGTGCTGCTGACAAAGAGTGTTACTACCCCAGGGCCATGGCCCGCCAACACGCAATCACTATGCACGACAACTCCTACAGTGACCGCGCCCTTTAAATAGCCGCGGCCAAAAGTAGTATCGCAATCGCGTAAGGCAACGATATCGCCGAAGCGTAATTTACCTAAGTTAAACTGCTCATAGGCGACTGGATCGGCAGTCATGATATCGTAGTCACCGCGATAAGCGGTGGAAGAGCCAATCCCTGAGCCCATCAAATAAGCAGGGACTTCTACAGCAACTGGAACTTCTAGGACGCCGTCTGCTGTAACGCTAGCGTTCATCTTCTGTAGCAGGTGTGGATCCAAATTCATCACTGTAACATCCGGGCAATCTTCAATCTTGAGGCCAGCGCCGAAACTTTTAACCAGAATCTTGTCTCCAACGGCCATTTTCTCTAGATCCTCAGGGGCGAAATAGATAATGGTGTGCTCGCAGCCACCATGGGTACCAGTAACATAGCCGAGGGCACCTTTGGCATCGCCGCTAACAACTCGCGCTTGGTTGCCTACACACGCCAGTATACTCAGCCCAGAGTTTTCCGCTTCGTTGAAATTCTTGATAGTGACACCTGGCTCCACGTGGTCTACCTGTAAGCCCATGCAGCTATCGCCAACTTGAATGTTATAAGTGATACCACCTGTCCCTGGCAGAACTACTGGCTTACCAAATGCCGTAATGCGATACCCGGCCAATCTAGGGTTGGTGATTTCACCCTGCACGCTCACCATTGCTAATTTATCAACGTTTGTTTTCATGTCGGTTTACCTCCTGTTTTATAATTATCGTTATCGCCTTCGGGCGAGTAACTTCAGTTCTTAGGGTTCAACATGGATGGTATACTCGTTAGCTACTGTTTTGTTAGTGGGTAAGGTCAGCAGGAGCTCTAGCGTTAAATCACAAGCCCTGTCAATTTCTTCGGGTATTGCTAGGGCCAAGGACCCCGCCCGCGTTACCGCGTCGGCTTCCGCCTCCGCCACTCCCCGCTCCCGCGCTAAAACTAACTCGCCATCCTTCAGCTGCCAAGTGAAGCCCATCGCTGGCAGCGCCCTGGGCGAATCATTCACTACGAACACCGGGGTGGTCCACCTATCACCCGGCGTAAAATAGCGTTTAGGCCAGTTAATCATTACCTGCACCGGTTGCATGGCTCGGCGCGTCACCTGATAGGCAATTTTCGGTTGCCGTTTAGCATCGAGTATCGAGTACGAGATCAGGGGCAAAGCATCAGCAAAATGGAATAGTACGGCACCACCGCAAGGACGATACTTGTGCAGGCGTAAGAATTCATGATAAAACTGCAGCAACTCAGCCTGATAGCTTTGAGTACCAGCTGCGTAGCTAACTAGGCTATCGTACAGCTGCGGTGATACATGCTTCTGCAGCAGCTGTGGATTCGCCAAATACTTCGTCGCTAGGGCATCCCAATCCATTTCTGGCCAAGCACCAGCCTCAGCCGCTACTTTCGCCAAGAAGTCTATATCGCAGGGCAAAGATTGAGCCCCATATTCGTTCACCAGACGAATAACACGGGGAAATAGGCGGCTAAGAAGAGCCAGCGCACGATAATTAGTTGTGCTCCACCCATAGTAATGGTGCGTAGCTGACCCGCCGCGTAGTAGTCCAAAGACCCCAGAGTGGGGAATGACCGGTCGGCTCTGATCCAGCTGCAAGATAGCCTCTTGCAGCCGCGGATCCAGAATGTCTTTGTTCCAGCTCGGCCTAATATTTCTAAGGGTATTACTGAGCATAGCACCAAAACCAGTGGCACCACCGCGCCGCTGCTGGGGGGGCGCGTAGGGTTCATTATGGCAAGACCAAAAGCAAATAGCAGGTTCACTGCGCAAGGTGGCCACCATTTGCCTAACCTGATGCAATGCTAAGCCGGTAATATTACGATCATATCTCTTGTCGAGAGGAAAGTCCTGCCAGATGGCTATCCCCGCTTCAGCGCATAGCTGGTAAAACTCGGGCCGAGCAATATGGTTATGAACCCGCACCAGATTAAGGTTAGCATCCATAAGCAAACGGATATCTTGCTGCAGATCAGCCAGCGATACTGTTGCTGGATAAAAACTTATGGGGCCGTAATTTGCCCCTCTTAGGAACATGCGCCGACCATTCAGCGATAGTTGCCAATTCTTCCAGGTTAGCTCCCTCACTCCCAGATAGGTAGCAAAGCCATCCACTGTGCTGCCCTGCTCGTCGGTCAGTTGCAGATCAACGTCGTAGAGGTTTGGCTGGCCTTGATCCCAGGTCCACCAGAGTTTCGGTTCTGGTAAGCTCAGTTTGAGATCAAGTTGGTTTAGGCCTGGCTGTACGGCGATAGAGAAATCCTGCGACACCCCTTTGCCCACAAAATTACGGGGCGCTATCTTGACTGTAGCCTTAACCTGGCTCGCTACTGAGCGCCATATGAAATCAGCTTGTAACCTAATTTGGGCCGAGTTCCACGCTGTTAACCGCGCCTCAAGTTGTAAGTCTTGCAGATAGCCGCGAAACGTTTCTAGCAAAGTGACTTCGCCCCAGATCCCTCCCGGGTTCACTTGTGGGGGTTTACAGTCCCATTCGCCATAGATACCGATGATGATATCGCGCCAAGACAAACCAGATGGTGGGCAGTCAACTTGTAGGGCCAAGACGTTCTGTTCTGGCCGCAATTGCTCTGGCCGTAACTCCCAACGCATTGACGTAAAATAGCCTTCATGTTTACCCAAGGGCTGGCCATTAAGCCA
>ENA-UOOI01003507-UOOI01003507.1-fermentation-metagenome-genome-assembly--contig:-NODE-3507-length-11720-cov-7.858380_pt1 | contig 11720 bp, 14 predicted proteins | sample MGYA00245779_ERZ724027 | MGnify/ENA primary metagenome ERZ724027 (study PRJEB28704, sample SAMN03018318) | fermentation metagenome | biome: anthropogenic terrestrial biome; feature: soil; material... | reverse complement strand
CACACAGACTGTCACAATCGAAAAACCCAAAAGCCGACGGCCATCAAATCAATATCATCTGTAGGTATTTTCCTACCATCACCATGTGCCAGAGTCATCCGACCAATTCCCTACTTGATGACGCATTTTTGCGACCGATTAATGATCATGTTTTTCGTTATATAATAATATCCCAGTTGAATCAGGCTATAAAAGGCAATAACTATTAATGAATTCTTTACTACATTGAACATAACATCAGCTGTGGCTGCCGTTTGGATGATCAGTACGATAATAAACCCATACGCAAATAGTATTGAAATCAATAATGGTAATATGTGGACAATCGATAACTCGATTCCGAATAACTGTTTGATTGTAGTTTCCGGGATACCTAATCTAAAAAGAGATTTATAAATTAGCTTCATTTTGTCCATATCATTGAGCTGCCTGAACAAAAAGATGCTGCCCACCGCCAAATAAAATAGCGCACCAACAAAAATCGCCAGAAAAGACAATTGCGCCGAAAACTGATGGAATGATTGATACCACGACCATTTAGAGGCGATGTTATTGGTGTTATAATGAGGATTGCTTTTGGTGATCAACCCGATGATTTGATCGGTTAGCACTATATTTTCGTGCCAATCATCAAAACAATAAGTCAAAATCCGCCTTTGATGATCAGAATATAATTGTTCGTATTTGGTATACTCATCATCGCTAATGACCAGATACCTGCTGACAATATCATTAAGCGCAAAGGATGGATCGTAAATAGTATCCACGTTCAACAGGCATTGGTTGCCGCCTATCAGGAATTCAATGGCCTCGCTATCAGATTGGCTGCTTTGCTGATTTATAGACAGGACTAATATACTATTGGCGTCCACTATGAGGGCTTTCGATACATTGTCATAACTGGCCAATGATATGACACCGATGACCGAATTGTTCATCGCATCTACTGCGAATATGACCGGTATTGTTCCGTGATGTATAACCTTGCTTTCGGATAACAAGTCAATCTGATCAAGTGTTTCCTTTTTCAGATGCATGTCAGGCTTGTCTGACACAATGATGCATAGATCGGCAGCATATCTGTTGTCCGCTATAGTGCTGTCTTAAACAAATGCGGAAAACGCAAATCCAACGAATACTAGAATGGAAGTCTGCAGAATACTGGAGATAAGCATTAGTTTCCAGTTGGTGGCAATGTTAAATTTCAGCCGTGAAAAGACATATAGGAATCTGTAGTTTAAATTGGCCCATTTACGCGAGATCAGATTTGCCAAATACAATATACCGTATCTAAAAAACAGAAATTCAACTAATGGGATGCATATGATGAGGACACTTAAGTTGATATTTTTGATTAAAAACATCAGGATCAAGATAATCGGCGCGACAATTCCAATAAATCCGAGCGTGGGGTTATATAAGACCTTCTCTGGAGTTCTTTGCGAGTTGATAAGATCAAGCGGCTTGGTTTTGGTGATTTTTCGCGCATTAAACCTGGCTATTGTTAAGAACATTACCATGAATAGGGCAACAGATAAAAGAATACTTTTGGGATCGATCATAAATGTTGCGCCACTGATACATAGCGCCGATGCCAAGGCTCTGAAGGCCACTTTCGATAATGTGATTCCGCTAATGGTCCCAAGAATTATGGCAATACTACCAATGCAAATAATCTCGTATCTGATTGATTGCCTGATTTTCCGATCTGAGAGGCCCATCAAGTTCAATATTCCGAATTCGTATTTGCGCAAACCTAATGTCGCCTGCAGTGCATAAGTAACATAGATTAGCGAAAAGATCACGATGATGATGTTGCATATGGCAATTATCAGTTTGACGGTGGAAAATCCCGTGGCATCAATGCTGCGGTTAAAAAGCAACGTCGTATAGACAGCAAAAATAACGACGGCAAGATAACAACTGAGGAAAAATGGCATAAACTTTTTGAGTGAATGGCGCAGGTTTTTATATACTAGATGCCGGTAGCCCACTATTTTCACCCTCCAGAGACATAATCATACTCATTACCCGGGGATAGAAATCGTCTCTGTTGGGGTCTTTGGCTAATTGGCTAACTATTTCCCCGTCCTTCAAAAAGAGCACCCGATCACAGTAACTGGCCATGGCAGGATCGTGCGTCACCATAATAATCGTGGAGCGATAGATTCTATTAATAGAGGCCAAATACCCCACTAAATTTCGGGCTGAATTGTAATCAAGATTACCAGAAGGTTCGTCTGCGAGAATTAAAGAAGGTCCTTTTACAATAGCCCTGGCAACTGCAGTTCTTTGTTTCTGGCCACCAGAAACCTGATAAGGGTATTTCTCAAGAATGTCAGTAATGGCTAATATCTTGGCAATATCGCGCACTTTTTCTGTCGTTGAGGTTTTAACAGAATCTGAAATTAATAGCGGGAATATGATATTCTCTTGAACAGTCAAGTTATCTAACAAATTAAAGTCCTGAAAGATGAAACCTAATTTATCCCTTCTGAATTTTACAAGTTCATCCCGACTTAATTGGGTTATATCTTGATCATCAATAACAATATTACCTGAGGTGCTTGTATCAAGCGTGCCAATAAGGTTTAGTAATGTCGTTTTGCCACTGCCGGAAGGCCCCATGATTCCTATGAACTCCCCAGACTCGACGGTCATGTCAAGTCTATTTAGAGCCATGGTTTCATACCCGTGCGATGTCTTATATGATTTAATCAGGGATTTTGTCTGAACGGCAATCAACTATTTCACCTCTTCCAGCTCCAAAACCACTTCACATTTATCGAAGTCTATGTTCCAGTGACCATTCGGTACGTCTTTCCATTTATATGTAGAAACTTTATCTGTCCACCAAGACTCAAATTCCGCGTTAGTCTGACCTCAGATTAGATTCGCTGATGCTTTCCCAATTTCCTCCAATGGAAATGGCAACGTTATCTGTGAAAAAGGCGCCCTTACAGAAGCTGCCCCCGCTAGAGGCATCTAGCGGGGCAGCTTACTGAGAAGTGCGATACCGGACCTACTCTGTTCTCCCCTGTTCAATCTGTTTTATGAAATGAATCCGTTCGTCAACCGCAACAGTAAACTCAATGTTTTCGACCGCATCCGGAAGTAATTCTACCTCGAACATCACTTCATCCGCACTCCGCTTTTCCCAGGAATGGGATGCATTTTCAATAACCGCGGACTCTTGAACTCTATGCAAGACCTGAATTAAAGCCGGTTCTGCCTTATGGTTTTTCAAAGTAATGCGCCATTGTTCCTGATGGACTCCCCGATCTCTCCTTTTATTCAGACATTTTCTTTCACACCGCAGATCAAAGGCCTCTCCAATATGCAGCCTTATCGTTTCATCCTTAGGTGTATGAACGATCGCGTCTTCACCAATGAATGTCAAGCCGTCATCGGTATCGTCTCTCTGGTAGACCTTAAAGTTGCCGGCCGGGAAAGACATCCCCAAGCCATTTTCGGCGTTATTGTGTATTTCAAAGACAATCTGAACGTCTTCGGAGTATGACGCTACTTCGTAAAAGCGCCGGTACATCACATCCTGAGCTTCAAAGAGTCGCAGCTGTTTTGATTGTTGATCCTTTAAAGTCGTCGATCCTGGCATTGTGTAGAGGTGGTAGTCGGAAAAGCTCTTTTCCTCAAACCCGGATGGCTGTTCTTCCTTGCTGCATGAAACAGTGCAGTATTCAAGAACATCGTATTTCTGTACCCGGTTGATTTCTCCGGCCATCAGCTTTAATCGTGTATTGGCAAAGGTGATTCCCGAATGATTATTAATATCCACCCAGGCATCCAGACATAGCGTTTTTTCTTTTAACTCCGCTACGTAATTGGCTTCCCAAGTCAGTCCCTTGGTGAGATAAGACACCCCGATTTCTTTAGTCTCCCTGGGACGGAGTTGAAAGACCAATGCTGGTCTGGCCAACAACCCTTCAGGGAGTCTTGGCAATACCAGCTCACCTTCAGGTTCAACCAGTACCTCCCCACTGTTAATGTCTTCCAAAATAACACCTGTACCCGCTGCTAATAGACGGCATTCGCGATTAAGGGGAGCTTCCTTAGCCTTGTGATAGACCATTTCTCCAATATACTTATTTAAAAGTTTGGCCTTGTTTACGAGATCATGCTCGTAATTAACTTCGACTACATCCAGCCCTTCAATGCGCAGGGAATCGACTTCGATTCTTTGCGCCACATCTACATACTGTAACCGGGTTTCATCTCTCGCCATATTGGCAAGCCGGCGTTCTGACACCAACCCAAAGTCATCATTATAAATGGTTAAGCATAGATCCCGGGTGTCTTTCATCGTGCATATCATAGTCAATAAAATCAGCTCCCTTCTGTTCTACATCCAACATAGCACATCAAGGGAGCTGAATATCTGGACCGCATGTCCCTATCACATATTATTCAATCGTTGGGGCCCAGTAATCGTAAACCGCTTTTTTCGAGGATCAGGTTGACTTCGATGGGTGACTTCCCCCACTCAAGACAATACAAAATTATGAAGTCGCGTTTGATATGCTTACTTAGACCATAGCCGAGATAACCCAGCAGATGGGTGGTTTCTGCTTCGTTCAGCCCTAATGCTAACGCTAAGCTGATAATAGTATCGCGCCCCGGCTGTCTTTTCCCGGCTTGAATCTTATAGAAGGTGTTCTCCAGTAATAATGCTTTTTCGCATAAAATCCGTTTGGTTTCGAACCATTTGGTTTTGATCAAGCTGGTAAGCTCCTGATTAAAATCATCTTCTTCTTCCAGTTGATTCAGTTGTTCGTATGATAATTCAGATTCACATATAGATGCCGGCATGGGGAGTTGTACATCAAAAAGATCTATGTCGTCTGAAATAAAGGGCGTCATTTTAATTTTAGACAGTAATTCTTCCATCCAGGATGAGTGATCCGGATGATCGATCCTTATTGAGTTCATACTCTTCACCTTCTATAGAATGCCGTTTTTATCGCTGGGTGTGTATTTAGCATAATGAATATGTAGAAAACCAACACACCGCCGCTCTCTTTTTTGTCACGGATGGGATTGGGATCATTAGTTATTTTACCAATGAGTTAACAATTTGTCGATAAAATTATGTGGCACCTTTACAACAAGTTGCAGGTGTGCTACAATAACCATAGTAGAAGGATTGCTACATCGGAATAGAGCCCGAACGTTGGTAGTCAGAGCTTCAGAACTTCGCATAAGAAGATCTGAAAATCAAAATAAGTCAAGAGTCGGCATCTGAAAACCTCAATTGGCTGGGAGGGAGGCGAACCTCCCGGCGCGCATCAAAGCAAAGGTACAAGAAACGGCGGGTTACCTTGTTATCTATAAAAGTGACATGATGAAAAAAGGTGTGTTTGGCAATGAAAAAGTACTTTACTGGAATGCGTGTTTTTGAGTGGATAACTGCTATGATTCCGCTAATCTATCTAATATTTCGGTTTAATATAGTAATGCTCCTTTTCCTGGCAGCAGACATGATAAGTATTCTTGTCGGAATTGTGATTTACAGACGTGAGAAAGATGTTGTCGATGAAAGAAACCACCGCGCGATTACTCAAAGCTACGGTATCGGGTTTACTTGTATGGCGATAACGACGCTATTATTGTTCTGCCTAAATTCAGACCTTCTCGGCAGCCCCATCTCCAGACTGAGCACTGATGTATTACTAATAGGCATATGGGTCGTAGGCTCCCTATCCCGCAATATATCTGAATACTATTTCCGTTATATAGAATGAGCTAATGCATAACTACAGCACGGACTGGAAAAAGGTGATTACTTGGAGATAGTTAGAAACCGTGTTAAGGAACTGCGTGAACAAAAAGGCTTGTCCCAGGAAGAGCTTGGCCAAAAACTTGAAGTCAGCAGATGGACAATTATCCGCATTGAACAGGAACGCTATGCGCCTTCAGTCCAGCTTGCCCTGAAACTTGTTCGGGTTTTTGGGTTATCAAAGGTTGAAGAAGTTTTTTGGCTCGAAGAACATGAAGATCCTGGTCAGGAAGATGGCGGGATGTGCCACTCTCCTTCATGAGGCCACCTCCTAAGTCTTCAAAAGTTCAAGGACACGAAGCCTGGGTCTCTGTTCCCCATGATATGGAAATACCGGCACCCTTAATAAGACGAGCATTTAACGGTGGACTCTATGCTGCCCATGTTTTAAGGGATTGGGATTTTCAGGATTGGCAGCGGCTTAAGGAGTGGGTGGAGTCAAGTGATAAATACGATAGTGACTGGGGTTCTCCACGGTGGGAATCAGCTGAGACAGGCTACGGCTATGGCTTCGAAGAAACCTTGAATCTCTATAATTTCATTGGAAAGCACAATGCTGAAATGAGCTATTTACAGCTTGATTTACTTTTCCTTATTAAGGATGTGATTGTCAACTAGAAACTGAGCCAGTCGCTCATTTGAAAGTGAGCCACCTGGTTAGATCAATGGTTTTTCATTGTTTGTTCAAGGCGGTAAGATTCTCCGTTCATATCAAGAACATATGACTTGAAGGTCAGACGATCAACCAGAGCAGCGACCATCGTCTTATTCTCTAATAGCTCTGTCGGACTGGTGGCGGTTGAAGCTTATGTAGCTGAGTTCATCCAGAATAAGCAGGTCTGATTTTTGTATCCGATTTTCAAGTCTCCCCAAAAATATGGTGATATGCAATATGAAATTGATTTTATCAAAAAAACGGCCAAGTGAAATACCACGGTAATATGATCTAGGCACGGCCGCTATAAAAGCGCTTCAACCTGCTTTTTTGACTTCTGATCCAATATTCCGCCGGACAACGCTTCCATGATAAAGCCATCGATTTCGTCCGTTCGCAGACTCTTTCTGATGAGCATCAGAACGTTCAGGATGTCGAGCAGTATGGATTTACGCATCGTTTCTTTAACGGCCATTATGTCGAATGAAACCAGCTTCTTGGCTATCTTACCGTTCAAAGTCGGCTTGGTGGACGCGATCTTGCCTAATGATTGAATGCATTGGCGTATTGTGATGGGCTTTTCATCGTTAAGCAATGCTAAGTATTCGTCGATAACGCCCTCGATGCGGTTTTCCGAATCCCATCTGACGTTCTCCGCAATAAGCATGATGCCGATGCTTCTCTGATAAGAGTTGTCGCTCTTGAGCTTGTCGTGCAGGGTACTCCAATAGGGATAGACATCGTCACAGAGAACTGACCGGTATTGCAGGATCAGAAGCGCCCGATATCTGATGTCATCATCTTTCAAGGCCAACCATTCGACAAGACTGGCAATATCATCGCCGTTTAAATCCCTGGCGGCTTCCTGTAACGCATCTTTGTCAATGGCCATGACGCTTTCAAAGGTGATCATATCTTGCCCCCCGTGTTAATTTCCATATTGCTTAGGAACATACGGCAAAATTGCCCACGTAACATCATCAGCAAGCATGGTTTTCGCTTCGATTTTTGAACTTGCGGCTGTAGCATTGGAGCAGGGGTATTCTATACAAGACACGCAAGCATCATAACCATTTTCTTCTGCACATTTAAGTTGAGAACACAGTTCGTCTTTGGTGTGACACCCCGCAGTACCACACCCCGAACATCGCATTGACCAGTCGTTTTTATTCCACACTCGAGTTAACCGCTCTTCTAATTCTTTTCTAAACTCGTCGCTGATTGTACCACCCGAAAAATGAATACATAAGTCGCATCTATGACCACATTTTCCGTATACTGCGCTCTCTTTGGGAAATGGCTTACGGTTGGGCTTTTTCTTGATGATTATTAGGCGTTTTATATCATCCAAAACATCTAAGGATGTGACATCAATGAACATCCACTTTCCGTCATGGTATGTCTTGGAATTATCATAATAGTCCTGAATGTATTTTGTGAAACTTTGTCTTTCCTGATCGAACTTTTCCCGTTCTGCTTTTCCAAATATGATAAGGAGAGTATATTTATCGTCATGAATGTTGATGGTAAGAACTGTCTTTTTGCCTTGGCGAAATTTTAGCTCGTTCTTGCCATCTGATAACTCATCCAAGCGATATTTGCCACGCATAAAACACATGATTTCCTCACTAATTCTATTAAGCGTTTCTCTTTTGTCCATACTAGCCGCCCCCCCATTATTCTCAATTATACAGTGATGGCTTGACAGCATCATGTCATGTTTTGGCAGTCACTCCCAAATCTTATCTTGATACGCCACTCTTGTGAAGAAGTATTGATTGTCTTTATTGGACAAATAAATTCGCCGCTGCACAAATCCGTAAGGCATGTCACAATCGAAAAACCCAAAAGCCGCAAAAGAGTTGATCATAGTTTCCCCCGGTCTTTCGAAACAGCGGAACGGCTCGCCCAAAGGAAAGAACAATGACTTTTGTATATCAGCCAATCCTATGACAACCACTCTGACATAGAGGGGATGTGAGGATTATACTTCCAATATTTCTTGACATTTTTGCTTCGATTAATTATAATCAAAGCATAAATGTCAAGCAAGGAGTGATTTGATGACCGGAATTAATAAGCTGGAAACCTTGCTGAAAAGTAGCAAGGGGGTAATCACTGCCAAGCTTGCAGATGCTCATGGTGTCCATAGAGAATACCTAAGCGAATTTGTAAGACAGGGTAAGCTTGAACGGATTGCTCACGGCATCTACATCATGCCCGAGGTATGGGCGGACAAAATGCTGCTCCTCCAGCTACGAAAGGGCAAAATGGTATACTCCCATGAAACGGCTTTATTTCTACACGATTTAACAGATAGAGATCCGGTTGCTTATTGTGTGACAGTTCCGGCAGGGTATAACACCAGCAAGCTAAATCAAGAGGGACTGGTCGTTCATACGGTTAAAAAGGAATTGCTTGACCTGGGTATCTGCATCAAGCAAACCACCTTTGGAAATGACATCAGGACATATGATATGGAGCGCACCATTTGCGATATCCTTCGGGATAGAAATAAGCAGGATTTTGCAATTGTATCAGATGCGCTTAAGAGATACGTCCGCAGAGCAGACAAGGATCTTCATAAGCTGATGAAATATGCCGGTAATTTAAGAATTGAAAAGGTTTTAAGAAATTACCTGGAGGTAATGCTTTGAAGACATCAACTCAATTGAAGGCCTTGATACGGAATTTGTCAAAGAAAAAAAGCGTACAGGCCGAAATTATATTAAGAAACTTCATGCTTGAGCGGTTATTGGAGAGGATTTCACTATCCTCGTTTAGAGATAAGTTTATATTAAAGGGTGGTATGCTAATAGCGGCAATGGTTGGCATAGATACCCGCTCTACATTGGATATGGACGCAACCATTAAGGGGATTGCTTTTTCCGAGGAAGCTCTGGGGGAAGCAATGAGGGTAATTTTGAGCAGCCCCATAGAGGACGGTGTAGAAATGACCATGAAGGGCTTTGAGAATATCCGGGATGATTCAGAATATCCTGGAATCCGTGTTTCTATTGAGGCTGTGCTTGATAGGACAAGGCAGGTCATGAGAGTGGATGTTACGACCGGCGATAAGATTACTCCGCGGGCAGTAGAATATTCCTTTAAGCTGCTGTTTGAAAACAGGAGCATCAGCATTCTGGCCTATAATCTTGAAACTGTGCTGGCTGAAAAGCTTGAAACCATTTTATCAAGAAGCACTGCCAGCACAAGAATGCGTGATTATTATGATGTCTATATACTGACTACGCTCAGGAGGCCGGATATCAATTGGGACTTATTTTCTGAAGCCTTCAAGAATACAGCAGAAAAAAGAGGCAGCCTTAGCCGTCTCTTAGAAACTGGCCAGGAGCGCATGGGAGAAATTGAGCAATCACAGATCCTTTCTGACCTGTGGTGCCGATATCAGCAGAAAAATAGCTATGCTGCTGATTTAACCTGGGCGCAGGCGATAATAAGCGTTAAGGAGCTATACTTCAAAGCCTTTGGTAGAGATACAAATAAATAAGCTGTCATAGATGAGGGAGATGAAGCCATGTTCAATAACAACCTGCATCTTAATATTTTCGAGCATTACACGCAAAAGGGGTCCTTACCAGTAGAAAACAATGTATCCAGGGGACTGGCCATCTATGACAACTATTCTGACACAGGGGGCTCGTTCAATGGATAAACATTGCTTCTGTTAGATTGTTTTCGTTCCCCTGAATGTACGCCTTGAAAATGACTGTTTAAAACTCATATACCTTGTCTGCAATTGAACTAATCCTTGCATCATGAGAAATGATGATTATGATGTGCTCACGCTTAATTTGCATAATTTCTAGCATGAATGAGTGTATGCTTTCTTGATCAAGAGCGCTTGTAGGTTCATCAAAAAGCATTAATTCTGAGTTTTTAATTAGTGCCCTGCATATAGCGACTTTTTGCTTTTCTCCTCCGGATAAATTTGTCTTTTTGGATTTCAACTGCGTTTCAAGGCCGCAAGATAATTCCTTGGAGAATTCAAGCAATGGCATACTATTAATCTTTCGAAAGATCTCTTCTTTACGTTTGATGTCAATCCCGTAAGTCAAATTCTCAAGGATAGTTCCTTCTTGCATATATGGTTCTTGTTCCGTAAATGATATAAGCTCTTTTCTGATTTGGTATAAATCCAGACTCCCTATATGCTCTCCGTTGTAATAAATGTCCCCGTTGCAGGGCTTAATGATCCCAAGCAAGCAATTTACAAATGTTGACTTTCCGGAACCATTTTCGCCTTTTATTAAGTATACTTTACCTTTCTCAAATTCCAAAGTTTTATCTGTAAATATAGTCTGGTCTCCTATGTTGACAGCGAGTTCTTGGGCCGATAGAAAATCAATGGTTGATAATTTCTTGAATCCATTATTCTCATATTCCATGTTAAATAATTCCTTAATCCTGTCTCTAGCCACTTGATGAAGCTGCAAATTCTTACTGAATTCTGTTAGCTTATGTGTTGATGATAATAATAACTGTATATAAATTATTACTACCGCGAGACTACCGATAGTAACGCTTCCTTTGCCAATGGCTCTGGCAATTATAATGATAGATGAGCCATAAGCTAACCTACTCAATAATGAGGCAACCGTTGTAATTGAAAAATCTACTCGCAGAAATTTCACAGACTTGTGAAAAAACTTCGAAACAGCTTTTACAAACTCGTTATCAGTTTCTGTATACCATGAATTGATTTTTATGGTCAGCATATTGAAGATTTGGTTGCTTAGCATCGCAAAAAAACCGCCCTGGGTTTCTAGCATTTCTTTATTATGATGATAATAAATCCTTCTGCTCAAAAAGTAGATCAGAAATAATACAGCTATAACTGCAGTCAAAAGTGCGCCCAAGAAAACATCAATCACAAACAACAATGGTATTATTGCAAGCACTAGAGCTAGATTTGCAAAAAACTCCGGAAGCTTCTCAACCACAAAATCGCCAATACAAACAGCGTCATTATTTATTCTTTGCGTTAGATAAGCATCATTGTATTTGCGGATCGAGTCATATCTCACAAATTTGATGTATCTTAAAGTATCAAACTCCAGCTGAAAGGCGATCTTGTTTGATAAGCGTATGTTTAGATCATTCACGCACCACGAGACAATAAATTCAGCAAAAGCCATCAGAATAAAGAGTATGAAGGATCTTGAAATTACATCAAAACGTTTCGTAGAAATCTGGGGTCTATGTTACAATTCCGGACATGATGATAAGATAGTAATATCTGAAAGGAAG
>ENA-UOOI01003506-UOOI01003506.1-fermentation-metagenome-genome-assembly--contig:-NODE-3506-length-11721-cov-2.305846_pt1 | contig 11721 bp, 10 predicted proteins | sample MGYA00245779_ERZ724027 | MGnify/ENA primary metagenome ERZ724027 (study PRJEB28704, sample SAMN03018318) | fermentation metagenome | biome: anthropogenic terrestrial biome; feature: soil; material... | reverse complement strand
AGAAAGACATAGCAGCCGTAACGCTTCACCGCCCCCCTACCACCCTTTAGGCCGATCCAGTACGCTGCGATCGAGCCAGCGACACAGCCCAAGGTCCCGGCAGCGGTCACGAGGAAAAGATTCATCATTCCCTCAGAGGCCAGCCACCCACTGGCGGGCATGATCACCTCGCTGGGAATGGGCAACCCAACGCTCTCCAGGGCCATTAGACCAACAATGCCAGGATAGCCGATCTGGGCGATCACTTGAAGGATGAACTGGACGGTCGAATCGATCAGGTTCAATCGACGAAACTATGCAGGCCAGGAACATATTAAGTTGATGCTTTCTGCTCTTTAGATATTCCCCCTCACGAGCACAATTGCTCACCAGGCGTTGTGCGCCACGGTGTGAAGCGTCATCTTGTTCGCCTGGCCACGCTTGCTGCGAAAATGTACGACGAGGATCGTTACTTGAGCAACGAGTCGACCCTCCCCTGCCAGAGCGCGACTTCAATAGCGCGGCGGGTCGAATACGTGCAGCGGGCGGCGCCGCAACAGCCAATGCTGTAGCACCGGTTCCTGTGAAGCGACAACGTTCTGAGGTAATGGCCCGACGCGCTGCCCAATCCTATGTCAGGTCCTATTGGGCGGCATGTGAGATCATGGTCTGAACATACTAAGCGCGGTGAGAGCCTTTTTTACCGGATGGGCTCTACAACGTCCGATGAAGCAGGCCGCACGCTCCCAGGACAATCCGAACTTCATCAAGATGTTCCACGGGCGCCTGGAGATCAACGTCCCGAGGAGCATGTTCCGCGGAGGGACGGCCGAGCTGGTGCCGGATGAGGTGGAGAGGTTCCGCCGCACCCTCAGTTCGAGGTACCCGTGGCTGTCGCGCTACGCCCTCGATGAGATCATCAAGGGCGCTCAGGATGCCATGGCCGATCATATCGAGAGGACCAAGGACCCGGTGCAGAGAGCGCGAGAGCACGTCGCCAAGGGAAGGACGAAGGTCGCGATGAGGCTATTGGAGGACCATCTGGTGAACGAACCGGATGACGCCGACGCCTGGTACCTGGCGGCAGAACTGCTCATGAAGCTTGGTAAGGGCGAGGACGGCTTCCGGGCGATGGCAAGGGCCAGAGAGCTAAGCCGCCGGTGACAGCAGTGCATTGATGGCGTCGGCGACCTCCTGGACGGTGGCGCCCCACGGCACCACGGCCAGATCGCCCTTGATCTGGAAGCCGTCGCGGACGCGGCAGCACTTGACCAGCCTCTTGCGCCCATCGCGCGGCGCCAGCTCCTGGGGACACATCTCCAGTCTGGCGATGTCGCGATGGTACAGCGAACTATGTATGCGTCCGGACAGGTCGCAGCCGACCAGCGTCGCCTCCTCCTTCACCTGGTCTAGGTAGTAGGCCTTCTTATCCGACGTCAGCCCGGAGGCCTCGCACGGGAAGATGATCGCCGGCGTGGTGATGGCAGAAGCGATGTCCATCAGGTCAATCTCCTCGTAGCGCGGCACCACCGGGAAATGGACCAGTCCAGAGGCGAGCGCCTTCTCCACCAGGACGGAAAGCTTGGACGGCCTCGGCGGCACCACGTCCAGCACTTCCAGGCGCACGATCTCGTCGGGCATGACGAACGATATGTGGCCGAACAGCACCACCACGGTCCGACCGGGGTGGGCCTCCGCCACCCGCGCCATGGCGGAAGGGTTGATGACGTCTACGGATTCGTCGTTGACGAAGGTGACGTTGTCCGGCAATGCAAGAACGCGATGTCCCGTTATGGGGCGGAAAAGGTCCTTCCCTTCTGCCTTGGTGATCTCCACCACTGCGATGTCGTCGCCGTGTCTCAACACGTAGTGGTCGCAGCGGGTGTACGCTTTCTTTCCATGGACCTCGCGTTCGATGTTCTCCCGGGTCAGCTCGAAATTGACCCTCTTTACCGCCACGTCCTTGCAGTGCCCGGGAAGCATGTTCTCACCAATGAGGGGCCATTATTAAATCTTGTTCAGGCTCTGGATTCCATAATGGTGGAATATTAATAACGGCAACTTATATCTAGGCCTTGCTGAATAAACCTTCGACGCCGGGATGACAGAGCGGCCATGTGGCGGACTGCAGCCCTTCGGGCTCCGGTCCCCTAGGCAGTTATCCGCACACCCGAGTTCAAATCTCGGTCCCGGCCCCATTCTTCTCCTCATGCCAAGCTCATTCGGCATATCATATCGCTCAGTCCCGCCAGGGCCTGAGCCCCCTTGTTAGTAAGGCGGTAAGCATGACCTCGCCCCTCGTTCTCGATGAGGCCGTTCTCCAGCAGCGGCCTCAGATGGAACTGGAGGTGACCGGTCTTAAGGCCGACCGCCCGGCCGATCTCAGAAAAGCTGCTATCCTGCTGCGCCAGCCGCTCCATGATCTCCAGCCTCTTGGGGTGGGCCATCGTGGTGATCACCGAGGCCGCCTGGTGCGGGGCGGGCCGGGCAGTCGTCTCCGGCAGCGGGGCGGGGGTCGGGATGGCCAGCCGCTCGCTTATCGCGTTGAACAGCTCTACCGACGCCCTTGCCTTCCCCAGGACCACCAGTGCGTTCCTGCTGCACGTGGGGTCCTGGCACGGCGAACGATCAGATAGAATGAGGGCCTCCAGCTCATCCAGCTGTTCGATGGCCTGCTCGCGTCGACCTTCCTTCAGCGACTCCGCCGCCTCCATGACCACTGCCGGCAATCTGTCCTTGCAGTCGTCCCGCATGCGGCACTGTGCGCAGGAGACCGGCCTGGCCGCTTCTGGCCGCAGGCGGCTACGCGAGTAGTCCTCCACCGCTTTCACCATCTGTTCGCTGAAGACGAGCTTGATGTCATCGTAGCGGAGCTTCAGCATGGCCTTTCCGAGGTTCTTGATCTCGGCATTGATATCGTCGAGCCAGACTGGCATGTCCTGCGTCATGATAGTATACGCCAATATGATGCAAGTATATTATCGTGGTACATTGTCCATTCGCTCTCCTTTCCGTTCGCCCCGACATGATGGATGCCTCGTTCCCTTCAGCAAAGATAATAGGCACATGGTGCGATTCCGCTCCGGTGAGACAATGCTGTACCAGAACATACTGGAGGCGATCGGGCACACTCCCATGGTGAGGCTGAACAAGCTCGTCGACGAACGCAGCGCCCAGGTCTACGCCAAGTTGGAGTCGTTCAACCCCATGCACTCGGTGAAGGACAGGGTCGCACGTTCCATGGTGGAGGCGGCGGAACGGAGCGGGGAGCTTCGTCCCGGCATGACGGTGGTGGAGCCGACGTCCGGCAATACCGGCATCGGCCTTGCCATGGTGTGCGCGGCCAAGGGGTACCGCTTGGTGATCACCATGCCCGAGACGATGAGCATCGAACGCCGCCGCCTGATGGCCGCCTTCGGCGCCGAGATCGTCCTCACCCCCGGCAAGGAAGGCATGATGGGCGCCATTGCCAGGGCGGAGGAGATGGTCAGCTCCGATCCCAATTCTTTCATGCCGCAGCAGTTCAAGAATCCCGCCAACCCGCAGGCGCACTACGTCACCACCGCCGAGGAGATCCTCGCCGACCTGCCGGACCTCGACGCCTTCGTGTCTGCCGTGGGGACCGGCGGCACCATAACCGGGGTCGGCAGGGCGCTTAGGGAGCGGAAATGCCGCGTGGAACTGGTCGCGGTGGAGCCATCAGCCTCTCCGGTGTTGTCCGGCGGCAAGCCTGGACCGCATCGCATCCAGGGCATCGGTGCCGGCTTCGTGCCGGACACATGCGACCTATCGCTCATCGATCACATCCTGCAGGTGGATGATGTCGAGGCAATCAAGCACGCGAGAGATCTGGCCAGGAAGGAGGGCATACTGTGCGGGATATCCTCCGGGGCGGCGCTCTGCGGCGCGTTGAACGTGGCGAAGGAGCTAGGCCCTGACGCCAAGGTGGTGGTGCTGCTGGCCGACACGGGAGAAAGATATCTAAGCACAGACCTGTTCTCGATGGATTGAGATGAGCTGGAAGGAAGACGTCTACACGGTGCTGGAGCGGGACCCCGCCCCCAAGTCGTTCTCCGAAGCTCTGATGTTCAGCCAGGGGCTTCACGCGGTCCTCCTCCATCGCATCTCCCACCGCCTGTACCTCCGCGGCGAGTACAAGATGGCCCGCCTCATCAACTACTGGGCCCGGGTGCTGACCGGCGCGGACGTTCATCCCGGCGCTACATTGGGAAAGGGCGTGTTCATCGACCATGCCACCGGCGTCGTCATCGGGGAGACGGCCATCATCGGCAACAACGTCAGCATCTTCCAGGGCGTCACGCTGGGCGGCGTTTCGACCGCCAAGGAGAAGAGGCATCCCACCATCATGGACAACGTCACCATCGGTGCGCACGCCACGGTGCTGGGCGACATAACCATCGGGGAGAACGTAAAGATCGGCGCCGGTTCCGTCGTCGTAAAGGACGTCCCGCCAAACGTCACGGTGGTCGGCATCCCGGGAAAGGTGGTGCAGAGGAACAAGTGCGAGCGCGACCGCCTGCAGATGGTGCGGCAAGAAAGCCTTCCCGATCCCCTGCTGGAGGCGCTCAACGACATATGCACTTCGCTCGATTCCCTCGAAAGGAGGATCGACTCGCTGGAAGAGCAGCTCAAGAAACCATAACTACTTCCGCCCGCATTATCGTCCAGAGATCTCGAGGGATACGGTGACACTGCTAATATTCAACACACTGTCCAGGAAGGAAGAGGAGTTCGTGCCGCTCAACGACCGCAAGGTCACCATGTATGTATGCGGCGTCACCGTCTACGATGACATGCACATGGGGCACGCCCGCTCGGCGATCGTGTTCGATATGATCGCCCGCTACCTTCGCTTCCGCGGCTATGACGTGAAGCACGTCACCAACTTCACCGATGTAGATGATAAGATCATCAACCGCGCTGCCGAGAGGGGCATGGACCCCCTTGCCCTGTCGGCAATGTACATCGACCGCTATTTTGAGGACATCGACCGCCTGGGCGTCCAACATGCCGATGCCTACCCCAAGGCATCGGAGAACATCGGCCCCATCATCGCCATGATCCAGAAGATCATCGACAACGGCTTTGGGTACAGGAGCGAGGACGGCAGCGTATACTTCTCCGTAGAGAAGGTGAAGGACTACGGCCGCCTGACCGGCCAGAAGCTCGAGGACATGCAGGCCGGCGCGAGGGTCGAGGTCAATGAGATGAAGCGCCATCCGTACGACTTCGCGCTGTGGAAGGCCGCCAAGCCAGGAGAGATCTCCTGGGACTCGCCGTGGGGGAAAGGCCGTCCGGGATGGCACATCGAGTGCTCCGCCATGTGCACTCGCTACCTAGGCGACACGATCGACATCCACGGGGGCGGTAACGACCTCATATTCCCGCACCACGAGGATGAGATCCTGCAGTCGGAGGCGGCCAACGGGAAGCCGCTCTCCTGCTACTGGGTGCATCACGGCATGCTGCAGGTGCAGGGTGCCAAGATGGCCAAGTCGGCAGGCAACTTCTTCTCCGTCCGGGACGTGCTGAAGACCCACACTGGGGAGGAGATACGCTTCTACTTCCTGTCGGCCCACTACCGCGGACCGCAGATATACTCCCCGGCCGCGCTGGAGGAAGCTTCGGCCAGCCTGCGCAGGCTGCACAACACCTACTCCGAGCTGTTGGCTGCGGCATCCTCCGCCAAAGGCACCGAGGATGCCTCCGCCGAGGTGGAGAGGTTCCGCAAGGCGTTCATCGATTCGATGGACCAGGATTTCAATTCGCGTGCCGCCATATCGGCGCTGTTCGAGCTGGTCCGAGAGGTCAACAAGCTGCTATCAGAAGGTAAGTTGAGCGAAGAGGGAGTGAAGAACGTCATCGGCGCCATGGAGGAGATGGACCAAGTGTTTGGCATTCTTCCGCCGCCGGCCGCACCGGCCGAGAACCGCTCCGGCGAGCTGGTGGAGTTGCTGATCGAGGTGCGGAACGAACTGCGGGCGCGGAAGCAGTACGACCTCGCCGACCGGGTCCGCGACGGCCTCAAGGCTCGCGGCATTGAGATCCAGGACACCGCGGAGGGCGTGAAATGGAAGAGGGCCGCCTGACCGCCTGGAAGAAAGCGGTCCTGCTGACCGGAGGCGCCATCAAGGTGCCGCCGGACTTCCGCCCTCCGTTCCCGCTGTCTCGCTCTACGGCCGGCCCGGGGGCCGGCTCCGTCAGCATGGTGTTCTGCTTCGAAGGCACCCGCGTCAAGAAGTCCATATCTGCCGAGGGGGGCGATTTCGAACTGGTCAGGGACGGCGAGCGATATCGCATCCTCAAGAATGGCGAGACGTTGATCGACGATGTGAGGTTCCAGCCGACGCTGCATCATGCTCCTGAGCAGGCGTTCTTCAACCTCGCCACCGAGTGCATCTACAAATGCAAGTTCTGCACCTCTCCCCGATTGGACAAGAGGATCACCAAGTCCCTGGACGCCGACCGTATCGTTGAGATGGCTAAGGCGGCGTACCGGCGGGGAGGATTGAAAGCAGTTGCATTGACATCGGCCGTGGTTTCGACTCCGCAGGAGACGGTCGACCGCATGGTAGGGATCGTAAGACGGATCAGGGTGGCGCTTCCCGACGTGCCGATAGGCGTGGAACCGTACGTTGACAGGCTCGATCAAATAGATGCGCTGCGGGAGGCGGGCGCCGACGAGATCAAGCTGAACATCGAGACCTATGATCGAGAGATATTCTCCAAGGTGTGCGGGGAGCTGGACCTTGACTGGGTGCTGGAAGCCATCTCCCATGCGGTGGAGGTGTTCGGCCGCGGCAAGGTGACATCCAACATAATCTTCGGCATGGGGGAGAGCGACGAGAACCTGCTGGAGGGCGTGGAGCTCCTAGCCAAGATGGGATGCATCGCCGTCCTGCGTCCGCTCCGGCTCAACGACATGAACCGCCAGGCCATGGAGGATGTTCTCGGCCCTCTTCCCCCCACCGGTCCGGATAGACTTCTTCATCTGGCAGAGGAGCATAAGAGAATCCTAATGGAGAACGGTCTTGACACCCGCGAGGTAAGGACCATGTGCCCCGAGTGCGGCTGCTGCGACATAGTCCCCTTCCGCGACATCTAAATTTTTAGGCAGGCCAAATTCTTTTATATGGCCGCTCCATCTCCAGCTCGTGAAGATCAGCGAGAACGCCGAGGACTACCTGGCATGCATCTACGATCTCTCCCGCGAAGGGGGTCCGGTCAAGACGTCCGAGATCTCCAACCGGCTCAATCTGTCGCCGGCCAGTGTAACCGAGATGACCCAGAGGCTCGCGTCTGAAGGGTATCTCAACTATGAGCGTTATAAGGGCGTCACCCTCACCCTGGAAGGCGCGAGCGTAGCTAAGAAGATCAAGCGCCGGCACCGCCTGCTGGAGCGCTTCCTGGTCGATGTCCTCGGCCGCACTTCGGAGGACAGCCACGAGGAGGCTATGAAACTGGAGCACAACTTCTCCGACGAATCGGTGGAGAAGCTCTCGAAGATGATGAACAATCCCACGGTGTGCCCGGACGGCGACCCCATACCGGCCCCCGAATGTCCTCACGACGAGGAGCAGGAATCGTTCCCCGTCGGCGAGCTGGAGGAGGGCGAGGAAGGCACCATCACACATCTGATATGCGACGATCCGGCGAAGATTCGCCGGCTGATCAGCATGGGATTCGTTCCCGGCAGGACCGTGGTGGTCGAAGAGCGCGTTCCCATGGGAGGACCGCTCCTGATCCGGTTGAACGAAATGAGGGTGGCCATCGGCAGGGACTACGCGGCGCTGATCCAGGTCGAGAGGTGATCTCCTGAGACTGGTCCTGGCGGGCAACCCCAACGTGGGCAAGTCGGTACTGTTCTCCCGCATCACCGGGATTGGGGTCATATCGGCCAACTACCCCGGGACCACTGTGGAGTTCGAGGAGGGGGTGGTGACCTATGGCGGCAGGCAGATATCGGTCTTCGATCTGCCAGGGACCTATTCCCTGGCTGGCAGCACGGAGGACGAGAAGGTCGCCACCGGGCTGCTGTTCGAGAAGAGGCCAGACTGCGTCATCGCGGTGGTGGACGCCACCAGGCTGGAACAGAACCTGGTCCTGGTGCTGCAGCTCATCGAGTTGGGGTACAAGGTCATCGTGGCCCTGAACTTCATGGACCAGGCGCGCAAGAGATACTCTCTGGACGTCGAACGCCTGTCCGGCATCCTGGGGGTGCCGATCGTTCCCACCGTGGCTACGACCGGCGAGGGAGTGGACCGGCTGATGCAGAATGTCGTCTCCGGCAGGATCCAGCGCTCTCCGTACGTCACCAGGTACGACAGCCACATAGAGGCGTTCCTGGAGGACATGGCGAACGACCGGGTCGCCACCGAGAAAGGCTTCCCGATCCGCGGCGCCCTGATCAAGCTGCTGGAGGGGAACGACCTCTTCGTCGAACAGTTCCCAGCGACGATACGGGGCACCGCCGACAGCTATCGAGAGGATTTCCGCGAGGAGCACGGCGAGGACGTGGAGGTGCACATCTCCCGCGACCGCTACGGCGAGGCGGGAAGGATCGCGTCCCAGGTGGTTGGGAAGCTGGAAAGGCAGCTCACGCTCCGGGACCGCATATCCGAGCTCACTCTTCGGCCCGCCACCGGGATACCGATCCTGTTGGCGGTGCTGGCCGGCATCTTTCTGGCAGTGGTGGTGGTAGGGGGAGCGCTGGAGACCGTCCTGCTGGACGGCTACGCGCTTCTGGTCGGCGACTTCTTCGAACAGCTGGCCCAGTTCATCGGGGGGACGGTCGGGGAGATCATCGCGGTGGGCGTGGACATATCGATCCAGGCCATCCTGGCGATCGTGGTGCCGTATATCCTAGTATTCTATCTGCTCCTCGGTCTGCTGGAGGACTCTGGATACCTTCCGAGGGTGGTCATGCTGCTGGACGGCATCATGGTGAAGCTCGGTCTGCACGGCCGCACCATCATCCCCATGATCGTAGGGACTGGCTGCAACGTCCCGGCGATACTGTCCACCCGGACCCTGGAGTCGCGTAGACAGCGCCTGATACTCGCGACGATCATCGTGATGGTCGTTCCATGCTCCGCGCAGACCGTCATCATAATAGGCACGGTAGGCACGTACTCAGGCATCCTGTGGGCCGCGCTCATATACCTCATACTGTTCGCCCTCATCCTGTTGCTCGGCCGGGTGCTCCATAAGGTGCTCAAGGCAGAGCCTCCCAGCCTGGCCATCGAGATCCCTGAGCTCAGCAGGCCGTCGATGCGCAACGTGCTGATGAAGACATGGATGAGGGTCAAGGACTTCTTCATCATAGCCTTCCCTCTCCTCCTGGTCGGCAGCCTGCTGCTCGAGACGCTGATGGCATTCGATATATTGGGCGCGTTGGTGGAGCCGCTCGCCCCGATCACCGAAGGTCTGCTGGGCCTTCCGCCGGTCATCATCGTGGCGCTCGTCTTCGGGGTGCTGCGCAAGGAGATGGCGCTCCAGATCCTGTTCGTCATATTCGCTCTCGGCGCCGGCGGGGACCTCAGTACCGTCCTGACGCCGCAGCAGCTGTTCGTGTTCGCGTTGGTGATGGCGACCTACATGCCATGCCTGGGCGTTCTCGCCGCGTTGCTGAAGGAGTTCGGCATCAGGTCCTCGGTGATCATCTCTGTGGCATCCATCACACTCGCGCTGGCCCTGGGCACCATCGCCAACTATTCGTTCCAGCTGATCGGCCTTCTGGGAGCAGGATAAACGACATATACTGGCCGCTCCGACAATCCCACGAGGCTGTCACATGGACATCGTAAGGCGATTGAAGGAGGAGCATGAAGAGCTGCAGGCGGCTTTCACCAACCTTATGAGCTCAGAGATCGACGACCCCGAGGCCTATGGCCGAAGTTTCGTAGACCTCATGATCGCGCTGGAAAGTCATGAGAGAGCGGAGGAGCAGACCATCTACGCCCAGTTGGGGAGCGACCTCGACATCCGCCCCATCGCGCTGCAGTCGATGGAGGAGCACCGCATCGCCCGCTTGCTGATGCGCGAACTGGCCGACGTGGAGATAACCGAGGAGGTATGGATCCCGAAGCTGGTGGTGGCCAACAACATAGTGTCGCTGCACATTCAAATCGAGGAGGGAAACGAGTTCGCCATCATCGAGCAGCTGTTCGATGAGGACATGCGCGAGAAACTGGACCGTGATTTTGAGATGGTCCATCGGTCCACTGTGCTACAGCTGCGCTCATGAGGCGTTCTCGCTGCTCCCAGAATGCGCCGACGGCCCGGACCTCAGCTTCCCATGTTCTGCCAGCGGCAGCTCGATGACGAACTTCGCCCCCTTGGTGTGATCGCCTGGTACGCGGTCCTCCACTTTGACATGGCCGCCGTGGTCCTCCACCAGCGACCTCATTAGTAGAAGACCAAGACCGTGCCCCGTCCTCCTGCCCATGTCCCGCAGCCGGCGCTCGGTGATCTTTTGTTTGAGGGCGTCATCGATGCCCCTTCCATCATCCTCAATCGAGACGACCACCTTGTCATCGACGATCCTGCCCTTGATCCATATCCTTACCTTATCTGGATTGTGAGAGATGGCATTGCTCAGCAGGTTGACGAACACCTCCTTCAGCAGGCCGGTGGATTCGACTATCAGGCCTTCCTCGCATTCGTTCTCGATGCGGACCTCGCGGTCAGCAGGCACCGGAAAGCCGGAGGCGATCTCCGACAGCAGCGCGCAAATGTCCCTCTTCTCCCGCGCCTCCTCGCCGGCCCGCTGCACCTGCTGGATGGTCGCTATGAGCTCATGGCAATCATTCAGCGCGCCCACCGACCGGTCCAGTTGAAGGATGGTCCGTTCGTCCAGCACGGCCTGCTTGCGGATGAGCTGCAGGTATCCCGACGTCACTGAGATTAGATTGTTGATGTCGTGGGTGAGTACATTGAGGTATAGCTCCGCCCTCTCCTTGTCGATGCTGGCGCGCTTCTCCAGCTCTTTCTGGACGGTGATGTCCTGGGTGATCTCGACCGCCCCCAAGATCTCCCCGTCGGCGTATCTGACTGGTGCCGCGGATAGCACGATGGACCTCCTGCTGCCATCGAACCGGATGATGTCGACCACCTCTCCCACCGAGGTATCGCCGTGCAGGACCGCTCTTGAGAGCCCCCACTCCTCGGGGCGCACCCGGCTCCCGCTTTCTGGCTTGAAAGCAACGAACTGATCATAATCAAAGAGGTCGCTCGCGACCACGGGGCCGCCCCAGATGTCGGCGGCCCGCTCGTTGGTCTCCACGAACCCGCCCAGGGCGTCTGTTATTATTACGCCCACCGGGAGGCTGTCCAACGTCGCCCGGAGCCTGGCCCTCTCCCCCTCCAGTCCTTTGGCGTTCCTTCTCTCCTCGGTGACATCGAGAAAGGTCGCCACCCTTGAGGGCCTGCTGCGGTATACGATCTCTCTTCCCCTGACCTCGGTGAGCCTTATCGTCCCATCCCGGTCGAGGAGCGAGACCTCGTAGGGCTCGGGCCGCTTCTCCGACACCTGCTTGACGATAGCCTCTCGGCTATCCTCGCAGGCCAGGTCCAGGATGCTGGTGCCTACCAGTTGTTCCGGGGGGATGCCGACCAGTTCTCCGAAGGCGCGGTTGCACTCGAGTATCACGAAGTCGGAATGGATGATCACTCCCTCGAACGATGCCTCTGACAGCGCCCTGTACTTCTGCTCGTTCTGCA
>ENA-UOOI01003505-UOOI01003505.1-fermentation-metagenome-genome-assembly--contig:-NODE-3505-length-11723-cov-4.130614_pt1 | contig 11723 bp, 12 predicted proteins | sample MGYA00245779_ERZ724027 | MGnify/ENA primary metagenome ERZ724027 (study PRJEB28704, sample SAMN03018318) | fermentation metagenome | biome: anthropogenic terrestrial biome; feature: soil; material... | reverse complement strand
TGGCACCTGCTGCTCGATAGAGTCTTCAAGCATATCAATCGTTTCCTCTGATGCCCGGATTCTACCGATTCTGTACAGATAATCAGGTCTCTTATAGCCCATCAGCATCGTGGTCATTGTCTGAATACTGATTTGATCTGTACAGGGAGTGTTGATCCTCTCAGCTTTTCCTTTTCCGGATTTGTCGATAATCAGTCGGAACACCCCCGGTTAAATTCCAGCATTGGATCGGTCAGCTGAATTTCCCAGTTTCTGTCCTGTGTATCTGGTTTAAAAGGATATCTATCAATAAACTTTGCAAAATCGACGATCCTTGCCATATAGTACGGAGCGATCGTTTCTTTGATATGATACCTGTCCAGTTGAAAGATTGCTTCTGGATCATAGGGCTCTTTTATCCAGCTTCCACCGTCTCCATTTAAAATTCGCTGTCCAATCTCATCAGCCGCATATTTTTGCCTGATACAAGCTTCCCTTTTTGCGTGAAATTCTGTACTGTCTTCCATTCCGGCAAGCATTGTTTTCTCTACCAGCGTGCTGCGTTTTTGCTTTTCTTTTTCGGCATCCCAGCCCTCATACATCGTGAATACTTTCATTTCCTGATTTTTTATCTTCTTATGATGTTCGTCCTGCATTCGAAGCCAGACGCCATCCATTTCTTCAAAAAGAACCGGAACTATTTTTTCACCTTCCGACTGGTCTGTATCCATTTGCTGGACAGCATGCGTCTCTTCTTCAGCAATTCTCTCTCCAAGACGTTGTATCATGTTCCATACGCCTCCTGCACTTATGCTTTGGCCAGTTCACACACATAAGAATATATTTTTTTCTCAAATTGCTTGAAAGATACAGGTTTCTCATTTACAATAGTATTCAACATACAGTCTCCTTTCGTATTTTTCTTATCAATTAATATCATAAAGGAAAACTGTATGTTTGGGAAGTAGGGATTTTAATCTTTACTTCCCTTTTTTGATTACATAATGAAATTAGCTTAATACTTTGCCAACTATAATTTTACACTAACTATTTTTGCACTAAAAGAGAGGGACTGAAATGCCCTCTCATCTTGTATATAACTGATTAATTTTTACTGTTTGATCTGCTCAAACGTAGCATCTGCTTTATCCAGATCACTGGAAATAGTTGAAATATACATTACTCCATCTTTGTGGCGAATATAATTACCTGGCAGATTATATGATTCCAGAGATGTCAGAGAAGCATTAGATAATCCTGCAGATATTCTCCAGGTAGCATCCTTCTTCATGATATCGGATTCATCATTCCTTGACAATATCAATTTTCCATCTTTATGGCGTAAGTAATAACCCGGTTTGTTTACGGATTCCAGTGAAATGCAGCTTGAATCAGCCAGGCCGGGGACCGTACGCCATTGAGAGTCTTCAAGCGGCTGACTTGTAAATTCACTGCTGATAATTATATTATCAGCACCTTCATGTCTGATGTAAGTTCCCATGACATTAGAGGATTTAAAGCGCGAAATTTCATAAATACGTTTCAGTTCCCATTTTTGAGTAGAACTTTTGCCAGAAGGCAGCTGTACTAATGGCGAATGTTTATCAACCGACTGGTCTGCAGTATCAATGTACAGACCTCCTGCACGATTCTTAATTCGAAATGTTCCATCCATATCCTTTTCCAGGATCCACTTTTGTGCATCTGCACCATTATCCTGCCACTGCCGTACTACAGATCCCGAACTACTCGATCCATCTTTATATCGAGCATCAAATTACTAAAATTGGATTTTATATTCTCCGTCTCTGGCCTCTTCTAGCTTCCAGCTTTGTGACTTTAAGTTATTTTCATTCCATAGTATCATCTGAGTCCCGGGATCAAGAGATCCGGCGGGATCATCCATTCTTAAGTCATTAGATTTATTAACTAATTCATAGTCAGCTCCAAGACACAATCAGTTGTGATCCGAAAAGTCTGCCGGATCCAACACGGATCTCGTTATAGCTTCCATTATAATAGTTATTGATCTCTAATAGCTTGCTTCCTATCGGCAGGAAAGTACCGCTCCATCCGCTTCCCACTGATTCATTTCTGACAGCGGTCAAAGGTGCATCTATAACAGACCATGTATTGCCATCACACTGTTTGTTCCAAACCCTAAAAACATAAGCAGTGTGATCATTAATATGATTTTTTTCGTCATATCAAATACTTTCTCCTTACATTTTTTATCCCTTGAGTCCACTGATCGCGAACGAATCCGTAAAGTAATCCTGACATACAATAAACAGAATCAGAACCGGAAGTATTGCAACCAGCGCTGCCGCCATCACAAGTGGTACATCGGTCTGTGTCTCATGGTATGAGTTCAGCATAGCAATTGCCACCTGTACGGTCTGTTTTTTATTATCATTTACAAAGATCATTGGCCCCAGATAGTCATTCCATGTTCCCATAAACGTCATAATAATATTGCTTACTATTGCCGGTTTTGACAATGGCAGGAATATTCGATAATAGATCTTAAAATACCCGCAGCCGTCTATTTTTGCCGCTTCCAGAAGCTCTGTCGGAAGTCCCGTCATATACTGCCGCAAGAAGAATAGCATCGATACATTGCCAAGAGCACCCGGTATAATCAAAGGCAGCAGTGTGTTGATCCACTTGATCTTAGAATAAATGATATATTGTGGAACTAAGAGTACCACAAACGGAATCATCATCGATGACAGTAGACAGATAAATAAAACATTCTTTCCGGGAACGTCCAGCTTTGCAAACGCAAATGCTGACATTGTGGTGGAAAATGTCCCAAACGCTAACACACACGCCGAGACAATCACACTGTTCTTGATACCAGACAGCAGATTTGAATTCGTCCAGATTTCCACGTAATTCCTCCAGTCCACTGGCTTTGGGATCCACTGCGGTGGAATCTGATATACAAGTTTCGCTTCTTTCAGCGAAGTTGAAAGCATCCAGACAAAGGGAATAACCATTGTGAGAGCGCCTGCCAGAAGTACAATAAAGATCACTACTCTTCCTACACTTGTTTTCTTATTCATCTTCATCTTTATTCTCCTTCATAGACCCATTTCTTTGATACTATAAACTGAACGATCGTGAGAATCAAAATCATGCCTCCAAACACAAGCGCTGCCGCACACGCATATCCCATCTGACTGTAATTAAATGCCTTCTGCCAGATATAATAGATCACTGTCGCAACACCATAATTCTTCCCGCCATCCGTCGTAAACAAATTAACTTCTATAAATGTCTGCAGCGATCCAATAATATTTACAATGACAAGATAGAAAATAGTCGGGGTCAGCAGTGGAAGTGTTATTTTATAAAACTGTTGAAATGAGGTTGCCCCGTCTATTTTTGCCGCCTCATAATAAGTAGCAGGCATGTTTTTCAGATTGGCAAGAAAATAGATTGATGTAATCCCAATCATTTTCCACGAAATCATTATTACAATCATCCTTTTTGTCCAGATCGGATCATTCAGCCAGTTTGGGCCTTGAATACCAAAAATGCCCAAAAATTGATTGACCAGACCAAACTGTGAATTAAACAGCCATTTCCACAGCAAAACCAATGCTACAATCGAAGATATATAAGGAAGATAATACAGTACACGAAACACTTTATTTCCCTTAATATTGATATTACATGCCATCGCAAACAGCAGACCCAACGTCATATAGATCGGTATGGGAAGAAGCATATAGATTGTATTGCGGAGTGCCTTCCAAAACTTGGGATCGTGAAATAATTCAACGAAATTGTCAAGTCCGATGAAGGTCTTCTCCTGAACCAGCACATTCCAATCCGTGGCCGAGGCATAAATGCACAGGCACAGAGGAATTGCAAAAAAGAAGATAAACTGTAACATCGAAGGGGTGACAAACAAGAGGCCTGCAATCCGTTCTTTTCTTTTCAAACTCTTTTTAAACATAATAATCAGCTCCCGGTAATCACTTATTTTTCTTGCTCAGCGCTTTCTGCTGCTCGATGCTTTTATCTAAAAGCTGCTGTACAGAATCTTTCATAGAATCACAGTATTCTTTTGCTGTTACTTCGCCATCATATACAGAATCAATGCCGGTGTTGAACTCATCCCACCACTCCTGATTGTATGTACGCGACTGAGTGGCGAGACGTCCGTAATCATCCAATACATTCAGGAAGGCTTTCTTATTCTTAGGAGCTTTATCCATCTCCAGATACTCTCCGTTTGCCATATCTTTAAGAGTCGGAACCGACATTCCCGATTCATAACTTGTCCTCTGTGCATCTTCGTTAAATGCCAGATATGCTGCCAGTTTGCATGCCATATCTGTATCCTCACTTGTCGGAGATACAGCGAGTCCCGCACTTCCGAACCATACAGCTTTTTCTCCGGTATTCGGGCTCACCGGCCAGTCCATCAAATCCCACTCAAAGTCACAGTTGTTCCACAGATCCGCTGTTGACCAGGAACCTACACCCATCATACCAAGCTTTCCCTGCATAAAACGGTCATTACTGCTCAATGATTCTTCCTCAGATGAAGACGGAGCTACATGATACTTGCTTCTCAAATCTGCCACAAACTGCAAAGCCTCTGTAAATTTCGAATCCGTGAAATTCACTTTCTTCAGAGAATCATCCAGCCAGTCAGCGCCATTGGACCATACTGCAGATTCCAGTGAATACATGGAAGTACCATATACATCACCTTCTGTCATCTTTTTCGCAGCATCCAGATAATCATTCCAGTCCCATGGATCATCTTCTGTCGGAGGAACAATTCCGGCTTTGTCAAACAGATCCTTATTATATACAACTGAAAATGCACTTACATCTTTTGGCAGTGCATAATTCGGACCTTCTTCCAGTTTCTCTCCATCATACTTATAGATATCAATCGCATTGCTCCAGACATTATCAGCATCAAAAACTTCATTGTCCTTGATGTAGTTTGATAAATCATATAGATTTCCTGTCGCAGCATATTTCATCAGATTATCGACGCCTATGTAAAACACATCCGGCTGGTCGCCGGCAGAAATCATGTTCTGCAGTTTTGTGTCGTAGTCATCCGACGGAACGACAATATATTCCACTTCAACATCCTCATTTTCTGCCTCGAACTGATCAATCATTTTCTGGAATGTGTCAACTTCTGCATCGTTTCCCCATCCCATAAACTTCAATTTCGTTTTTCCATTGGAATCTTTCTTCGTACTGCTCTGTTTCTTTTCACCCGATGTGTCTGCCTTTTCTTTCCCTCCGCATCCTGAAAGTACCGCTCCCGCGCACAGAACACCGGCCAGTAGACATGTAACTTGCTTATTAAATCTTCTCATGACAAATTGCCTCCGTTATATTTACATTTTCTATGCATCTTTAATGATCTTACGATCAATATAGCACTACTGAGTCTCACAGTCAACAATAATTCTAATTTTTCTGTATTATTTATTTTTAACAATTATACATCGCTTTGAATGCTCTTTCATACATGATTTCACATATAGTGATTTTTCGCAAAATCCGTATTGATTTTTTGTATAATTTCCCCATGGACTATTTTATCATTCCCCTGTATTTTAGATTATGTAATTTCTATAAATCATGGTGGTTTTTATTTGCTACATATATATTGTTATAAACCATATCTAATTATTACGACCCACTAAGGAGGATTTAATATGTTACGCAATGAATACCCAAGACCACAGTTTGTAAGGGAAAACTGGCTCAATCTGAACGGTACATGGGATTTTGATTTCGACGATAAAGAGGAAGCTCTGACTCAGCACTGGGAAGAAGATAATTATAAACTGACTCATAAAATCGAGGTCCCTTTTTGTTTTCAGAGTAAACGAAGCGGCATTCATGACACATCATTTCATGACCACTGCTTTTACAAAAGACAGTTTACTCTTCCGGAAACATGGGATGGAAGACAGATTCTGCTGCATTTCGGAGCTATTGATTACTTTTGTAAAGTCTATATTGATGAGTCTTTGTGCGGGGAACACGAAGGGGGAAGTGCTTCTTTTACTTTTGATATCACAGACCAGTTGAGCAGTAGAAACAAGGTACACAGTATCGCCGTTTATGTCGAAGATCCCTCCACAGATGAAACAATTCCCAGGGGAAAGCAGTTCTGGAAAGAAGAAAGTTCCGGGATCTGGTATACACAGACTTCCGGAATCTGGCAGACTGTCTGGATGGAACCGGTTGATCCCGTTCGCATTACGAACGTTAAGATGACATCAGACTTTGATCAGAATACACTAAATCTGGAAACATGTTTCAGCAAACTGCTGCCGGATATGACCCTTGAAGTAAAAATTATGTTTGATGGAGAGCTCGTCTGCCATGACACTTATTCTGTCAACAGCGCATCTGTTTTTAAGAAAAGCATCTATCTGGCCGGTGATCAAATCTTTTACACGAACACTCATGATGAAGGGCGTTCCTGGTCTCCGGAACATCCGGGCCTTTATGACATCAGCTTTACTTTAAGAGATGATAAGAGAATATGTGATACCGCAGACAGCTATTTTGGCATGCGGAAAATTCATACAGAAAACGGTATGTTATTTCTTAATAATCACCCCTATTATCCCAAGATGGTTCTTGATCAGGGATATTGGCCGGATGGCCTCTTAACTGCACCAGATGATGATTCATTTCAGACGGATATCCGTTTGATGAAGAAGATGGGATTTAACGGATGCCGAAAGCATCAAAAAACAGAGGATCCCAGATTCTTATACTGGGCAGATAAATTGGGGCTTATGATATGGGAAGAAGTTCCCGCCGCCTGTCTTTTTACGGATCATACCATAACCCGATATACGAAAGAATGGATGGAAATCATCACAAGGGATTATAACCATCCCGCAGTTGCTGCCTGGGTTCCGTTTAATGAAAGCTGGGGTCTGCCTGGAATTAGTCACAGTAAAAGGCAGCAGAATTATACCCTTTCACTCTATTATATGTTGAAGGCCTATGATCCCACACGTCTTGTCGTCAATAATGATGGATGGGAACAGACAAAAACAGATATCTGTGCAATTCACAATTATGCACATGGTACTCTGGAAACCCCAAAAGCGCAGGAAACCTTTAAGCGTTTTGCGTCGGACCTTAATGTACTGCTCTCCCCTTATCCCGCCGGACGCAGTATCTTTGTCCCACCCTTTCATTATGAAGGACAGCCAATCATGATTACAGAGTGCGGCGGAATAAATTATAATCATTCAGATACAGATAGCTGGGGATACACAAAAGCTGAAAGCGAGGATGAATTTCTAGAACAGTATCGTTTCGTAATCAGTACGATCATGCAGTCCGACTATATTTATGGATTCTGTTACACTCAGCTTATCGATATAGAACAAGAGGCTAATGGTCTCCTTACTTATGACAGAAAGCCTAAGTGCGATCCGGCAAAGATACGACAGATTAACAGCCAGCCACGGCATAATATAGCTCTCATCGATCACCATTATAACTGGCAGCTGCCAGAAGACAACACTCGCGCCAAAAATTAATTTAACCGGATTTTTACACAAAGAAGGCCTTTCGCTGAAAACAATTCTTAATTCTGTTCCAGCAAAAGGCTTTCTGCATTTCTTTATATTGTAACCACCGAATGTGTCTTCTCTGGTACGCGCATGAGTTCTCTGTACTGGCTTGGCTTTAATCCCACTGCCTTTCGAAACTGCTGACTGAAGAACCTTGCGTCCTGGTATCCCACATCGTCGGCAATTTCGTAAACCGGCTTTCTTGTGCTGCGCAGCAGCATCTTGGCGTGTGTCATTCTGATATCCATCAGATATTTTGAAAAGTTCTTACCTGTTTCTTCTTTAAACATCTCACAAAAATAATTTGGATTGAAGTCACAGTTATACGCTAGTTCTTCCAGCGTAATCTTTTCCTTATAGTATTTATTAATGTAGTTGATCGCCTCTGAAATTTCTCCCCGTCTTTTCTTCGGCTTTTTCTTTGACTTTTCAAACAATCCCTTCATAACTTCAGGATCCGACAGATTCATCGTCGGAATGTTGATTGAAGCATTATTCTTTCCCTTTAATTCGACCTTACATGACGCATCCTTATCATCACCCATGATCTCCTGTAAGGACGTCCCCAGGTCTCCAAAGGCCGAAAGAGCATCCATGAGTTCCCCCACATTTCTTTCATCGTCGGATATTAAAACTTTAATCATTTGTATCCCCCTTTGCAATCAAAACAGTCATGTCACCATAAATGAATTACCGTAAAGGAAAAGCCTTTACGGTATAAGTTTTGCCACTCATCTTTACAGATAGATGTAGATTATTATAAATAAAAATGGTATGATACCCATATCAGTTATGGTCCAGTTCGGGCGCGATTCTGAACCGTAACTTATATCATGATGGGAACGTTATCTAAACTATGCGTTTTCGCATGGTATAACGTTCGAAAGGTAGGTGTATTAATGTATGCAATAGAACGAAAACGTGAAATACTGAAACTGCTAAGTCAGCACTCCACCCTGCGTGTCAGTTTTCTTGCCAAGCATCTCGATGCATCCAAGGAAACAATACGCCGTGATCTCACCGAGCTGCAGAATGAGGGTCTCGTGGAAAGGGTGCACGGTGGTGTCACCACAATCCATGGGAGTCCCCTTTCCAAAACTCCAAATCCGGATACACTTGGTGAATCAGCGCTGTATCCTCAGATCAAGGACTCCGAGATCAAAAGAAAGCTCTGTCAAAGGGCAGCATCCTATATAGAATCCGGAGATATGGTATATGTGGATAACAGCTCCAGCACCATATTTCTTCCGGAATACATACCGGACAACATCGACATCACACTGATCAGCAATTCCATCGCTTTCTTAACAGCAGCAATGAAATATCAAAAGCCAAATATTACTTACATATGCCTGGGCGGCATTCTAAGCGCGAGAAACTTATCCACCCATGGCTCTATGACAGTCAAAGATATCGAAGACTACTATCCAAATAAGGCTTTTATTTCCTGTTCTGGTGTTTCCCCCATACGCTCTGTCACGGATTCATCAATTGATGAAGCAACCGTAAAAAAGCACATGATTGACCGATCCTCTGAAGTCTTTTTACTGGCAGACCACACAAAATTCCGCCAGTATGGTCAGGTGTTTCTAGCCCCTGTTGACCGCTTGAATCATGTAATCACAGATTCTATATCCGACGACATTGATTACACTTTTCTCACGGATGAGAACGTCAATATCGTAACCATTGAATAATTATTGGATCTCAAGTGGCTCACGCATAATTACTTTTGCCGTTTTTCTTTTGCTAACCTTTTGTTTATGACTGTATACTACCATATATGGTCGTTTACTGCAATACTTAATAACAATATTTTGAAAATATTGTGACATTTGAACAATATCTGTATTACTCTTTTGTTATATATGTGCACTGCTATGTGACTCAAAAAGATCCCTGAAGTAGATTAAGAAAGAACTTCAGGGATCTTTTGATTCCATTTCTATCTGAAATATATTATACTGAGATTATATGCCTCTCTGAAGCAGGGGGCTTGATTTCGGTTACCTATACATATGGATTCATGTGCACGCTAGGACAGCTGTACTATAAGGGAGTAACACATGTCTACAAAAAAAAATCAACTTATCGATCAGGCCATTACCTTCGCAACTTCACGTCACGCCGGGCAGATCAGAAAAGGGTCCTGTCACCCTTACATTCTTCATCCTTTAGAGACGATGCTTATCTTATTCCACATGAATGCGGACGATAACCTGTTAATTGCCGGCATCCTTCACGATACGGTTGAAGACACCCCGACAACTCTTGAAGAAATCCGAGAATGTTTTGGCAGGGATGTGTCTCTACTGGTTGCTTTTCACACTGAGGATAAATCCAGGAGCTGGACAGAGAGAAAGAGCAGCGCAATTGCCTCCCTTGCAGAAGCCGGTAATCGGGAGATGATGCTGATACTCGCCGATAAAGTGTCTAACCTCAGAAGCAGTGTCTCTGACTATCAGGAAGTCGGCGAGAGATTCTGGGACAAATTCAATGCCCCCAAAGAAGATCAAAAATGGTATTATATGCAGATGCTAGAGGCACTAAAGCCTATGGAATCTCATCCAAAGGCCTCTATATATTATAAGGAAATGAAAGATATGTTATCGTTTCTTTTCACGGCTTAACGCAAACGAGTGGAAAACGTTTTTCACGCTTTCCACTCGTTTGCTCTATATCTATATGAAGAAGGGCCAGTTATCCTTCGATGGCAATATATTTATTCTCTTCGACCTGTTTTTCATCCGGTTTCATCAGATCAATCTTTAAGATCCCATGTTTAAAGGATGCTTTGATATCTTCCTGTTTGAGGTTTTCACCAACATAGAAGGTTCTCTCACATTCACCGGCATATCTTTCACGGCGGATGTATTTTCCTTCATCCTTTTTGTCTTCATCCAGATTCTTTGAAGCACTGACTTTCAAAGATCCGTTTTCCAGGGCGATCTGAACTTCATCTTTCTTAAATCCCGGCAGGTCAATCTCAAGTTCATAACCTTTATCTGTTTCCCTGATATCTGTTTTCATCATATTCTTGCCGTGATGCCCGTAGAGTTTTTTATCTGCTTTACTAAAACTTCTGTCGTCAAACCACGGTTCAAAAAAGAAATCATCAAATAAACTATCACTAAAAATACTAGGTACTAACATAAGTCGTTCCTCCTTATAGACTTATTATCAAACCAAAGGCCTTTGTTTAGTCTTCGATTAATATATTCTGTTTCTGTTCCACCTCAGGTTTATCTTCTTTTTTAGGAACCAGAAGTGTCAATGTTCCGTCTTCAAATTTTGCTTTGATCTCTTCCTGAGTTACTTCATTTCCAACATAAAAACTTCTTCTGGCTTTTCCGGTATATCTTTCACGGCGGATGTAATTACCTTTTTCGTCTTTTTCATCTTTATTAGAACTGGACGAAGCTTCAATATTAAGGTAGCCATCTTTCAGCTGTGCTTTAACATCCTCTTTCTTAACTCCCGGAAGATCAATAGCTATTTCATAATTATTATCGTTGTCCTTGACATCTGTGCTCATCAGACCATTAGTCATAAATTCATTATCGAAAGGCTCCATAAAATCGTTAAACATGTTTGTTCCAAAAATACTCGGCATCAACATAATTATCGCTCCCTTCTTATTAATATCTTGATGTCTAAATGTTACTGAACTTCATGGGAAAAAATCTATCATTTGATTTTCTCAATCTCATGATGCTTATCTTTATCATTCCCTTCCTTCGTTCTAATTATGTTATATCACAATTATCAGCACTCGTCAAGCATGAGTGCTAATAATTTTTGTGAACTTTTTGTGAAGTTCGTATAAATGGAAAAGGAAACAGCAATTGATGGCACACTAATGCACCTTCTACTACTGTTCCCTATATTTCAGTAATTTATGCCTACTTCCAGTTTACAATGATTTCTGCAGTTTCATCATTCGGTACTTTAAATTTATGGTTTTCATCGTCCTCCCAATTCACTTTTCCATCCCGGTCAATTTTTACAAACTTATATTCTATATTTCTTCCTGCCGGAACATTTACATCATAAAACCATGTTGGATATGCTCCTATTGTATTTGTTGAATTAAAGAATGGTCCAATCGCCTTAGAAGTATCCCAGTTCCCCAGTTCATATACATTTCCA
>ENA-UOOI01003502-UOOI01003502.1-fermentation-metagenome-genome-assembly--contig:-NODE-3502-length-11728-cov-7.046175_pt1 | contig 11728 bp, 21 predicted proteins | sample MGYA00245779_ERZ724027 | MGnify/ENA primary metagenome ERZ724027 (study PRJEB28704, sample SAMN03018318) | fermentation metagenome | biome: anthropogenic terrestrial biome; feature: soil; material... | reverse complement strand
TTGACACTTTGGGAGCATCTAAACATTTTTCAGATGCAATTAGCGGAAACTCAAGTACTTTCATGTGGGTATTTAATAATACCACAAATATCTATCAAAGTTAATGCAAGTGCTAATGCTGTATGAAAACATCCATATTCTAGTGATTTTCGTATATCAGATATTTTATGGTTCATGATTTGTCGTTCCCTTCTACTTTGATTCCTTCATGTTCAATAAACTTCTGTCTATTAATATAGTATGTCCATTGACTGCTTGTCTTTACTGCATAACCCCAAGGAAAGATTCCTTGTTGAAGTCCTATTCTGACAAACTGTTTTGATGCTTCCATCAGTTTTGCTACCTGGTCTACTGACAATCTATTTTCTTCACCAGTTTTATTATTTAACATTTCATTCTTTGTATGTTCGAGGAAGTCATTGATGCTCTTCCCGGAAAGGGTCTCTATCACGTTCTTTGTTTCTTCTGATACTTCTATTTTCATTATTAAACACCATTTTTTCTAAAAGAAAATTCCTTTTGATTTTAGATATAATTGAACTGCATTGAACACCAATTGAATAACAACATCCAATCCTTTGTCTGCTACCAGTCCATCAGTTGGTTTTAATTCCTGCATAATTTTCAAAATTTCCTTCTGAACAATCACTGAATCTTCTGATGAACCAAACATATTATTCAAAACCTGCTTTATATATTCATTCTGTTCTTTCAATATGGTTATGTATTCATTTTGATTATGGATAACATTCTTCAAATCAGCCTTCATTTCAGCAGTATTTTCAGCTGTTTCAACTGTTGCCTGTCTGACCTGCTCTTTTCTTTGATATTCCTTTCGATTCATTTCCTCAATTGCACGTGTTGACTGCTCAATTTCGCTTTGTACATTCCTAACATTTGCTGTTGTTACTGCCAATGAAGATAAATCAATCTTTGGCAATTCCATCTTTGCTAATTTAGATAAATCTATTTCATGCCCCATTGTCATTACCCTTTCTATTTGAACCAAATGAGCCCAAACCAACTATAACAAAATTTTAGTATTGATACATCTTTTAATCCTAATTTTCTTCTGTACTTTTTATAACCTATAATAACATTTCTTCTAATTAGCCTTTGAATTTTTATCTTTTCATCTTCATAATTGGGCACACCTTGTACTTTTTCTAAAAAGAAATATGATTTAATTAATGCAACCAAATCTTTTGGTGAATACTTCAACTTATCTTCATCATCATAAATTGCCTTTAAACGTTCATCAAAATCAAAAACATTATATTCTTCCTGATGTACAGTAGTCTTTCCTATCTCCATTTTTGTATCTGTTCTGACCCCAGTCCACTTTATGAATGGTACATTTTTAATTGCAAATTCCTTTTTGCCTTCTTTATCTTTTGCAGAATCTTTCAATAATTTTCTGCTATACTCCATCTTCACTAATTCTTCAAACAATGGTGCATATACGTTTTGTCCCTTCTCTGACTGAATTATTGAACTGTTCCTGTGCAGCTACGTCATTATGTATATTTTGAACCATTTCTTCAAATCCCATATTTGCAGCATCAAGTTGTGCTCTTACACCATTAAAGGTGGATGCATCAAAAGAATTGTTTGCTGCATACTGCATTTCTTCAAATGAACTGATTGTCATATTAAGTGCGTTTGTAATACGCATCAAAGGTGCTGAAATCATATCATTCAATTGGATTGAACTTCTAACTGCCCCCATTATCTTTCACCTGCCTTTCTTTTTATTATTTTTCTTAGTTTATCTATACCTAAAGATTTTTTGTCACCCTTGATATACTCTTTTTGTATTGTTCTTCTTTGCTTTTCAATATCAGAAAACCTATGGTATATCTTTTTCACATTTTGCAAATGATATTTTTCAATTAACTGACCTACTCCATTTTCAGGTGTTTGAATCTTTTTTGATAATAGATTTTCAATGAATACATTGAACCCTTTATCAGTTCCAATCAAATCATCTGAAAGTTTCATAATTGGAATTAGATATTTTAATATACTTTGATAATCTTCATTACTGTTTAGCACCAATATCCCATCTTGCGTTAAGGTTGCAATATCTGAACTATTCACATTACTAAACGATAAGCCTTGTATGTATCCCAACTTCACATAATCAAAGTTGACTACCCATAGATTCTCATTAATGACTTTGATATTCTTATTCATACTTAATCACCTGCCCTTCTTTTTTCTTCTGTAATATGAATTACTGGATGCATTGACACTGTCAAGAAGTATATCATCACGTAATAGTAGGCTTGACAATTCCTTCTGTGTCATGTTTTGAGTAATCTTCATATCACCTTCATCTTTGATAATGAAATAAATTACCTTATGTTTTTCATTCATGCTTATCCCCCTTACACCATCATCATTATTTTATCGAACATATCATTAAGACTTGCATTCTTTTGTTCCAATTCAATATGCTTCAAGGCAACCCATTCAGTTGAAGAAGTATTTGTATTCTTGAATCTACCAACACCACGTCTATATGCAATGCTACAATCATATCCAAATTCTTCTGCTAACCTTTGAACCTTTTCTTTTTTTCTTAATACTCTTAATGCTTTTTGCTCTATCTGACCAATTCTTGATAAACTAACACCAACTGTTTTTGAGACTTCACCTTGTGTCAAATTGTTCTTGTATCTTCCAACAATTACTGTTTGCTGCCTTTCATCTAATTCATCAACAGCATCCCAAAGTTCCTGCTTACCCTGCTCTACTTCTATCCTTCCAAGGACATCCGCTTCAAGGTCATAATCATCTGCAACAGTTTCAGTAATAGTCATTGAATCAGTACCAGGAATCACTGAATCTATGCTTTGAATATTTGATTCATGGATACATTTAATCAATTCATGCAGTTTCTTTTCTGTGATGTCCAGAGCATCCATAATTTCTTTTTCACTTGGTTCTTCTTGTTGCTCTAACTTATATTCACGTATGAATTTATGATACTTGGACATTAGCATCAGTTCATGTTCAGGAATTCTTTTTAATGTATTGTTATCCAGTACATATCTTTTGGTTTTTGACTTTATCCACCGTGTCAAATATGTAGTAAATAAGAACCCTTTACTTGCATCATAACCATCAACTGCTTGTTGAAGTGCAAAATATGTTTCTTGCATCAAATCTTCCTTTTCCAATACAGTTGTTGGTCTTTCTTTTGTTGGTTTACCATTATCTTTATAAGGTATAGAACTTCCCATGTTTTTTGCATATGGATATATAATCGAATATATAAAGTTTTTAGTTTGCTGATATAGTTCACCCATATTGTGTTGAACATCAACCCCTGACTGAATCAAGGTGACCAATTCTTCATTTGACATGCAGTTGCATCCTTTCATATTCTTTTAGTGCTTCTTGTAGTAATTTTTGAATATATATTCTTGAACAAGACATGATTTCAGCTATTTCATGATTCATTAGTCTGTCAACATACTTCATCATCAGAACTTGCGAATATTTAGGATTATTCATTTGCTTAATTTGTTCAATTGCCTTGTTTCGTTCTTTTTCCAATTCATCTGATTTTGCTTTGATATTCTTTGCACTTCTGACCCAGGTTGCTTTCAAGGATTCAGAAACATTCCCATGTTGCCCCATGTTCTTCATAACCCAAAGCATTTCTTTCTTTTTGTTTTCAATAATTTTTTCTGAAACTGCTATATATTTCAAATCCATATCAGCACCACCTTCCTATAAAATCAGGAGAACAAAGCATCAATTACCTGTTCCCCTGATTTGAAAATTAATCTTCAATAAATACCCGTTTCCATGAAGAATCTGCTGGGGAGTTCCCATTGCCATCAACTATAGAAATATAAATATTACCATTGTAATGTGTCAAATCACCCTTTGCATAAAATTTTTTATCTTTACCATAAAACATTGCTTGAGTTTCCTTTGCTTTAAATTCCTTTGTTGTCATTTTGACAAAACCTTCATATTCTTTCATTTTACACCCCTATTCCCCTGATTCAGGTTCAATTGCCACTTCCTGAATGAATTTATCACTGGAAGCAATATTTTCAATGATTTCTGCAAACTTTTGAATTTCAAGTTCATCAGAAACTTCACCATATCCATCCCTTGGAATAATATACTGTACATGATTTACTGTGTATATCTGACCATCCAATTTCTTATGTAAAAAGATGTTTTCAGAAATACCTTCCATTTCATTGAACATGTTCAACGCTAATTCAATTTTGTTCAATTTTCCAAATGTCATAGGAAATGCACTTTCACCTGTTGCAGTCTCAAGTTCCACCTGTTTTCCAATAACTCTTTTGAATATCTTCATTTGGTCATAGTCATCAATGAAGATATTCAGATATTCATGTGCAGCTTCATCACTGATTTCAGCACCTTCCATTTGAATCAACTGCAATGCATTGGACACCTTGATTGCATAGTCAGAAGGTTTTGCTTCTTTCTTGAATAGCATTGGAAGCATCTGTTTCTTTGCAGTTTCAATTGCATTCTTGATTTGTTGATTGTATACCATATTTAACTTCTTGTTGTTTTCAAGTGCTGCATCCATTTCTTTCTTAATAGTTTCCCTGATGTATTCAGGCTTGTACATTGCATTTGCATCAATGCCATTTTCACCGATAAACTGTTCAAATACCTTTTTGATTTCAGCAATGCATACTTCCATATTACCCTGATATGCTGCAATGATTTCTTTGATTTTCTTTAATAATTCTAATGTCATAATATTATTTATCCCCTTTCATATGGATTATTAAGTGGTTCATGACCTGCCTTTTCAAGTTCCTGGTTCATATTGTCATATATTGCTTTGATTCTGCTATTATATAGCCCGTTGGTCTTTTGGGTCAGTATCTCTTTTTCTTCATCAGATACTTGCATTAGATAAGAGCCAACCCTTTTTGTTGTGGTGCTTTTGATTGTTTTCAGTGATTCTTGCCTTTGCTTGTTCAGTATAAGCACCTGATTCAATTATTGCTCTATGTAATCATTCAGTTATATCACCTTCCCTTTTGGTAAACTATCATTTAGATAGTTTGAAATTGCCTAATTTGAGGATTTGCAGTTGTTTTTGTTACTAACGTGTTACTATTAGGTCATTTAGTCTTCCAAATCCATATCACCATAGATAACAACAGGAATGAGTGCTTCCATTTTTACTCTGTCAGTGAACATTCCCAAATGCTTACCAAGTAGTTCCAGTGCTCTAATTTTGTCATATGTTCTGATTTCTCTTTCCGTTCCAACTTCCCCTAACTTTGTTGTGAATGTTTTAATTTTTACAGAACAGATAGTTGCAAGGTCATCCCTGGAAGCAGTGTCCTTGATAGTAACATCATTGAGATTTACACAATCTGATATATTAGCAAATGCTATCTTTGCAAGTTCAAGTACAACTCTGTCCTGATTGATTCCTGTTCTTTTTGACCTTTCAGCCATTGCTTTTGCTATAGCATTTGAAATACTAACATTTACTAACAATCTTGCACCTTGTTCATTTGCAGTATTGACTGAATAACCTGCCCTAATTGCTGCCTGTGTTGCGTTCAGGTCAATCAGATATTCTTGAACAAATGCCTTCTGTTTCTTTGTCATTAAATCACCTGCCTTTCTTTAAGGTTGTTTTTACTCTTTTATTTTACCAAATCAAAACTGTTTTGTCTTGATAAAGCACGATATATGGTTATTTCTTAAATTATACCCACCATATATTGTGCTTTTTGAAAGTTGATTTTCAATTTTTATTTATTATTTTTCTTGTCCTGTCCACACTCAAACCAATTCTGTCAGCAATGTATTCAACTGACCTTCCTGACTTGAAGAATAAGTTCTTGATATATTCTTCTTTTGAATCCTGGTCAAGAAACTGCATTACGGTTTGCTTCTTTGAAAAATAGTAAGGTCTTCCTGCAAATGCATCAATGGCTTCTTGTGTCATATCCTCACCAATCACTTGTGCTAATTCGTACATGCTGACTGATTTTATATTCATTCAATTCACTTCCCTTTTTAATAAAGCATTTTCAACCTAAATGTCAATGACTTCTTTTCCCTTTTTAGGGACTGACAAATCTGACAATGTTGCTTTTTTCATCTATCAGTCCAACATCTATAAAAAGATGTGGAACTGCTTCAAACCCTTGTTATTACTGAATTTCTTTCCAACGGTTCAAGGTCAACATCCCTTTTATCTATATATTATTTTTTTAACATCATTAAATTTTAATGATTATTCACTCTTTAATATAAATAAATTAAAAACATCTTGAACCGATATGAAAAATCCCAGTAAAATGAAGGTGTTGAATCAGTTCAATATCTAAACTTTAGATGTTGAGCCGATATTGAACTTTCTTACGTATCTTGAACTTTTTTAACAAATATCCTGTATTTTTTACCCTGAATCTTCTTGTCTTTTATAACAAAATCAAAGTGCCTTGTTACCTGCCTTGAAAACTCAATATTAGAAATCGGTTTATATTGTTCTTTCTCACAGAATTCTAAATATTTCTTGTACACAGTCTTAGTTACCTGATTTTCAATTTCAACTTCTTTCTTTGAGTTCAAATATTGTTCAACAACAACTGAACTGCAAAACTCCTTGAAAGTAAAACCTTTATATGTGTAAATTCTAACTTTCTTTTTGTTTTTTTTGACATTATATAATTCAAAACCATAATACCTAGAAAGAACTTTGGGCAAATCAAATTCTGTTAATACTGGAATATGAAGTTCACTAGCTACAAAATTATATAGTTCATACACTTCATTATTACTCTTCCCTGCAATCAAATTTTTTGCAATCAAATCCTGAATAATTAAAGCAGAAGGAAATTTATTCAACTTGCTTTTAACCTGTTTTTCAAAGTTTGGATTATTACCTGCTTCTATATACATTTTCTCAAAAAGGTCTTCAACTGCACCATCATATGTTAGTACATCCTTCATCCTATTCACCTTCCCTTGCAAATTCTTTGAAAGCATCTTCATTCGCTGCCCTTTCCATTCCTACTTCTACACAACATGCTAGTTCAGGCATATCATGCTGCAACTTTCGTCTGATTCTTCCAACTGTTTCAAACTGTGGTAAATTATATTCTTTCAGTGAAAGAAACAATTTTCCGAACCCTATTGTTTCAATGTTAACCCCCTGCTTCCCCAGTAAAATCTTACAAACCATGTAGAACAGATAATTGTCACTGTTCCTTGACTTTGGATTATTGGTCAAGATTCTTTGAACCAGTTCAGTTGTATTAGTAAACTCATTCATAATTCACACCTACTTTCATCTTCATATCATCCAACCTTTTCAATTTCTCTAACATTGTCCAAATCAGTTAGGTCTTTACCTTCACTCTGTTCAAGGAACTTTTCTAAAGATGACTTTCTGACTTTTAGTGTTCCAAGTTTCATTGCAGGAAGAAAACCTTTTTTGATAAGTTCATATACATATGTAGTATTGGTGTGAAGGATTTCTGACACCTGCTTTACTATGAAAACCATATCTACCATTATTTTTCACCTTCCTTTCTTATGATGTTAATGATTTAATTCAGGAAAAACTTCTTGCATTGGCATTCCAAGTGCATCAGCTATTCTTTTCAAATCACCAATCGTTACATTATCTAGATTTCCTTTTTCAATCTGTACCAATTTATTTGGTGACATGTTAAGCTGCTTACGCAAGTCTTTTTGAAGGATTCCCTTTTGACTTCTTGCTATTTTCAGACCCATGTCTTCACTTCCTTTCTACTTTCTATAATTTAATTATATTCCAATATGATAATTATTCAATTTACATAGTTATCACATTGGATAATTTTTTATTGACTTTAATAAAATATTGGTATACAATATTATTGAAAGGTGGTGAATATAGAGTGAGTAGTCAAAACGAAATTGGACAAAGAATCAAAGAAATGATTAAAGAAAGAAAAACAACACAAAAGCAATTAGCAGAAGAAATCAATGTTGGTGCTGTATCCTTAAATAGATGGATAAAAAATGAAAGAACAATGAGTATTGAGTACCTTGGTCTAATTGCTGATTATCTTGATGTTGATGTCAACTATTTGCTTGGTAGAACTAACGACAAAACAAATTGGACAAAATATGACATTGAACACAAAAAACAGATTGAGCAACTTACTAATGATATTAAACTATGGGAATACATTGATTCACTTGCAATTAATTTTAACATCTACAATTATTCAGATGAAGAACTTGATACCTTTGAGAAGGAAATCAGAGAATTTATAAAATTCAAAGTGAGCCAACTAAACGAAAGGAAAGGTGAATGTATATGACAAAAGAAATAATTAATGATGTGAAAGAAATTTTAGAATCTTTAGAAAATTGTACTATTGGAGAAATTGAAGAATTCAGAAAGGAATGGATTTCATCTTTAGAAGAACCATTCGAGGAATTCAATATTCAATTTACAAACCATGTGTGTGATATTGCAATCAGAAGGATGGCTGCAGGATGCATATGAAACAGATTTGACCCCTGTGCTACCAACACAAGGGTCAAGGATGTAACCAAACAACCAGGGGTTGAAATGATAACACATACCAATAAAATTATACCATTTCACCCCCACTTAGTCAAAGAAAGGATTGATATTTATGACTGGTGGAGTAAGAAAACGTGGAACATCATGGTCATACTATTTTGACCTAGGAAAAGTGGACGGAAAAAGAAAGAAGAAAAAAAAGGGTGGTTTCAAAACCAAAAAGGAAGCAGAGCAGGCATTGACTAAAGCCATGAATGAATACAACAATGCAGGTCAAGTGTTTGAACCTTCTGAAATCACAGTTTCCGATTACCTTGACTTTTGGTATGACAACTTTTGTAAGATGAACCTAAAATACAACACACAACTTGGATATCTTAGCATTATCGAAAATCATTTAAAACCTACATTTGGATTTTACAAACTGAAAGCACTAACCAGTGCAAGTATTCAAGAATATGCCAATCAATTGAAGTTGAATGGTCTTGCAAAAAGTTCAGTTGTTGGAATCATTTCTACATTGTCAGGTGCAATGAATTATGCAATTGAACCGTTGCATTATATTCAAAATAATCCATGTGACAGAATCAAATATCCCAAGTATGGAAAAGACACCAAAGTTGAGAAGAGATTTATCATCAATCCTGATGAATTTCAACGTATTATTGAACGTTTTCCTGCTTCTTCTCAATTTCATATACCATTGATGATTGGCTATTTTACTGGCTTGAGAATATCAGAAGCTTTTGCTTTAACCTGGGATGACGTTGATATGAAAGAAAGAACCATAACAGTTAACAAAATTACCGTTAAAAGAAATTATGGAGTTGACGCAAGAAAAGTGCTTGAAAATAAGGGCAAGAAAGAAGAAAAATCTGCTTGGTACTTTGGTAGCACAAAGACTTATACATCCAATAGAACCATCAAGTTTGGTGAAACCTTGTATAAAGCCTTGAAGGATGCAAAAAAGAGCCAAATGCAGAACCGTTTGCAGTATGGAGAATATTACAATGACATTTATTTGAAACAAGAACAAGATGAAAAGGGTGAAGAAATATTCCGATTGATTGAAGTTGAAAGAAGTATTCCATGTTCCCTTCCTAGGGTTGAAATGGTTTGTGTTCGTGAAAATGGTCAATTTGTATCAACAGATTCATTCAAATACTGTTCCAGGGTTATTCACAATGAATTGAAGCTTGCTTTCAACTATCACTCTTTAAGACATACACATGCCACCATCCTTATTGAAAATGGTGCAAATGTTAAAGACGTTCAGGAAAGACTTGGTCATTCAGATATTAAGACTACGTTACAGACTTATGTTCATAACACTGATGCAATGAAAACTGCGACTGTTGATATTTTTGAGAAATCAATAAAAACTTCATAGATTATATTGCACAAAAGAACTGGATATCAGATATCCAGTTCTTTTTTTTTATTCCATAATATATTTTGCCACCCATTAAAAAATCATGGTGGCAAATGGGTGACATGACCACCATTTTTTCATGTATAAAATCTAGTAAATCCTTATTTTATGCGACTTAGAAGAACCACCGTCTCCACATGGCTCGTCCCCGGAAACATATCCACCGCACAAACTTTTACCACCTTATAACCTCTTTCTTGTAGTACAACCAAATCCCTTGCCAAACTGGTTGGTTTACAGGATATATAAACAATACGCTCTACACCATAATCTATAATCCTTTCCAAAGCCTTAGGGTGAATACCATCCCTTGGTGGATCAAGAACAATTAAGTCTGGTTTTTCCTCAATAGTATCAATTACCTTTAATACATCTCCTGCTATGAATTGGCAGTTCTTAAGCTTATTTAACGCTGCATTCTCTCTTGCTGCCACAACCGCTTCTTCTACTATTTCCACACCAATCACTTTCTTAGCAACAGGTGCTAATAATTGAGCTATGGTACCTGTTCCGCTATATAAATCAAATATTAGCTTGTCCTTAGTTTCTCCTACATAATCTCTGGCTTTACTATATAAAACTTCTGCGCCGAGGGAATTTGTTTGAAAAAATGAGAAGGTTGATATTTTAAATTTTAATCCTAAGATTTCTTCATAAATATAATCCTGTCCGTAAAGTATATCGGTTCTGTCACTTTGAACAACATCAGCCTGACTATCGTTATATGTGTGAAGAATACCAACCAGCTTACCATTTAACTTAAGTTCCAATAGCTTCTGTTTCAAGGTTTCCAATACTTTTTCTTCTGTCAGTTGATTGTTATCCCACTGGGTAGAGGTAATAAGGTTAACTAAAATTTCACCGGTTTTTGCAGCTCTTCTAATAAGTAAGTGTCTAAGATAACCTATATGGGACATTTTTTTATAGAAGCTAGTACCTAATTTCTTGAAATACTCAAGTACACAGGTAAGAATTTTATTATAATCTTCATCAACGATTTGACACTCTGATACAGTTACAATATCGTGAAAACTGCCTTTCTTATGAAGCCCTAAAGCAAGTGGCCCATCTTTTACTTCATCACCAAAGGAAAATTCCATTTTATTTCGATATCCCCATTGGGCTGGACTGCCTTTTATTCCTTCATATATATAATCAGAACAAACGGTATCAATTAATTTTTTAACCTGCTCTGATTTTAATTCCAGTTGCTTTTCATAAGGTATGGTTTGATACGTACAGCCGCCACAGGGACCAAAATGTTTACATTTCTGAGTTTGCGTTTCCATAGGTGATGGCTCAATCACTTCGATTAATCTTCCTTCGCTTCTACCTTTACGGGACTTATTAATTATAAATCGTATTTTTTGCCCTGGTAAGGTATTCTTAACTGCTACTTTTCCATCTTCTATTTCAACAATTCCCTTATTGGGGAATTCTAGTGAACTAACATAACCTTCATATTCTTTTCCTTTTTTCATTCTGTGTCTCCTCTATATCTTTTATATTATGCATCATATATCAACAGTTTGAAGTATTCTGGAAGTGCATAAAGCTTTCCAGAAGTTCTTAAAGATTTTTGTTGGTCTCAATGATAACATTTAGATTCTATTATTAAGATTAGCAAATACTAATAAAAATTATTATACGACGGAAATAGCTTATTTGTCCATAAGTAATGCTTTCTTGAGTTTCCGCTAATTGCATCTGAAAAATGTTTAGATGCTCCCAAAGTGTCA
>ENA-UOOI01003500-UOOI01003500.1-fermentation-metagenome-genome-assembly--contig:-NODE-3500-length-11734-cov-5.336930_pt1 | contig 11734 bp, 13 predicted proteins | sample MGYA00245779_ERZ724027 | MGnify/ENA primary metagenome ERZ724027 (study PRJEB28704, sample SAMN03018318) | fermentation metagenome | biome: anthropogenic terrestrial biome; feature: soil; material... | reverse complement strand
TCTAAGGCCAGCAGCCTTAAAAAGCCAAGAACTTATCAAAACTCTCATAATGCTCATTCGTCGCTCAAAATAACATAATCCTATTTATGCCTGATTTCATATTGCAAATCGAAGTTTAAGTGAATCTAATCTTTTTAAAATCATATAACAATCGGCAACTTTAGTTCATGATAAAAATGGACAAGTTCATTACAAACTATAACAGATAACCGTCTACTTTTTGCCAAACTTTTAATTAACCGTCCCTAACCACCTAACCATCACCAATAGTTAACTTTTGATTAACCGTCCCTACAACCTGCAATTGCAACACCTGCAACAAAACACAATAAAAAAGCTTCTACTTACTTATATCAAAAGCAGAAGCTTTACAAAGTACAATGTATTAAATTTTTATCTGTCCGTTTTTTTATTTTTTATATAGATTGGTTATCTTGTGACCTTCATATCATTTATGGGGATAAATCCAAGTTTTAATAAGTCAGGTTTTACTTCATCGCTTGATATATAGTCTATAAATGCTTTAGCGAGTCCTGTAGCTGCTCCCTTTGTATACATATGCTCATAAGACCATACAGGGTATTTGCCTGATGTTACATTTTCATTGGTAGGATCAACACCTTCAAGCTTTAATGCCTTTATTGTATCGTTCAAGTATGAAAATGCAAGGTAACTTATAGATCCGGGAGTATCTGCCACTGTTTTCTGAACTGTACCGGAATTATCTTCTGTCAATGCTTTTCCTACTGCTTCTTCTTTTCCATCCAGAGCATATTTCTTAAATGTTGCTCTTGTTCCTGATGATGTAGGTCTATTTACTATTACTATTGGCATATCGTCTCCGCCAACATCCTTCCAATTTTTTGTCTTGCCTGTAAATATATCTATCAATTGCTGTTTTGTGATATTGTCAACTTTAACACCTTTATTCACAACTGCTGCAAAACCAACAACGCATACTTTATGATCCTCAAGTGCTTTGGCATCTATGCCGCTTTTTTCTTCCGCAAATATGTCGGAGTTGCCAATCTGCGCCGTTCCATCTGCAACTGCCGTTAAACCTTTGCCGCTCCCGCCTGCCTGTACCTGTACATCTGCATCAGGATATTTCTCTTTAAATGTTTTTGCTGCCTGTTCAGCTAATGGGAATAATGCTGATGAACCCAGTGATAATATGGAACCGCTTATCTTCGATGTATCTTCCTGTTTGCTTCCCGTATCCTTTTGTGAAGTCTCATCCTGCTTTGCACAACCTGCAAATGCAGTCCCAATTATTACGATACTTAACACTAATGCTAAAATATTTGATAATCTTTTTTTCATTACTTTTCCCCCTATCAATTTTTATTCATTATTTATTATCTACATTTTAGAGTTTATCAATGTATGTTTAAGGTGATATTAATGGAATATTAAGATTAGGTAAAATGCCATTTTATAAAATTTACATATTCTAAACAAAAAATCCCCCGGTTAAAGCATTTGGCCTAACCAGAGGATATATCAATCGATGACTTTACACATTAGTGCATTCTTTTACCAGTTTTTTTAATACATTGGCATCTTCCATAAATTGTCTCGTATCATCGTCCTTTACAAATTCAATCATAGCATTATGGTCATGTCCGTCATCTGATACAACATTTAAGTATGCTCCCCATTCATCCATGCCGCTCTTAAGAGGGCGCCTTTCTATCTTCGATGCATGAGTGACCCACCGAAATACATGTACATTTGTGAGGTAGGGTAAAATATTTTTTAATCCGGCGATACGCTCCTTAAAGCTCATATTTACAGGAGGCTGCCAATAACTTTTTATGTTGTTATGGCCGACTTCTTTTAAGAGTCTCAAAGCTGACCCATTGGTATCCGTAAGAGTATTGCCATGATATTCATAGGATATCGCGATATTTACTTTACCTGCCATATCTCCAATCTTTCTCGATATGTTAATTATATGCCTCCACCAATTTTCATCTGCACTGGCCGAGCCTTTATTTCCCGCCCATACTCTTATCATGGGCGCATGAAGCTCAAGCGCGGTATCCAGCACTTTTTTAAAATCGTCCAGATTTTTATCTTCGGTATCCATCCTGTAATATGATCCATATGAAGTAACTGAAAGTCCAGATTCTACAGTTTGTTTGTACACTTCCCTGGCAGTATCTATATCACCATGTGGAACATGTACATCACCGCCCCATTCGATTCCTTCAAGCTGTGCCAGAGACACAAGTTTTACGATCTGAATAGGCTTTAGCTTTCTGAAAGTAACCGATACCAATCCTGTATGTATCATTTGATCATCCCCCAAGTATTATTGATACTTTTTTGCGGAATTATCTCAGGTAAAGATACAACCTGTATAATCCGTTTATAAAAAATCCTATGCCTATCGCTAATATCCCATAGGATAATATTTTTGTGAACTTTCTTGAAAGATCCGGCGCAACGACTTTCCTTCCCCTTGAAGCAAAATAGTTTATGCCAAATAGACTGATAAACATACCCGAGAGCATCGATACGGCAAATAAGAAATATGGAAGAAGGCCGGCTCTTCTCCATATACTTATAACGGTACTGCTTAGCGTTATCCAGAAAAAATGCGTCATGGGATTGGAAATATTGATTATAAAACCGGTAAACACAGGGTGAGACTTTATTTCCTTTTTTCTTATGATTTCATCCTGTTTTTCCGGATTCAAATCTTTACCATCCTTTATAGACCTATAGCCTACATAAAAAATAATTATGCCCGAAAGCAACCAGAAAAATATCCCCAACAGTTTATTTTTCTCAACCAAGCCTAAAAGCCCGAAATTAATCAACATTACATCTATCGTGTCAGTTATCAAAGAGCCTGCCGCCACCAAAACTCCCTGCCTGAATCCCTTTGATATAGTCCATCTCACGGATTCAATACCGGCCGGCCCCATAGGTATTGCAATTATAATACCTGTAAACAATCCCGTATAAAGGGCTCTTACTATTAAATAGACATTGCCCAATTATAAACCCTCCACAAAAATATTCTCTAATAGTATGTTATCAAACAATCTATTTTATTACAATACAAATGCCGATAGAGGGTAATAATAACGTTTGGGAAATATTATTGCAGTAAAAATAGACAGAGGACACATCTTAGCCAGGATTAGCAAAAGATGCGTCCTCTCCCCATAAAAGCTTGCATATACAAGCTTTTACTTTACTCTTCTTAATTCATAAATCATTTTATCCTGGTCATCCTGTTTATGCATAAGGGTATTTACGATCATAGTCAGTTCGTCCAGTTTCTTATTATGTATTTTTAACTTATCTTTTATATCATTCAAATCCTCTCGCATGACAGACTGCCCTTCTGATATACCCTTTATCTTGTTTATTATTTCATCATCTATTTTTGTTCCGTGCTTTTTTATTTCCTTTTCAATACTATCCAATCTGTCATTTATACTCTTAAAACCCTGCTGCATATCTAAATTGATTTTTTCAAATAAGTCGATCGCTTTTTCTTCCATTGTCCCACTCCCGCTATTTTAATATATTCCGACTATTAATTTAAAATTACAAATAAAAATGGTCGAGGTGACAGGACTTGAACCTGCGACCTCTTGGTCCCGAACCAAGCGCGCTCCCATCTGCGCTACACCTCGACACTACTTTATTATTATAAAACTAAAGCAAAGTTTTTTCAACAACTATATTTCGCCCGCAGGTACATGCTTTTTATATGAAGAAAATTATATATTATTTTACCGTCGGTCACCAACACCTCTTTGGGGAACGCTTGCAATTATAAAACCCACAAGAACGGATACGACCGACGGGGCTATAATATTAACATATTGCTTGATCCCAAGGCGGTAAAGTATCAAAAACGTAACTACATTTATAATAATCGTTATTACAAATAGCAAAATAACAAACATTGAAAATGAGTCGACATACTTTTCCCATACCTTGTGCCTCCACTCTCCGCTTAAAGCATACCTAAATATGAAGTATGACAGCGCAACGACTCCTATATCCAGTAATCCTATTTGCCAAAATTTCCACATAAATTTACCTCCAATTTTATTTAAATATAATGACTGCCAAACTTATGTCAGCCATTATTATTATTTTATTATTTTCTCTTTTTTAACCATAATATTGATTTTTACCCCCCACCCCTGATTAAATTATCCTATAAAACTATTTTTATCGATTCTATGCGGGCGTATCCACGGTCAAAACTGCTTCGGTTGATAATCCTGAAATCGGTCATAAATAGAATTAGGTTATTTTGAGTAACGAATGAGTGTTTAAAATAACCTAATCTCATATTAAAAATTGCAGCTTCCAGAATTATATCTAATTTTTTTAAAAAGTGTTATATTATAATATAAGTATATTTACGCATTTTATCGGTTCATGGGCTATACCCGTCACTTTAGTGATGGAAGGTTCACTATCATTCGGAGGTAAATACTATGGCAAAAGTTATAATAGGCAAAGGAAAACAGAAAATGCTTGAGAAGGGTCACCCGTGGGTATATAAAAATGAAGTAAAAGAAATTTCAGGAGATTATGAACCGGGCGATATAGTAGAAGTTGAAGACTATAGAGGTAAATTTATCGGAAAAGGATACATAAATCCCAAAAGCCAGATACTTGTCAGGGTTATGACAAGACACAGGGATGAAGAAATAGACGAGAAATTTTTCAGAAAAAGGATAACCGACGCGTGGGAATACAGAAAAGTAGTAACCGATACAAATGCCTGCAGGGTAGTTTACGGGGAAGCTGATTTTTTACCCGCGCTCATAGTTGACAAGTTCGGTGATTACCTTGTAATACAGACTCTTGCCCTCGGCATGGAAAAATATAAGGACATTATTGTTAAGGTATTGAATGAGGTCATAAAGCCAAAAGGCATATATGAAAGAAACGATGTTCCCGTAAGGGAACTTGAAGGTCTCGAGATGAAAAAGGGATTTTTATCAAACTCTTTTGACACAATGGTCAAGATAGTTGAAAACGGAATAAATCTCTATGTGGATGTCGAAAACGGGCAGAAAACAGGATATTATTTGGACCAAAAGGAAAACAGGGCAGCGATTAAGAATATCGTAAAGGATAAAAAGGTACTGGATTGTTTCTGCCATACAGGATCGTTTTCGATTCATGCAGGCTGCTACGGAGCAAGGGATGTCCTAGGAATCGATATTTCCGAACACGCTATAGAATTTGCAAGAAAGAATGCCGCTCTTAATAACGTTCAGGACATATGCAAATTTGAAACGGCCAATGCGTTCGATAAGCTCAGGGAATTTTATGATAGCGGAGAAAAATTCGATGTGGTGATACTTGATCCTCCAGCATTTACAAAAACCAGGGCAGCAGTTAAAAGTGCCTGCAGAGGATATAAAGAAATAAATCTAAGGGCTATGAAGATAATAAAAAGCGGCGGCTTTCTAGTTACGGCATCCTGCAGTCAGCATGTTCCTCCTGATTTATTTATGAAAATTATAGCAGATGCAGGGCACGATGCCAAAAAAACATTGAGGCAGGTAGAATATAGAACCCAGGCAAAAGATCATCCAATACTTCTAAGTTCTGCCGAAACATATTATCTTAAATTCTTGATACTACAGGTTATATAGCTAAACCTTCGAGCACAGTCCGCAGGTTTAAAGTTTTATAGAACCATTTATATATTCCGGTACTATATTTATGATGCTCTTTTGGCAGCAGTACTTAATATCCTCTCCCATGCCTATGCTCAGCAAATAGTTATAATGGGAGGCATTCTTTATAAATCCCTCCACATCGTCTTTATTTTTAATATAAACATAGTGAGCTGTAAAGCTTATGTCATCGAGGTCATATTTTTTTATGGCAAGCAGCTCATCTATTATATAGCCGGCACATATAAAATCGTCCAGTGAAAACCTTCCAAGGGTACCGGCGCAAGCGATGGATATATCGGCATCGCCTTCAGATGCTTTTTTTGCTACCGCCGGACCGTTTACCATGGAACCTATGTATATATGCTTGGCTTTGGCACAACCGTTTATTGCTCTTGTACCGTTGGATGTTGTAATTATAAGGGTTTTCCCCTTTATAAACTCTTTCGTATACTCTAAAGGGGAATTCCCCACGTCAAAGCCTGGTATCTTTAATCCCTTTCTCTCGCCTCCAAGCACCACATCATCGTATTTCTCCCTCATATTTATCGCATCCTTGGTTTCAAGAACGGGAATAACCTGTTTTGCTCCATTATTTATAGCCGTAGCTATAACAGATGTTGCTCTTAACATATCTATTACTATCGCATCTGTATTTAACACATATTCATCTTTTATATCTTCAACTCTTGGCATAAGTTTTATATTCATTGTTTCCTCCTGAGTTTTAATAAATAACATAGCTTGAATATAACCGCATCATTAAATTTCCTTATATCTAAGCCTGTCAATTTTTGTATCTTGTCAAGCCTGTAAATCAGTGTATTTCTGTGTATATAAAGGGCCCTTGCAGAATCTGTTATATTCAAATCGTTTTTAAAAAATATCTCTATTGTTTTTATCATTTCTCCATCCATGGTATCGTTATTATCATCAAAGATCCCGGATGTGTATTCATTTATATTTTCCTCGGGTATGAAGCTTATGATCCTTTCAGCCAAAATATTTTTATATATGAAAATATTTTCAGGTATATTGAACATCCTGCCAATCCTGATAGCTTCCTTAGCCTCACTGATGGAATATTTTATATTTATTATTTTGTTGTGTATATCACCCACTCCTATATATACATGGGTATATATCTCCGAATTAATCATGTCCTTCAGCATGCTTGCTCTTGCATCGCAGCTCTTTGAATATTCATTGATTTTTTCAAGCAGTATTATATCTTCTTTATAAGGGAAAACCCAGATATTATTTTCTCCGAAGAAACTATTGAATATCAAGCTGCAGGCATCATGAAAATGTTCGGCCTTCGGCAGGTTTATGCAATAAGCTATATAATTGGCATCATAGGGGATTCCAAATTTTTTGCAGTATCTTTCAGGATCATCCATTCCATCAACTACATTTATGAGAAACTGACGGTAATTGCCTATATCGCTGCCTGAAACTTCCTTTTCAAGTATCATCTGGGCAAGTTTTATCTCCTCCAGGCTTCCCTCCTCGATATATACATACAGCCTGTGCTTTTCATCAACCGGCAGGGAAATACCATGTTCAAAATCACCTAACGTCAGGTCGACTCTCCTGCTGTCAGATGAATACACGACAGCTCCCATACGGTCCACGATATCTATATTCTTTTTTATGATACTGGATATTTTTTTTATCGATGCTGTAAGTCCGTTCATAATCTATACACAACCAATCGCTGTTTTATAACGCTTATAATAGTTTTAACAAAATATCCGTAATATTGCAATAGGATTAAAATACAAACTTCAATTTGTAATTAGATATAAATAGGATTATGCTATCTTGAGCAACGAATGAGCATGAAGAAATACAAAAGCACCTTCCACATCAGATATCTGATGTGGAAGGTGCTTTACAGACATTCCCCAAACTTCAGGTGTTGTCTTATTTCATTAAAGAATAACCTTTTCGGTTTCTTTATCGAACAAATGAATCTTTGTCATGTCAAAGCCTATCTTGATGGTTTCTCCTGCTTTTGCCTTTGATGAAGCATCAACCCTTGCGGTTGCATCTGACCCCTCAACATTTAAATAGAGGTATGTTTCCGAGCCCATAAGTTCTGTAACTTCAACTTTTGCGCTCAAAATAAAATCAGGATGCTCATTTAAGAACCTGTCATCATCATATATATTTTCAGGCCTTATGCCGAATATAATATCCTTCCCGACATATCCCTTTTCTTTTACTACCTGAGCTTTATCATCCGGCACAGGAAGTACTATGTCCTTAAACTGTACATACATCTTACCATCTTTTTCAAATGTCTTTGCATCTATGAAGTTCATCTGAGGGCTTCCTATGAATCCTGCAACGAACAGATTGTCCGGATGGTCATATATATACTGAGGGCTTCCAACCTGCTGTATAATACCGTCCTTCATGACAACTATCCTTGTTCCCATTGTCATGGCTTCCGTCTGGTCATGGGTAACATATATAAATGTCGTCTGCAGCCTCTTATGAAGCTTCGATATTTCAGTTCTCATCTGAACCCTTAGCTTTGCATCAAGGTTTGACAAAGGCTCGTCCATTAAGAACACCTTAGGTTCCCTTACTATTGCACGCCCTAATGCAACCCTCTGCCTTTGTCCGCCTGACAGAGCCTTCGGCTTTCTGTCAAGAAGATGTTCAATGTCCAATATCCTTGCAGCTTCCTTAACTCTTTTTTGTATTTCAGCCTTCGGTGTCTTCCTCAGTTTTAATCCAAATGCCATGTTGTCATATACCGTCATGTGAGGATACAGCGCGTAGTTCTGGAAAACCATCGCTATATCCCTGTCTTTTGGCGCCACATCGTTTACCAGCCTGCCGCCAATGTAGAGTTCTCCCGACGTAATTTCCTCAAGGCCGGCTATCATCCTGAGCGTTGTTGATTTGCCACAGCCGGATGGCCCTACGAGAACAATGAATTCCTTGTCTTGAATTTCAAGGCTGAAATCCTTAACTGCAGTAACATTTCCATTATATGTCTTGTAAAGATGCCTTAATGATAAATCTGCCATAAAGTCTCCTCCTGTCTATTTTGCGGCGTATCTTGTATTATTATTTGCCACAAATGATTAATTTCATTGTAGAATATTTAGAAAATATATTCTATTGTAAACATGCACAAAAAAAATGTAGTATTTTTGTGCAATGTGTCACAAAGGATTATTTTACCGTTTAAAAAGAAATGCCATAAAAATTCTCTCTATAAAGAATGACCCGGGTACATATTTTATATTTATAAAAAATTTAATAAAGAGATACAAAAACGTCATAGGAGACTCTGGATATGAATGTGAAAAGAATTATCTTTTTTATCGGTCCTTTGATTTTTTCCCATAATATACAACGAATGCGCCCGCATTAAGTATAATTGTTACTACAAGAAGCAATGTGGAAACCATTGCCACTGCGGAAGACGTATCCATAAGCGCCGACCAATCCTCTATCTTTACCAAATGATCGTTATAGAAAATTTGCATACACAATGAAATGGAGCAGGCACTGACGCTTGCTACAGATAAGATGGTCCAATTCCTGTGGTCAATCTTATTGCGCTACACAAGATTAACAACTGGAAGTATCCATGCAATCAGGCCAAGTACAAGGCTTCCTAGATTCAGCCAACTTGCTCCCAACAAAACCATCTCCTTCGCTAAAATGATGGTGATACCGCTGCCTGAAAAAGACTCCGGCACAATGTCGCATCGGTCGGAGTCCATTCTCAGGCAACAGCTTTTTATAATTGGCTTATAATCCCTGTATAATAGTTGAGTTTAAAAATTTACTATAATATGCAAACTTCGGTTTCTTTGTCGAACATATGGATCTTTGCCATATCCATTCCAAGTTTTATAGTTTCCCCTGTTTTTGCCTTCGATGAAGCATCGACCCTTGCGGTTGCATCAGAACCTGCAATATTTAAATAGAGGTATGTTTCCGAGCCCATAAGTTCTGTAACTTCAACTTTTGCTTCTGTTATATAGTCAGGATGCTCATTTAAGAACCTGTCATCGTCATATAAGTTTTCAGGCCTTATACCGAATATAATATCCTTCCCGACATATCCCTTTTCTTTTACTACCTGGGCCTTATCATCCGGCACAGGAAGAGTCGTATCTTTAAACTGTATGAAAACCTTTCCATTTTTCTCAAGTACCTTTGCATCTATGAAGTTCATCTGAGGGCTTCCTATGAATCCTGCAACGAACAGATTGTCCGGATGGTCATATATATACTGAGGGCTTCCAACCTGCTGTATAATACCGTCCTTCATGACAACTATCCTTGTTCCCATTGTCATGGCTTCCGTCTGGTCATGGGTAACATATATAAATGTCGTCTGCAGCCTCTTATGAAGCTTCGATATTTCAGTTCTCATCTGAACCCTTAGCTTTGCATCAAGGTTTGACAAAGGCTCGTCCATTAAGAACACCTTAGGTTCCCTTACTATTGCACGCCCTAATGCAACCCTCTGCCTTTGTCCGCCTGACAGAGCCTTCGGCTTTCTGTCAAGAAGATGTTCAATGTCCAATATCCTTGCAGCTTCCTTAACTCTTTTTTGTATTTCAGCCTTCGGTGTCTTCCTCAGTTTTAATCCAAATGCCATGTTGTCATATACCGTCATGTGAGGATACAGCGCGTAGTTCTGGAAAACCATCGCTATATCCCTGTCTTTTGGCGCCACATCGTTTACCAGCCTGCCGCCAATGTAGAGTTCTCCCGACGTAATTTCCTCAAGGCCGGCTATCATCCTGAGCGTTGTTGATTTGCCACAGCCGGATGGCCCTACGAGAACAACGAATTCCTTGTCTGCAACTTCGAGACTGAAATCCTTAACCGCAGTAACATTTCCTGTGTATGTCTTGTAAAGATGCCTTAATGATAAATCTGCCATAGAGTCCCCTCCCAAAATTATATTATATGAGTTATATTTACTTTCAATATAATTTTAGGTTAATATAACAATATATTCCATAGTATACTCGTACAAAAAATTGCCTGAATTTTTGTCATATTGTCTATTTTTTAAATATGCACGCATAACTTAAGAATTCACCTTATTTTCGTGCTCACTATTTTCCAGTTATTCTCGCTGTCTTTACCCGTATCTTCTTTTAAGTTGAATTCTATCTCGCATATTTTTTTCTGTCCGGCCAGTTTAGCTCTCAATATATAAAAGCTCTCATTTTTAGTCGATTTTTTATACTTGCCTATACTTATAAAATCCATGAAGGGGAGCTTATTTTCCCTGGCTGTATTTATGAAATCTTCCTTTTTTATTTTCGTCTTGTCATATACATACGAATATGCGCCATCATAATCTCCGGATTTTAGCATGTCATAGTACTGAAGTATCACCAGAAGTTGATTGTCATCATCCTCCATATTTGCTTTCCACTTATCCCATTTTATGCCTGACAACTCCTCAATACTTTTACCGTTTAATGAACATGGAGGATATGTTTTAAGTTCGGACACATAGTCTATATATGAGCATATTATCTTATTTTTGTAGTTTACAACCACTGCCCTTGTATTCGAACTATCTTCAAACTTTACGGTATCAGGCAATCTGAGAATAGGATATATATAAACAGTACACTGTTTTCCTCTATAGCCTGAAATGTTTATTCCATACGCTTTCTTTGAAAATACATTCCGTATTTCCCAAACAGTACTTAAGACATCCGGTATTGTTTCCGAGGAACTATAATAGGGCTTCTCAGTATCTATTGCCACCCCATTTTGTTTAAGATACGCAGCCCTCTCTTCATCGCTTCCGGCCTGAATGCTCTTTCCACAAGATGCAAAAACCAGAGCTGCAAGTAGCAAAGACAGTATAAATCTTTTCACAGCTAGTCCCCCTAAGACATGAAATACATTATATTATATGACGCCCATATTATCCCTATACATTATATGAAATCTTCCATCCGCCAGACTTCCGGTTTTATAATATATATCATCTTCAATTCGCAATTTGAAATATGGCATAAATAGGATTATGTTATTTTGAGCAACGAATGAGCATT
>ENA-UOOI01003499-UOOI01003499.1-fermentation-metagenome-genome-assembly--contig:-NODE-3499-length-11736-cov-2.652085_pt1 | contig 11736 bp, 10 predicted proteins | sample MGYA00245779_ERZ724027 | MGnify/ENA primary metagenome ERZ724027 (study PRJEB28704, sample SAMN03018318) | fermentation metagenome | biome: anthropogenic terrestrial biome; feature: soil; material... | reverse complement strand
CTTTTATTAAACAATTCCCCATTGGTATCTTTGCTTAACAAATATTTAGCTGCATCTAATCCTCTCACCATTTTTACTCCCTCCTTCCGAAACCATGTTCTGATTCTATTATATCTATATTCTCATTTTTTTACAAGGATTGCTTTTTTATTAATATCACGAAAATATCAGGGTTATTTTAGACATAGTTACCATGATCGAGCCTGTGATACACTGCTCAGTTAAATCGGCATGTCTTCATTTCGCGGATAAATACTTACCTTAATTAAGTTCAGAAAAACCACTCCGTGATCCCGATGACATAGCGCAACAGCAGATTGTTATTATAGATAAAGCTCAGGGCTTCGTTCTCCCCTATCATCTGCAATGCATCCCTGCCAAAGGTTGTACCCCCGAAAACCGTCAGCAGTATAAAGAGCACCCAGACAATCACCAGGCCCTGTACGGCCCCGGCAAGAAAACCGGCAGTTTTGTTCATGGAATTGAGAACCGGCAGCTTGCTGATCAGATTCAAGGCGGCAAAGACCAGCCACAAGATAATCAGTATTACGATAAAGGTTACTATGAAAGCCAGTGCATTGATCATCGCGCCAACCAAATATTCAACGATATAGGCCGTCAGCTTCTTTGCGGCAGCCGACCCGCCTGTCTTTACTTTTTCATTATTTAATATGCCTTTCCGAAGTGATTTTGGCAAAGGCAGCTTTTCAATGATCGTCTCCTTCTTCTCTTCCTTGTTCTTCTCTACCTCAGGCTTTACCACCTTTTCTACCTTTTCCGACAGATATGTATGAAGCTTTTCATTGCTGTTCATAAAGTCCTTCACCGTAGGGCTGATCCATATTGTCAGCACGATTGCGATGATCATAGATACCAGTGAAAATATCGTCTTAATAAATCCGGCCTTTCGCCCAATCAGAGCATTCACAATTAAGATTGCTAAAACCACTGCTAACAACCAATTCATCTTTTACCTCATTCCCGCGTAGTATTTTGCGCACCCCTCTATTATTCCTTCAATGTAATTTCCGAAATATCCGTGGAACTGGCTAAAAAGTATTTATTTATGCTGTTGGCGGGATAAAATGCCGCTATATTACTTGGAAAGGTATACCGGAACTTTTCCGTGCCGGAGCTTTTTAAAACCACGCAGGTAAGATTATCATGCATAATGATCTCGTCACCGGCCAGATATATCTTGTCATAATCAAATTTCAGCTTTTTGTCGAGAACCTTTTTCCCTTTCAGATCATATAACAGAAGCTGTCCGGCAGTATCCTCCTCGGATTCTAAAACAACACCCGCATATTTATCATTATGAAGCACACTTTTTATCTTACCGTCAAAATTCACCTCAGAAATCACGTTGGACAGCTCCGTAAACGAATACAGCACCATCCCGTTTTCCTTAAAGACACACGCTACATTATTGTTCAGAAAGGTCACCTTAGGTACAATAATACCTTCATATTGATAGCCGCCCGCAAAACGGTCCGTCCAGTTCTGACCGACTTCTCCATAATTATAAAAACCGATATTGGTAACCAGCTTTCCGGAATTCATCGACAAAAAAATAGCAGCCAGCTTCTTTCCGTCCTCCGATAATGCCATATCCATCAGATATCCAAATTGGTCCATGCCCTTTTCCAGCTCCGCAAGGATCGTAGAGTCCTCACCGCTGGTCACCTCGCTGCCATCCGCATAGAACAGCTTAACATAATTTGTATCCTCGTCCTCCATCTGCACCGCTATGACGCCTTGTTTTGCTATTTCCGTTTTTACGATGCCGTGCAACGTTTTTATGCTCCCGACTTCACCCTTCTTATTATAAATATAGACCAGTTTGTTTCCCCGGTCGGCAATTACTGCATAATCGCCGCAGGTATCGGCAATCGGATCCATCATATTATAAGAGCCGTTCCATATGATACGTCCGCTCTTATCGATCGCCTGGGCACCATCCTTATTATATTTAATTACCGAACTTCCATAATCAATATACTGCGCATTTTCACTGCCGTCGTTTTTTATTTGTTTGGAAACCTCATAGCTACGATACTTCATGTTATTAATCCGAATCCAATGAATCAGTCCTGCCACCGCGACCACAAGCAGAAGCATACAGATAATTGCTCTTCTGATTCTTCGAATTCTTTTTTTTCGATTTTTGTAATCTCTTAAGGTCTGTCCGTCGCTTTCCTTCGCCATAGCTTACTCCTGCGCATGTACTTTAATAGTGATTATACCTCATTTCCCGGCTTATGGCACTAGTTTTTTTGCATTACAGGGAAATACGGACCGGCTCCCCTGCTCTACGGAACAATCAACTTCTGCCCGATATAGATGACATCCTCATCCTCGATATCATTCAGATCCATGATTTTCTTCATATAATTAGCCGAATGATAGAGCTTGACGCTGATGCCGAGCAGAGAATCTCCTGATTTTACCGTGTAATATTTCACTTCCTCCTTATTGCTGTCTTTCTTCTGGTCCTTCGAGGAAGCCTTTGGTTTTTGCGTGGTCGGTGTCGGAGCTGTCGTCGGATTCGGCTTTTCGCTGACTGACAAAGCGGAAGCCCCGTCGTCTTCCCTTGATGGATTATCATTATCTTCATCATCTAATGGATCTACATCGCCCGGAACTACATTGACATCAAGGTTCCCGTTCTGCTGATTTTCTATGTCCGCCGTGGCAGGCATATTATTATCCTGGCTGTCTGGCGCCAAGTTGGACTTGACATTTTCCACATTCTCCGACAGCAGATTGAGCGCGTTCTGCATGTTTTTCATCTGGTCAAAATTCGTGAGCATGGCGGCAGCCACCACCAGGACGATGACTGCAAGCAGCGTACCGGCTGCATACATCAGCCTGGTTACGCTCTTGTTGTCCTCCATATCCGGTTTTTTGTTCAGGACAGTCTCCCGAATCCTCCCGGAAACCTTATCATCATAGGAAGCCTCCCCGCTGGGCATATTTTTCTGCTCGATCATGTAGTTTTGCATGGCTTCGTTCTTTTCATAATATATGTAGTAGCCCTCCTGTTTGCTTAACCGGCTGTTTTCATAAACATAAAAGGCTTCTTCCTTTTCCATATTATCATAGGTAAGAAGCGTTTTATCCTGGCCTGCGAAATTGTCCACATGAGTCTTCGTTATTTTCTCCATATCATCCAGCAGATATCCCGGACCGCCGTAAAACCACCCGACGATTTCCGCGTCGGTAAAATATTTTTTGATCTTCTCATAAATATCCGTCCAGATCTCATTGGAGAAAAGGATCTCATTACCCGTATCCATTCCGCTTACTTCTATCGCGCCGGAGATAAAGATGTTCCGGCCGCTGTCATTTTTAATAAATTGCCCTACTAAAACCGCCGCCTTACATAGCGCATAGTCCTCACCGGACAGCTGCTTTATGAAGGTCATTACATAGTCCTCCACATAGATCTTCTTCGCAGCATTACCTTTTCCCACCTGGCGGATATTCTTTGGCATTTTGAAGGCAGACTGCACTTTGTCCGTCCGATTTGTTTCCCCGTTTTCATTACTGTAAATAGTTTCTATCATGCGCCCCGCTCCTATCCCATTAAGATTGATACTCATAAACCATAATTTCAGGCATATTAATAATTTGATTGCTTCTTATTGCCGATTTTCGGCCTATTTACAATAACTCATCATAGCATAGTCGGGACAGGCTTTTTGTCGGTTTTGGTTTGCCTTTTCGGATAAATTATCCTCAGAATTCTACCAAAACATTTGTTTCTCGTTTCAATTTTGGGTGCATTCCCTGTTTATTTCCATGTCATACCCGAAAAAGTCCGTATTTTGCAGGTATCCGGCATTTTTTATTAGGATTTCAATGTCTATTTTAAAAGTTTCTGGTAATACTTAATCTAAGCTTTATTTTAGCGTGCTTAACTGCAGCAAACGTGCCTGAAATAAAGAATCCCGGATTTGCAGATTGAGGAAGGACATGGTTATAATTAATGAGCTTATTTTTAAAGAATAAAAATGAAATAACATATTTCAATTCCATGGAAAAGGGTTCTGCCTTTGAACTTGGCCGGATGCTGTCAGATTTGATGAGAGAATATGCCATTTCGAATCGGTCAATTATATTTTTATGTATTGGTTCGGACCGTGCCACCGGGGACTGCCTTGGCCCGATCATCGGTTATAAATTATCAAAATACAAGAAGACCCGGAATTATTATGTTTACGGAACGTTAGATGAGCCGGTTCATGCCAAAAATTTAAAAGACACCATTGAAATGATTTATCAGTCTCATGAAGACGCCTTCATCATTGCAATTGATGCCTCTTTAGGAAAATCGAATCATATTGGGTATATCACCCTCGGGAAAGGTCCTTTAAAGCCCGGTGCCGGTGTTGATAAGGATCTGCCTGCGGTCGGGGATATCTTTATCACCGGGATTGTCAATTTCTCGGGTATGTTGGATCATATGCTGCTTCAGACGACAAGACTGAACGTTGTCATGTCTTTGGCGGACCAAATCTGTCTTGCTATCAATTATTGCATTTATGACTTAAAAGGTCTTATTATATAATTCAAACTTCAAAGGCTTTACTTTTGTATTTGACAAGGATGACTTTTGACGCCTGAATCATTTTGAATCGTTGATAATTGTTTTTTGCTGCTTTAATCATTTTGGACCGTGTTATTCATTTCCTGCCTGTAAAAGGCCACGGCACCGGATATATTTTCAGCAGAGCCCGCCCTTATGATATTGATCAATGCATCCAGCCTGTCAAGGGTCATCAGGTCCTTGCCGATGTATGGCTCATATTCCCTTGCAATTTTAATAGTCAGAACCTTCGCCTTATCCTCGGCGCCGGCAGCCTCCGCGCGCGTCTTCTCATACTCCGAGCTTATGGCTTTGCGTTTTTCTTCATATCTTGCACTGATCTCATCCGCAACCACCTTGCTTGTAGAATTGTCAAAGACAGCAAGAGCCTCTTTTTTCTCTTTTTCAAAATCCGCCTCTTCCTTCTCAAGCTTTGCAAGCTCTTCATCAAAGTTCTCCAGACCATAGGTGCTTTCGTCCCGGTCCTTACGAATGTTTTTACTGATAACCGAAACTTTTTTATTATTAACTTTAATTTTTGCGCGGATCCCCTTTACCTGTTTTATCTCCGCCATATGCTTATCCTTGGTAGTGTTGCCTGTGATAATGTATAAGCTGCCGATGACCAGGATTGTCAGGGCATAGACCAGGATAAAGTATTCCGTCCTTTGCTCCGGAAGCAGCAGGTAATAAATTCCGCAGGGAATAGCGAATAATATTATAACGATGGTTAAAATTATAATAAGAAAGTCCGTCAGGCTGCCCGGCATATAAAGTGCATAATAAAATCTGGTATTGCACAGGGCCGGAACGTGCTTTTGCTTGAAAATATCTTTTGCCTCCAGCTTCAGCTGATTGTTTTCCTCCGTCAAAGGGGCCGTCTCCGCTTTGATCCGCTCGGATACCTTCATATTCTTTTGCCTGTCTCTTTTTTCCCTTGTCTTGCGAAGCTTGGCTCTGATCTTTTCCATCTGCTTATCAAAGGTATCCTCGATTTCCTGCCTGCGCTTTTTTACAGTGTCCTCGATCTCGTCCGATATATCTTTTTCGAGGCTTTGAAGGTTTTTTCCCAGATCCTTCTCCTCAAGTGTCAGGGTGTCAACGTTCGACTGGTAACCATGCAGTTCCAGAAGATGTTCCTTTATTTCGTTTAAAGTATCTACTCCGCCGGATAAAATGTTGCCGCTTTCCATGTTTTCCTCCATTTCTGCGCACGTACCCTGCGCATCCGAATTTGTGCCTCAGGCACATAATGTCGGATTGAAAATAATTTTCTTCCAGCTCTTCCTTAATTTAAAATGAGTCCTTTAATGAAATAATTGTATCGGTAAAAGCATAAAAGCGATTTAATGATGAATAATAAGAATAAATTTAGTAATTTAATTTTATACTTTTTTACCAGTCCGGTCAAGGATAACCATCCTGCAGACAATGCAATTTCTCAATAATTTTTCCAGTTTTGCAATGCCGAAGGGGTGAATATTTTTATTATCATTATTATGAGGGTGATTTTAATGCTTACGGATAAACGATTAACACAGGCTTATAAAAACGCAAAGGTAGAGCGTTTTGATGAAAAATCAAAATACATTTTCTTTTCCGACTGTCACCGTGGGGATGACAGCGTATCCGATGAATTTACGAGAAACCAGAATCTATTTCTTCATGCTCTGAATTACTATTACGATAATGGATACCGCTATGTGGAAGTCGGAGACGGAGACGAGCTGTGGGAGTACAAGAGATTCAAATATATCCGAATTGCCCACAGTGACGTGTTTCTGGCAATTAAGAAATTCTTTGATGACAAAAGATTTGTGATGATGTACGGTAATCATAATATTTATCTGACCTCGAAATATTATGTGCGTCTGCATTACTATAATTATTATGATGAGTATTCGCAGGAGATGCAGCCGCTTTTCCAGGGCCTGAAGCCCATCGGTTCCTTAGTGCTGAAGCATAAAAGAACCGGTCAGGAAATACTCGTCGTGCACGGGCACCAGGGAGATTATATGAATGACCAGCTCTGGATGTTCAGCATGCTGGTGCTCCGCTATTTCTGGAAATTTATGCATCTTGTGGGCTTTCAGAATCCGACAAGCCCCGCCAGGAACCTGTATAAGAGGCATAAGGTCGAAAAGGCTTATAAAAAATGGATATGCCGCCATAAGATGATGCTGATCTGCGGTCATACCCACAGGCAGAAGTTTCCCAAAAAAGACGATCTGCCTTATTTTAACACCGGCTGCTGCACCCGAACCAAGGGAATCACCGGTATCGAGATCATTGATGACCGGATTCTTTTGGTGGAGTGGAGGACCCGCTCGGATACGGACGGCTTTATACGCATCTATCGCAATATCGTACGCGGACCGGAGCCGGTATCAAGCTATGATTTCAGGCTTCATCAATTTAAAGAAGATCCGGACACCAGGGAATGCGAGATTGACTAATGGAAATGCCTTATTCCCACGTGGAATGGAACGTGCCCTTCCTGTCGATACGCTCATAGGTATGTGCGCCAAAGCAGTCACGGAGTCCCTGAATCAGATTAATCGGCATCTTCTCCATATGGTAAGCGTCATAGTAGGTGAGACTGGCTTGCAATGCCGGAACACATATCCCGTTCTCGGCTGAAAATGCCGCAATATGTCTATACTCCGCGATTTCCTGTTCGAGTTCATTAAATTTATTCAGATATAAAATATTATCTACGCTTTCATTTGCGATCAGGCCATCAACGATTTCGCAAGCCAGCTTTGACCGGATGATACAACCATTTTTCCAAAGAGAACCCACGTTTGCCAGGTTAACCCTCCATCCAAGTTCCTCCGATGCCTTCTGAATTAATTCAAGTCCCTGGGCATAGCAGCACAGCTGGGAAATATACAGGGCGCTTTCCAGGCCGGCAAGGAGTCTTGTTCTATCCGCGGGGTTTCTTTCCGTATTTTCCGCCGGTTTTATCACACCGCTTTGCTTACTGCCTGCCATCCGCCTGACAGCGGAATAATTTCTCATGGATACCGCTTCATAAATTGTCGGAAGATAAACCCGTCTTTCGATGCCCTCCCCGAGTGTCCACATTCCGGTGCCCTTCTGACCCGCAACATCCTTGATCTTATCCACCAGATTGCTTCCGTCCTCCTTCTTCTTTAAGACAACTGCCGCAATCTCAGTTAAGTAGGAGGACAGTCTCCCTCTGCTCCATTCTAAAAACACCCTGGAGCATTCATCGGCATTCATATGAAGTGCCTGCTTCATAAAATAATAAGCTTCTGCTATCAGCTGAAGGTTACCGTATTCAATTCCGTTATGTACCATCTTCACATAATGACCGGAGCCCTCCTCCGACACATAGCCGCAGCAGGAATGCCCGTCCGCGCGGGCCGCTATGGCCTGAAGAATTTCCTTGCAGGCTGACCAGCTCTCCACACTTCCGCCAAACATCATGCTCGGTCCGTTCAACGCCCCTTTTTCACCGCCCGAAATTCCCAGGCCGACAAACTCGATCCCTTTCTTTTCATAATGCTTTCTTCTTCGGTTGGTATCCTTATAATACGAGTTTCCGCCGTCTATGATAATATCTCCCCGGTCCAAAAAAGGCACTAAGGCTTCTGATACACTATCCACCGCATCTCCGGCAGTCACCATTAATAATATTTTCCTTGGCCTTTCGATGCCCCGGACAAATTTTTCAAGGGAATCACTGATTGTATAACCGCCTTCCTTATTATTTACGCGAAAATGATTCCTTTCCTCTTCGCTAATAGAAAAAAGTGATGTATCAAATCCATGATGAATTAAGTTTTTAGCCAGTGAGCTTCCCATAACGCCAAGTCCTATTAAACCAATCCGTGCCAAACTCATTTTAATCTCCCTTCCGCCATATACCAAGGCATGTTCCGTTCATAAATTCAAAACACGACTTCGCACATCGCATTTGAATATCCCGTTCATAAAGTCATTAAAGAATCTAAATTCCACCGATTTGATCATTCATAGATATGCTTCGGGTTGTAAACGAAACCCTTCATCTGACCATAAGAGGCGGTTAACCCCCTGAATTCTTTGATATGACTAAGAAAGGGTTCTCCTGTTGCTTTCCCCGAAACGATCCTTCCGGCAGCAGTCCGTAAATCGCTGATATATTCCTGCCCAAGTTCAGTATCGCTCTGGTTGCTGTGTCCGACAAACAGTCTTAAATCGCTGATACCGCTAATTATCCCATCCAGCCGGTCGAGTGCCTTGATATATGCTTTAACCGAAGTACTATGGGGCAGCTGTATCCAGAAGTATCCCGATCCGAGAGAGTCACCGGAGAACAGCAGACTTCTTTCTCTGTCCAGAAATACCATGGAACCGGGGGGATGTCCCGGCACCGGAATTGTTTCCAGCTTGCGGCCTCCCAGGTCGAAGATCTCTCCGCCCTTAAGATCGGCTACCATGGATTCTTCTATATTAAAATCAAATGACAGGTTCAGGGTATTGATATCCTTATGGGATAAAAACACCTGATCAAACTGTCCGATTCCTCCGGCATGATCACCGTGTCCATGCGTTAAGGCAAGCGATACCGGCTTGTCGGTCAGCGAGCTTACCAAGCCTGCCAAATCCTCCTCCTTATTGCCGCCCGCGTCAATTAAAAGTGCTTTTTCATTGCCTTCGATTAAGTACATATCAACAAGCGGGCTGATACCGTTCCCCTGATCGGTTATCCGCCATATGCCCGGCATCAGAAGCTTCTCTTTATAAGTCCTTTTCATTTATGATGCGCATTCCCTTCCAATAGTTTCGTTTCGTCAGTAACAAGCATATTATAAACAGATTTCTTTATTTATTCCAGCATTTTATTCATTTCGTCCGTCCCCTTCCTATACCTGGGAAGTTCCTTTAAGGTCTCGCAATCGGACGGCGCGGCTCTGTGAATGTGCGCCCGCCGGGCGCGCCATGGAAAAAGCCTGCATCCATTTTGGATACAGGCTTTTTCAGGGGGAGTCATATATAAACTATGTAATAGCAGCTGTCAGTTTACAGAAAGCTTCACTAAAATATGGTCTTTTGTCAGAGTCGCCGATGCGGTGTCCTCAGAAGCGATTTGAAAACCGTGGCGGCTTAAGTGGGCCGCTGCCCGCGTTAAATTCCGGGCGATTGCGTTACCGCCCTTGCTCATCAGTTCCTCAAGAGTGATTTCTCCGCCATCTCCGTTCTTTAAACCAAGCAGTGTATTAACAGATTTTTTACTGATTTCAGTAATTTTTTCATAAGCCCTGCCGTTGATCATATCCTTTTCACAGAGCCAGCCGCCTCCGACCGCAAATACACCCGGATCATTAAAATCAGAAAGATTCGCAAGGCTTACGCCGCCGGTCGGAATAAATCTGACCATAGGAAACGGTCCCCTCAGAGACTTAATGGCCTTTAATCCTCCATATATGTTCGCGGGAAAGAATTTGAGGACCGTGAGCCCGGCCTTGATACCTGCCGTAATTTCCGTAGGAGTAACGCATCCGGGGCAGATATCCACCCTTTGATCGACACAGTATTCAACAATCTCCGGATCATATCCCGGAGACACAATAAATTTTGCTCCGTTTTGTATTGCTGCCGTGCATTGCTCCATGGTTAATACCGTTCCTGCCCCCACCAGCATATCCGGGCAAGCCTCGCATACCAGCTTTATGGCTTCTAATCCGGCTTCCGTACGCATGGTGATCTCCATCACGTCAACACCGCCTGCAAGCAGCGCCCTGGCCGTATCGACCGCCGTTGCCGTATCTTCGATTACAACTACCGGTATCAGACCGGTAGCATGGATTCTATCCATTGTTATACTCATGATTTTCCTCCTATGCATTCAAAATATATTTACAATCCTGTCCCGACAGTACCTGAATCAGATTCTCCACAGCCAGATCCGCCATGTTCTGGGTGGCCTCCTTGGTGTGAGCTCCCGTATGCGGTGTAACGACTACATTCTCCAGCTGAAACAACGGGGACTGCTTCGGGGGCTCCGCTTCAAAGGCATCCAGAGCCAACCCGCCCAGATGTCCGTCTTTCAGGCCTTCGTATGCCGCGTCTTCATCTATGATTCCTCCTCTGGAGGTATTGACCAGCAGTGCCCCGCGCTTCATCCGGCCAATAACATCCCTGTCGATCAGATGCCTTGTCTTGTCGGTGAGCGGCAAATGCAGGCTGATTACATCACAGCTTTCGATAACCTGCTCAAAGCTTGCCACTGTGATATTATTTTCCTTTGCATATGCTTCATTTATGTATGGATCATAGGCCATCACATTCATGGAAAAGCCCTGGGCATATCTGGCGAGATCCTTACCGATCGCTCCCAGACCCAGGATGCCGATTGTCTTGCTCTTTAATTCCATTCCGGTAGACCGCACCCATTCGCCATTCCTGGTCTTTTGATCCAAAAATGTGATTTTTCTTGCCAAACTAAGGATCATTCCAAAAGCCAGTTCCGCGACGGCGACCGCGTTCACACCCGGTGTATTCGTTACTATGATTTTATTTTCCCTTGCCGCAGCCAGATCTACCCGGTCCACACCGGCGCCGTAACGGGATATCACCTTCAGCTTGCCGCACTGGGACAACACCTTTTTCGTAATCTCATCCAGCCCCGCGATATATCCGTCACAATCCTTCAGCAGCGGAATCAGTTCCTCCTGTGTAAGCGGCCTTCCATAAGGGTTATAAATCAAATCTCCGGAAAAATCCTTTAAGCGGTCGATCGCCTTATTTTCCTTCCCTTCCTGCATTGATGTCGGCGTCACAAGTATCTTCATTTTGCCCCTTCTTTCTTCTTTAAAGCTTATACGCTTTCCTCTGTCGGTTTGACACTGAAAGCATTATTTCAATTTGTTATACCAGTACTGATATTCATCAAATTTTCCGGCATAATACCGGTTTTTCTCCATGTCTGGCTCTACGAGCCTTCCCTTTTTAAATGGAAAGGCTTGTATGCCGCTGATTGCGCCCATGCTTTCACAGGCCAATACAACCGCGCCCATCAGTGAGGATTGCTCCGTCTCGGGAACCTCCATCTCAATTCCAAAGATATCCGCACACATACCGGTCCAAAAATCCGACTTTATGACGCCCCCGGATAATATGGTTCTTGCGGGCAC